>JAAGKN010000540.1_pt1 | contig 52246 bp, 42 predicted proteins | sample 6206371 | NCBI WGS metagenome assembly JAAGKN01 (sample SAMN11533720, study PRJNA540317) | gut metagenome | isolation source: fecal pellets from male and female animal of same cohort | host: Peromyscus leucopus | place: USA:CA | collected 2017
AAAAAATTTTTTCAGTGCGCTGAAAGTTCAAAAACGGTGTTTTTGGGGTAAAAAATAGGGTTATGAAAGTATATGTTAATAAATATGTAATTTGCTGTTTGTGCCAAGAACTAAAACAAAGATTGATAAGAAGGGTGTAAAAAGTGTGTTTAGTTTGAATTTTTGAATTAATATATTGATAATCAATTATTTGCTATTTGATATCGTACTTCTTGTTTTAAGCATTTGATAGGCATGTGTTTGTTGGATGATGTATTGTATTGATATACAGTATGTTAAGTACTAAAAACGCTTTTGCGTTGAATTTGTAGATTGTGAATAAGTGTTTCAAATGTTAATTTGCTTCTCTGCGAAATACGGTTGGAATATTTTTTGAAGAAGCAGTTTGTCTGCTGCACTCTGAAATTCTTTAAACAGATTTCCAAGTTCTCATAAATGGAGAAAAGTCAACCGGACTTTTATAAGGGAGTATGCCTGTTATTGTTCTTTTTGCGAAATTCGGCAGGTGTCATGCCTGTTGTTTTCCTGAACAGTCGTATGAAATATGAGTAATCCTCGTATGAAAGTGCAAATGCGATGTTTTTAATAGGTTCATCACTCGTGATAAGCATGAGCTGTGCTTTCTCCATTTTTTTGTTGTTGATATATTTCAGCGGAGATATTCCAGTTGCATGTTTGAAAATCCTGATGAAATATTCTTTAGAAAGGCATGCTTCCGCAGCAATGAATTCAGTCGTGAGAGGGGCAGAAATGTTTTTCTTTATGAAAGACAATGCTTTTCTGACCCTTATATCAGTTGTGTCCTGTTTGCGCTGTGCCTTTTCAAGAAATCTGGCTATAAGTATCTGTATGATTCCTTGTGATTCGGTGCGTCTGCTTATGATATTCTGCTTGTATTTGATGATGTTATTGACGAGAGTGGGATTGTTGTCGTATGTTGTAGGGTCGGAAGATGAAAGTTGCATAGAAGGATTAAGCTGGAGAATCCTTTGGAACAGTGTAAGTTCAAACTCTCCGGCAGCCACTTCTATCGGAAAACTGAATTCGTCGAATATACCTGATTCATACTGATACTCTTCATAGATATGCAAATAGTAGTGGATGAAAAGCGATTTGCATATATAACTATGGCGCGTGAATGCCGGAATCATGTACAAGTGGTTCGGCTTGAGTGTATATGTTCCGCTGGGAAGTACGATAGAGGCAGTCCCTTCCGTCACATAATAAATGCGTGTGAACGGACTTTGTACATTCTTCCAGTTCCAATCGCATTCCTGCCGTGCGAGTCCTATATTGAGAACAAGAGGGGTGATGTGTCTTATGGATGAAAACATATATATGTATTTGTTATGTGCGCATGAAATTAAGTATTGCTACAAAGTTATAGCTCTTTCCCTGATTCTGCAACTAAAAATAGCAGTAAAATTGTGTGTTAATATCAGTTTTGTCCTATTCTGTATGTGTGATAGTCCTGTATGCAGTTGTATTCCCTTGTTTATATTTGCAACATATTACACAACAAAAATCTGTAAAACTTAAACACAATGCAAGAATTTAAGAATTTGTTACTTTCGACAGCGGTGTCGCTGTTGTTTGTAGAAGCAGTCAATGCTCAGATTAATGAGCCTGTAAAGGGAGGTAAGTTTTCTCCTGACTGGAAAAGCCTCAGCGAGTGGACCTGTCCGGAGTGGTTTAAGGATGCCAAGTTCGGTATATGGGCGCATTGGGGACCACAATGTCAGGCGGAAGCCGGCGATTGGTATGCGCGCTTTATGTATTATGAGAATTCGGGCGCTTATAATTGGCATATAAACCATTTCGGAGAGCCTGAAGTATTTGGTCTGAAGGACTTGTGCAATGCATGGAAGGCTGAGGAATGGAATCCGGAAGAGCTTGTTGCACTCTACAAAAGTGTCGGTGCGCGCTATTTCTTTACCCTTGGTCAGCATCATGACAATTTCGATCTTTGGGACAGTCCTTATCAGGAGTGGAATTCAGTAAACATAGGTCCGAAACGTGATATCATAAAGGAGTGGAGCGATGCGTGTGAAAAATACGGACTGCCTCTTGGAGTGAGTATGCATGGAAGCCATACATGGACATGGATGGAAAAATCGCAGGATTATGACGGTAATCTGACCAAGGAGGACGGTTATGAACTTAATGAAGACGGAACAGAAAAATGGTGGAAGGGGCTGGATCCGCAGGAGCTGTATGCCCAACGTCATCCGCACAGTGCCGGTTGGGAAAACTCCGGAACCATTCATAGTCAGTGGGCATGGGGCGCAGGAGCTTCGTTGCCTTCAGAAGCATTTAAGATGAAGTTTCAGAATAGAGTGCTCCAGTGTATCAACGATTATAAACCGGCAATGCTATATTTTGATGATACGGTTTTGCCGTTTTATGGTTGTGACGACCAGATTGGACTCAATATCCTGTCGCATTATTACAACAGCAGTGCAGAAGAAAATGGAGGTGCTCCCCAAGTTGTCGTCATGGGAAAGATTTTGGAGAATATGCACAAACAGGCTATGCTTTGGGATGTAGAGCGTGGTATTCCCGATCGTGTACAGGACAAATATTGGCAGACGTGTACATGTATAGGCGATTGGCATTACAACACGTCTACATACGAGAATAACGGCTATAAGTCTGCCCAGCAGGTTGTGGATATGCTGGTGGATGTGGTCAGCAAGAACGGTAACATGCTTTTGAGTGTTCCTGTAAGAGGAAACGGTACGATAGATGAGAAGGAGAGGGCTGTGCTTGAAGGGATAAAGGCATGGATGGATATCAACAGCAATAGTATTTATGGGACACGTCCATGGAAGACCTTTGGCGAAGGTCCTCTTGCGGAGTCCAGCAATCCGCTTAACTCGCAGGGATTCAATGAAGGGAACAATTACACGTGCGATGATGTGCGCTTTGTACAGAAGAATGATACCGTATATGCCACCGTCATGCGCTGGCCGGCTGGTCGGAAGTTTACTGTCAAGACATTTGCTCCTACATCGAAATATTATAGCGGAAAAGTGAAGAGTGTGGAGCTTCTCGGATATGGTGAGGTGGAATATGCTTTCGGTATTGACGGACTGACTGTCTCTTTGCCGGTTGTGAAGCCTAATGAAATAGCACCGGTATTTGCTGTCACTTTTGAAAAGGATGATACGACAGTGTCGCTGGCGGAGATTCTCAACCTTTATGAACAGCGTATTGCAGACCTGTTGAAGCTTACAAGCTATAATACCGGAAAAATGAACCGCGAACGTATAAATGAGTTTGCAGCAGCTGTCAATGAGGCAAAAATATATGTGAATGCCGATGAGGTTGCTCAGCAGCGTGCTTTGAATACAGTAAACGAGGCATACGAAAAGTTGAAGAAGCACGGAGCTAATGAAGGAGGAAGTCCGAGTAAGGGATATCGGGCTGATATTACGGAGGATATATTGGTGGAATCAGGTAATTTCAGTAGGCTGAGTGATGGCGGAACACGTTTTGGCACTCCTGCATATTGGTCTGTGGACAACTTTTATATTCCTAACGGAAAAGACGGTGTGAAAAACGGGATGGACAATTATCCCGGACACGACTGCCTTATGCTTGGTGTCTGGAACGATGCGGCAAATTCAACGGAAGGCAACCTTGCTAATGCCCGCATATATCGCACTGTCCGTCTGGGTGCAGGACGCTATTATTTCGGTGCGGCATATGATGCTGCCTATAGTCTGAGCGATAAAGCTTATATCTTTGCATCCGACGCGTTGCTTGACACAGATGAGATACTGGAAAAATCAATTGCTTGTTGGAGGGTAAACGCGAGCAAGACAAATGGAGAATATTGCGGAATATATTTTACTCTTACGGAAGAGCAGGATGTGGTGTTGGGATTTCAGGCGAACCTTCTTAATGGAAGTAATACACAGGAATTGCGTGTCGACAATGTGATTTTGCTTGATTACGGTCAGATGGACTATAGTGCACTTGAAGACCTTATAATGACAACGGAATATGTGGCTGATGACTGCAAGATAAATGATAATACAGGATTTTTCAATAAAGAGTCTGTCATGAAGTTGCAGGATGCGTTGGAAGTGGCAAGGAGTGTCAGTGCGGATTCTGAATATGAAGAAGTAGAGAAGGCTTATAACCAGCTTAATGCTGCGTATGAAGATTTTTTGCTGAATGGAAAGAATAAAGGAGGAGCACCGAGTGAGGTGGGGTGTACGGATGTGACAGAGGAATATTTGATAGAAGCCGAACACTTCAGCCGCGCGGATGAAAGTGTGACAACCCGTTTCGCATCCCCTGCAAACTGGACAGTTGAAAATTTCAGGATACCCAATGGTGGTAATGGCATAAAGAACGGTCTTGATAAATATCCGGGCTATGACTGTCTGTCATTAGGTGTGTGGGATGACAGAGGTAACAATGAGGATGGCTCACTCTCCAGGGCGCGTCTGTACCGTAAGGTGCATCTTAATGCCGGACGTTATTATTTTGGTGCAAGCTACAATACGACATATAATGTGAATCCTGAAGCTTATCTCTTTGCTTCTTCCGAGTTGTTGGCGACAGATTGTTTGTCAGAAAACTCTATTGCGTATTATGCCATTAACAATGCCCCTGACGGAGTGGATGATTGGCATGGACTTTATTTCACCCTTCCTGAGGAACAAGATGTGTATCTCGGTTTCCAGATAAATCTGGAGAATGGTAGTGCTACACAGGAGTTTCGTGCCAAAGCCGTAAAGCTTCTTTATTATGGGGAGGTCAATGCCGGTAAGCTGAAAGACCTTATAGACCTTATTGAGGCTGATTTGGCGGGCTTGAAAATCAATGAGAATACCGGATATTATAATAAATCTTCATACGATGTGCTCATGAATGTGGTTCTGGAAGCAAAAGCTATTTCCGGTAATGCTGGAGCGGATGAGGTGTCCGATATGTACAATAAACTTATGTCGGCATTTACGGATTTCAAGGACAACGGGAAGAATATGGGAGGAATGCCTGATGAAATTGGTGCAGAAGATATTACTGTGGAGAAGCTTGTTGAGTCGGATAACTTTTCTCGTACTGAAGATTGCGGTACTTTGCGCTTTGGTACCCCAGCATATTGGACTGTGGAGAATATACTTATTGACAAGGGGGCCGAAGGTATAAAGAACGGTCTTGATAAATATCCTGGAAATGATTGTCTGATGCTTGGTATATGGAATGACCGCGAAAATAACGTGGAGGGTGATATTGCCGATGCAAGAGTATATCGACGTGTTCATCTTGATAAAGGACGTTATTATTTTGGCGGACAGTTTGATGCGCTTTATCAATTGTATGCCGGTTATATTTTTGTGGCGGAAGATGTGATTCCGACGAGCGAAATGGAGACGAAATCCGTGGCTTATTATAATATGATGGACGGTGCGATAGACCGTAACCACTATGGAGTTTATTTTACATTGGAAGAGCCTGCCGATGTGATTCTCGGAATGCAAGCCGATATGAGTCAGGGTGGATCGGCGCAAGAAGTACGTATCAGTCATGTGATGCTTTTGAAATATTCGGAAGAGACGGATGCTATAGAAGATATTGTCGTCAAAGAAGATAAGATTTCTCGACCTGAATTTTATTCTCTTCAAGGCATAAAGCTTAAGTCGGCACCTGCTAAAGGATTGTATATCATGAGGCAGAATGGTAAGGCTGCAGTGCTGATGGCGCACTGATTTAGTGTAGAACATTCTGCTTAGTTCGGGAGCCGGGTAAACTTGTATGTTTGTCCGGCTCTTGTTGAATAAATAGCTTTGGATGCAATGGCTGGTTATCTGATATGCAGTAGTCTTGACATTTTTATCTTAATTTTGTATTTTTGCAAAAATGTAATGTTTTTTATGAATTTGTCACATGCATTTCTTTTTGAGATGTGTATGCGGCAGTTCGGGATATATCTATACTTGGATTTTTGTAAAACTCTGATAGATTATGGAAATGAAAAGAAAGGAATTGGTAAAAAGGTATGTGGTGTATGTGTTGGGTGTATATGTGCTGGCGATGGGGCTGGCAATGATTATCACATCGTCATTAGGTACTTCTCCTATATCGAGTTGGGCTTATGTGATGAGCCGTAACACTCCGTTGTCTGTGGGAACTTATACATTTATTATTAATATGGCGATGATTGCCGGACAATTTATGGTGCTTCGTCATCATGGGCTTCGGAGACAGGTGGTGAATATTGGTTTGCAAATACCGTTTTCGTTTATGTTCTCTGCATTTATCGATTTTAATATATGGCTGATGAATGTATCCGGTCTGGCGGATTTACATCCCTTTGGGACTTCTGCTTTTTCCCTGTACATTTACAGCTTTCTCCTGCTTGTCATTGGCTGCTTCATACAAAGTGTGGGTGTGTTGCTTGAAGTAAAGGCTGGAGTGACCATGATGTCGGGCGAAGCTTTTGTCTACTATATTTGTGCTCGTTGGAGCAGAGAGTTTGGAAAAGTTAAAGTCGCTTTTGATGTGTTTCTGGTATTTCTGGCAGTCCTCTTTTCTATAGCCTTCTCATTGGCAGGAACCCATGATGGAGTGGCCGTAGACGCTATATTGGACGGGCTTTTTAGTGCTGTCCGTGAAGGCACGGTTGTCGCAGCACTTTCTGTAGGCCAGATAGTACGTGTTCTTGCCGGATACTCTGGTTGGATAGACAGATGGTGTATGAAGTAAATGTTGTTTGTATTTCTTTTTTGCTGTTTGTCACAAGGCATTGCAGATTAATAAATAATCCCAAAAGGAAACCTCATAAGGGGATGTCCTTTTGGGATTATTTATATGATGGTATCACTGACAAAAAAGAGATACAAGCAAAGGTACGCTTATCTCGAGAATGAGTCCGTGGAATATGGCGGCAGGAAGTAGTGATTTGCTTCCGCCTCTTCCTAAAATCATTGGTAGACAAACGTCCATAGAACTGATTCCTGCAATGGATATTGCTGCATTGCCCTTACCTTTGCGTGTGATGGCTGGACAACAAAGTATTGCAAATACTTCACGTATGAGATTGGCAAGTAGCGCGATAGTTGCAAGTTGTGTGGCTTTTTCTATCCCTACTGCTGCGCTCTTTATTTCCACGATCAGAACAGACGAAAGCGAGTAATAGCCGAATCCGCTTCCTATAGCCAAAATGTCTTTAAGATTTTCATCTCTGAAAAGTAACAAGGCGAAAGTGGAGAATATGAGTGTGCCCATGATAGTGAATGCAGGGAGCAAAAACATTGACCAATGTAATGACTTGAAAATAGTGAATAAATCTTTTCTGGAGCCGAGACCTATGCCTACTTGTATCATCAGTAATGACAATATGGTTACCGGAAGCCATGGCAGATGCAACACTTCGGGCGCCATATCTGACACTCCGAGAAAAATGCCTCCGGCAAAGAATAACAATGGAACAAGTGAATCTTTCATTTTTCACCTCCTTTCTTTTTGGATGACAAGTGCTTGACTAAAGAGGCGGCGACAAAGCTTCCGGCAATGCCCAAGAATGCAATAACGAATGCTTCAAATCCTACACCTGCTATGTTGTCGATGATTGAATGGTTGGAACCGATGGAGATTCCGAAGATGAACAGCAGCAAGAAAACGGTGTATCGTGTGCTCTTTTCTATTCCGTGTACCAGTGTATCGGAATTGCGCAGCATATATCCTATTCCTGTACCAATGAGTAGCAACAATAATATGCGAAACATAAAATAATTTTTTAGTGAGAAAAATGTATTTGTATTCCGGTTAAGTAGACTGTTTTCTGACTTGCTCTGTCGGAGTTGTTCCGTTAAGTCCTCATTTATATGGTGAGACTTCACATCTCTGTATTATTGGGAACATTAACGGTGAACAGGGTTGTCCGGAATTTTTGGAATGAGACATATACGACATGTTTTGACAATCTGTCAAGATAGTCAGTCATATTATGTTTATTCTCTTTATGTTTGTAAAAATTGATTGTTGTTACTTAGATAAATCCGCTGAACCAATGGACATGTACCAAACGGCAAACATGTTCTCCTACATATTTGCTGCCAAAGATGATATGTGCATTGTGTGAATACATAAATAATTGTTTGGTTTATCTGGCGGCAAAGTTACACCTTTTTTCTTACAATAAAGAAAATAAGGAGTAAAATATGATATGACACACCGTTATGACATTTTTGTGATGCATTTGTATTGTAACGGTTTGGTTGGCATGATGAGGATTGCTTTTTTATTTTCTGGATTAAAATTATATTCTTAGTATATTACTGAAGCAGAATGGCTGGGTGGGGATACAGGGATATGGAGGTTGTTTTTTGCCGAATCCCATAGGTTAGGATTGGAGCATGTCGAGAGAACTCCTGTCAACCAACTATTATAGTAGCTTCTATTTTTCCGTTTTATTCGATTTTTACAGTGATATTCTCTATCTTTGCACATATTATATTACAAAAAAACAATGACTGTATCCGAACTTATCAACGAAGCAGAGAAAACGGCATTCTCTTTTGAGGTTCTGCCGCCACTGAAAGGAACTGGCACAACAAACCTGTTCAAGACCATCGACACTCTCAAGGAGTTCAATCCTCAATATATAAATATTACCACTCATCGCAGTGAGTTTGTGTACACGGAACAAGCAGACGGAATATTCGTGCGTCATAGTATGCGTCGTCGTCCCGGCACTGTTGCTGTGGCTTCTGCCATTATGGAAAGGTACGATATAAAAACTGTACCCCATATCGTATGTAGCGGAAACACACGTGAGGATATAGAATATATGTTGCTCGACCTGCAATTTTTGGGCATTACAGATCTGCTTGTGTTGAGAGGTGACAAGGCTAAGGAGGATGCTCATTTCAAACCTGTGGAAGATGGATACAGCCATGCTACGGAACTGATTGAACAAATTAATCAATACAATAATGGGAGATTTGTTGATGGCTCTATGATAAAGGTGCCAGGTACTAAGTTCTCATACGGGGTGGCAAGTTATCCTGAGAAACATGATGAGGCACCGAATATGGAGTCTGATATTGCTGTGCTAAAGATGAAACAGGACATGGGCGCAGAGTATGCGGTGACACAACTGTTCTATGATAATGAGAAATATTTCTCATTTGTGAAAAGAGCATATAAGGCAGGTGTGACTATTCCTATCATTCCTGGTATTAAGCCGCTGGCAAAAATGAGTCAGATAACGGTGGTCCCAAAGACTTTTCATCTGGATATTCCGCACGAACTGGCTGCAGAGGCAATGAAATGTCGTACAGATGAGGAGGTAAAACAACTTGGTATAGAGTGGTGCGTGGCACAGTGTAAAGAACTTATTTCCAATGGTGTGCCTTCTATCCACTTCTATACGGTTTCGGCTGTGGACAGCATCAGACAGGTTGCGGAGAAGATATATTAGGACAGGAGGCACATGAAAAGAGCTTTCTCAGCATGTGTTTTAATGTAGAATTTACATAAAAGAGCAAGTGTAATCCGTCACATCCTTACAGTGTAGACATAAATTTTTATACCATGTTTTTTAGTGACATTATAGGTCAGGAAGGTGTGAAACAACGTCTGATTGACGAGACGAGAGAGGGCAGAGTGGCCCATGCACTGATGCTCTGCGGACCGGAAGGCTGCGGTGCGCTGCCTATGGCTATAGCATTTGCACAATATTTGTTGTGTCAGGACCATAAGGAGGATGGTAATGCTTGCGGTCATTGTCGTTCCTGCTTGATGATGGAGAAGTTGCAACATCCGGATTTGCATTTTGCATTTCCTATATACAAGAAATTCCCTTCAGGCAAACCTACTTATTGTGATGATTTTCTGCGTGAGTGGAGAAATCTGATAGGGCAGTCTCCTTATTTTGGCATGACGGAATGGATGAGTGCTTGTGGGGCAGAGAACCAGCAGCTTGTCATCTATGCTGATGAGAGTGACGCCATTGCTAAGAAACTGAGTCTGAAGGCGAGTCAGGGCGGATATAAAGTGATGATTATATGGCTTCCGGAAAAAATGCATGAAGCGTGTGCCAACAAGTTGCTCAAACTGCTTGAAGAGCCTCCGGCGCAAACTGTATTCATACTGGTAAGTGAATATCCTGATCTTGTTTTGCAGACGATACGGAGTCGTGCTCAGATGATAGAAGTGCCACGGCTTTTTGTGGAGGAAGTAGAGAATGTGCTTGTTGAGAAGATGAGTATCTTGCCTGCTGAGGCTGCACGGATAGCCCGTTCTTCAGGAGGGAATATGGCTGCTGCTTTGCGGAATGTGACTGATGATTCTGAAGCGCAACTTTATTTTGATCTTTTTGTGAGCCTCATGCGTTTGTCATATATGCGCAGAGTAAAGGAAATGAAACAGTGGAGCGAGAAAATTGCCGGATTGGGACGAGAACGTCAAAAGAATTTTCTGATATATTGTCAACGGATGATACGCGAAAATTTTATCTATAATTTTCACAGACCTTCTCAGCTTAATTATATGAGCGAAAGAGAGGCTGATTTTGCTGTGAAATTCGCTCCTTTCATTAATGAGAACAATGTGATAGGTATCATGGAAGAATTGTCGCTTGCTCAACGTGACATTGAACAGAATGCAAATGCAAAGATTGTGTTCTTTGACTTGTCTCTGAAATTGATAGTATTGATAAAGAATAGATAAACATATAAATAGGGGCGGTACAGAGATTCTGTTTGCCGACCTGCATTTATTATACATTGAAAGGACTAAAACGATATGAACGAATACAAATGTGGAAGCGGCGGATGCGGACTCTGTATGAAAGGGTGCAGCCGCCATACTGATAAACTGAACTCCTATGATTGGCTTGCAGATCTGCCTGACAATGCACAGGCATGCAATATCGTAGAGGTGCAGTTCAAACCCCCACGTAAAGGTTATTTTATAAACTCAAACAACTTGACGCTTGAAAAAGGTGATATTGTTGCTGTAGAGTCAAGCCCGGGGCATGATATAGGAACTGTTACTATGACGGGACGTCTTGTACCGTTGCAGATAAAGAAGGCTAATTTGAAGCCGGACATAGAGCTGAAGCGTATCTACAGGAAAGCGAAACCCGTGGATATGGAGAAGTTTGAGGAAGCTAAAGCCCGTGAGCATGATACCATGATTGCATCGCGGCAGATAGCCAAAGACCTCGGACTAAAAATGAAAATCGGAGACGTTGAATATCAGGGAGATGGCAATAAAGCTATATTCTATTATATCGCCGATGAAAGAGTGGACTTCCGTCAGCTTATCAAGGTGCTTGCAGAACGATTTCGGGTACGTATCGAAATGAAACAGATTGGTGCACGACAAGAGGCTGGACGTATTGGTGGAATAGGCCCTTGTGGCAGAGAATTGTGTTGTGCTACATGGATGACAAATTTTATCAGTGTATCAACAAGTGCTGCACGATTCCAGGATTTGTCACTTAACCCTCAGAAGCTTGCCGGACAGTGTGCCAAACTGAAATGCTGTCTCAATTATGAGGTTGACCAATATGTCGAATCATTGAAGCGTTTGCCTTCGCGGGAAATCACTTTACAGACCGAAGACAATGAATTCTTCTTTTTCAAAGCGGATATACTTGCGCATACCATCACTTATTCAACGGACAAACATATACTTGCCAACGAAACAACGATTACTGCGCGAAGAGCTTTTGAGGTTATAACAATGAACCGCAATGGTAAGAAGCCAAATACATTGCTTGAAGAGGAAAAAAGTGCCGAAAGTAAATCTTTGGATTTGCTTGAACAGGATAATATCACACGATTCGACCGTAGTAAGAAGAAGAGAAAGCGCAGAGACAATGTTGACAACAACGATAATGGTAAAGAAAAGGCTCAGCAGAATCAGCCTAATCGTCAACACCGTCTGGAACGTCAGGGTCAGGCTGGTTCGCAGAATACACAGAATAACAGACGTAACAATGACAACCGTCGTCCACGGAGAAACAATCCTCAGCGTGCTAATGGCGGAAACAGGAATAATGAAAATAAAGGTGGAAACTGATAGGATACAGTTATGACTATAAGGTGTTTCTTGAACTACACAAACTGTTTTGTCAAAGTATAGTATAGGAAATGAAACTGAAGTTGTTCATGTATAAAACAGTAGGACTGTCTGGCATATTGTTATTCACAATGTGTCAGGACAGTCCTTTTTATCATAGGCACGTTAAAACAGACCGGGAAGGCTGGCTGGCTGACAGTTCTGCGGTGTTTGAACTTCCTGAGTGTGACAAGGACTGCAAAGCGAATGTGGACTTATGGATTCGTGCCACATCCGAGTATAGGTATGAATCTCTTATTCTTGTCGCTACTGCTGAATGTGACAGATATACGGTATGGACTGACACCTTGTTCATGTCCTTATATGATGGTAAAGGGAAGAGTACCGGAAGCGGCTTTCCTTTTACAGAATATCATATTGATGCCAAATCTTTGATTCTTAAAGCGGGTAAGAGCTATAAGATACGTGTCAGACACATCATGCGCGACAACCCTGTCAGAGGAATTACTGATTGTGGAATAAGGTTGTCGGAATGAGTGCTTTATTTCAATTAGGCCAGATTCATACAAGCAGGATAATGAGGAACAAGGCAACCTTAATCGAAACATAATGTTTGTCTTTCCGTTTTATCTCTTTTTCAAGTTCCTTTCTGCATCCATTCTCAGAAAGACAAACAGCAGGATGGTAAACCCCCACAATGAAGATCCTCCATAGCTGAAGAATGGTAGTGGTATACCTATGACAGGGGTTAAGCCGAGTACCATGCCCACATTGATGAAAAGATGGAATAGAAATATGCTTGCTACCGAATAGCCGTAGACACGTCCTTGTGTGTCGGGCTGACGTTCTGCGACAAATATCAGTCGCCAGATGAACAGAAGGTAGACGAGAAGTACAGCTGAAGAACCGATAAATCCCTCTTCTTCGCCAACCGTACAGAAGATGAAGTCTGTGTCCTGCTCCGGGACATACTTCAGTTTTGTCTGCGTACCATTGAGAAACCCTTTCCCGTCAAATCCTCCGGAGCCAATGGCGATTTTTGCCTGATTCACATTGTAGCCTGCACCACGTATATCTTCTTTCATGCCCAACAGAACTTCAATACGGACACGCTGGTGATTGTCGAGGGCATCAAACATTTTGTGGCACATATAGAAGAAACTGGTTGAAGCTATGGCAAACAGGGTTATCAGAAGATATGTGTAAAGACGGGTATATATGGCAAGCCCTATCAGATAGAGTATGATGGCGATATTGAGGAACAACATCACAAGACATATATTGAAGGGGATTACGTAGGCTGAAAAGAGATAGGCTATTAATGTGCCTCCGATACCTCCCCAAAGCATAATCTTGACGGCAAGAACATTGTGACAGAAGACAAATGTCATTCCGATTGTAAAGACCATAGCCAGCAAAAGTACTGTAAATTCTCCTACAGATACGGGCATGTCATTGATGAAGTCATCACAGAAGCGCAATCCTACAACGAAATATACTACTGCAGCAAATGCAGAGAAGAGAAAAGCACCGGTCATGCCTTCTCTGTAGAGCACAAGAAAAAAAGCAAGGTATACAAGCGCAGTTCCTGTTTCCTTTTGGCAGACAATGAGTATCATGGGAAGAAGTATAAGCCCGACAACTCGCATGAAATCTTTTAAGTTATGCATATTGAATCCGTAGCGATCCATATATTTGCCAATGGCAAGGGCTACGGCGAATTTTGCAAACTCGGCGGGCTGTATCTTCATGAATGAGCCAATCGGAAGCCACGACCGAGAACCTTTTGTCTCCGGTGCAATGACAATGGTGACAAGTAGTACTGCTATCATCACTATATAGATATAGTAAGAAGCAGTATCGAAGAATCGCTTTTCGATAAGTAACAACATGCAGGCAAGACATACTGATGTTCCTGCCCAAAGAAGTTGCTTGCCGGAATTGCAGTCGAGGCTGAACACATCGGGATTGCTGAAGTCGTAACTGGCTCCGCATACAGAGAACCATCCCCATGTAATGAGAATCAGATACAGACCGATAGTCCACCAATCCAGCGATCTCACCACACCTTTATGTCCTTCGTTTTGCATTTTTTATCAGGTTATTTGTATTTGTAAATCTGTTAGATATAAATATTGTTTATTCCTGTTTGATAGCTTCCTCTGTCTCTGCTTTCGTCTCACTCTGACTCTTTTTGACCAGTACTGGACGTGGTTCGTTTGAAAGCCCGTAAGAGACATGCTTATGCTGGAATTCTTCTGCTTTTCTTTCGCTTTCCGGTGAAAGTCCTCCATTAATATACTGTTCCATCATCAGTGCGCCAAGCGGTACTCCATAATTAGCTCCCCAACCGCCGTTCTCTACATATACGGCAATGGCTATTTTGGGGTCATTCATCGGAGCAAATCCCATAAATGCAGAGTGGTCCTTTCCATGAGGGTTCTGTGCTGTACCTGTTTTTCCGCAGACTTCATATAAAGGATTGTCTGCGGCTCGGCATGTACCTCCTGTGACAGCTTTCCGCATTCCTCCTGCAATATATTCGTAGTATTTGGAATCCACCATAGTCGTATGCTTCTCCAAAAGGCTGTCTGCAAGCTGTGCGCCTTCAATATGTTTTACGACATGAGGGGTTATGTAATATCCTCGGTTGGCAATTGTCGCTCCAAGATTGGCGATTTGCAACGGAGTGAGCAGCACTTCGCCCTGACCGATGGAAATACTGACTACAGTAAGGCCTGACCAGCTGCCTCTATAAGCCTTGTCGTAATATTGAGCATTTGGTATCATGCCCCGCGCTTCACTTGGTAGGTCTATGCCCAACTTATATCCAAACCCCATAGATACCATATAGTCTTTCCAGCGGGTCATGGCATCCTGTACAGAAGGGTATTTTTTGCGGTTGCCGAACATATAATATAATCCCCAGCAAAAATAGCCGTTACATGATGTGGCAATAGCTGGTTGCAGAGGAAGAGGTGCGGCATGTCCGTGACACCCCACCTTCAGCCTTCCGAAACGGAAGCCATGTGAACACGGGTAAGCCGTGGAGGCGGTGATGATGCCTTCCTGCAAGAATGTCAGGGCTTGGGATGTTTTGAATGTGGAGCCGGGAGGGTAAGTTCCAAGTACGGCACGGTTGATCATTGGCTTAAGCGGGTCGCGCCCCATCCTCGCCATCATCTTTCCACGCTGCTTGCCTTCCATCATACGCGGGTCATAGGTTGGAGCTGAAACCATGCAAAGTACTTCTCCTGTCTTAGGCTCGATGGCTACAATACTGCCTTTCTTTCCTTCCATGAGCCTTTCGCCCAACTTTTGCAGTTCCAGGTCGATACTCAATGTTATATCTTTTCCGGGAATTGGTCTGCGGTCTTTTAATCCGTCTTTATAATGCCCTTGTATTCTACCTCTTGCATCGCGGAGAAGTACTTCCACACCTTTTTCTCCACGCAGAAACGGCTCGTAAGAACGTTCTACCCCTTGCTTGCCTATATAGTCGCCCGATTGATAGTATTCGTCTGATTCTATATCTGACGGAGAAACCTCTGCCACATCACCCAGAACATGCGCTGCATGTGGATATCTGTAGCGGCGGATAGCTCTTTCGCGAACGTAAAAACCGCGGAAACGGAATAATTTTTCTTGAAAAACGGAAAATTCCTCAGCTGGAATCTGTCCTACAAATAATTGTTGCGTGTATGTGGAATACCCCGGATTCTTGTTCTTGTCTTTAATCATGGACATACGGTAGTCGAATTCCTCTTTTGTCATGCCGAGCGTGTGACAAAAGTCAAGAGTATCAAGTCCGGACACTTCGCGCATGACGACCATAATGTCGTATGCGGGCTGATTGTAAACAAGAAGATTACCGTTGCGGTCATATATCCCTCCACGAGAGGGATAAAGCACCTTGTTCAGGAAAGCATTACTGTCGGCATACGTCTTGTAATCTTCGCTCATAAGTTGAAGGAAGGCAAGACGTACTATATAAGTGACAACGATTATCAAAGCTATGCCTCCTATAACGAATTTCCGGCTTTCAAGAATATGGTCTTTCATCTTTAATTTTGGACTACACAAAAAGGGATATAACAATATACATATATTTGCATAAACGTACATGCTTGTATCGAAAGAATATGTCACCGGACTTTTCTTCGTGTCAGCAGTTCGATAAGTAGAATGATGCCTGTCGACAGTATGCTGCCTCCAAATATTGCAATGAAGGTGAGCTGCCAATCGGAAAGTGAAAATGCATCAAGAGAGTAGAAAGCCGAATGAAAAACAAACATGGCAATCAATGTATATGAAAAGAAACGGCTTAATCCCATGTTGGCTAATGTAGGCTCGAAGTTCTCTGGAGCATCACGAGGTATGAACAGACGTAAGAGGGGAGACTGAATCATTGCCAGTAATGTGCATGAGGCAGCTCCAATGCCGGAGGTATCCGTAAACATGTCAAATAATACTCCTGTCACAAATCCCCATAATAGAATACTTATGCGGGAGGAACCAGAGCGGAAGCAAGTAAGCATATAGCCGATTGCAAGTGGGGTGGCATAACCCAAAAGGTGCAGGTGGTTGAGGATAAGCACCTGCACTGCCAACAAGAGAAGCAGTCTGACCAAACGAAATATGAAGGAGTTACTCATCGCTGTATTCTTTATGCATTAGTCATTCACAAGAAAAATGTTTTATGTGTTGTATCAAACAAATTTAATTCGTCATCAATGAATCTGCTCTATGTTCGAGTTCCTTGCGTTCTGGTTTTGAGTAATTTGTGATGACACTGACATTGCGTAATGTCTTGAAATCTGTAAACAGGTGGACACGCAACATATATGACATGCCATCGGCAGAATCACCGAAATCTGCTACATGACCGATAGGTATGCCTGGAGGAAATATATCTGAAAAACCATTTGTCTCTACAATTTCTCCCCGTTTTACTTTTGCATGGCGCGGCACACCGGCTACATATGATACATCTACAGCCCCACGTCTCCATTGCATGGTTCCGAAATGCTCTGAACCACGGAGACGACAACTGACTTTGGAAGTAAGATTCAAAAGAGGGATAACCACTGAATAATGACGGGAAGTCAGATAAACGACTCCTACTACACCTTGTGAACAGATCACTCCCATTTCTGGCTGTATGCCGTCTGCTTCACCTTTGTCTATGGTAATAAGGTTGTTGTTGCGGTGAAGAGTTGCATTGACTACGTGTGCACCGACAAACTCATATTCAGGCAATAAAATATTGCTTACGGCTACACTGTCCGTATCCATGTCTTGAAGTTTGTGTTCCAAAGCATTCAGCTTCTTGCGCAATTCTTCATTGTCAGCTTCAAGTTGCCTGTTCACAGACTGCAGATCAAGATATGACGTGATACTGCTTGTGAAAGAGTAGACACTGCCCACAACGGTATTGGCTGTGGTGAGATATGCACTTTCCTGATACCCTCCGGCATGGAATAGTGCCACAAGGCTGATAGTCTCCAAGACAAGAAATACAAACCAATATAAATACTTACGGAGAGAATCTATAAGATTACGCATAAAAATAAGATATGGGGACAGTTGGCTATTGCCTTCAATGCAGACTGGCGATGTGTGTCACAATCTGCAGAGGAAGCATATAAATGGAGCCTATACTATAGATGTACTATGGAGAAAGGCAGAATATGAAATCTCATATATCTGCACTATTTCCATAGTACATCTTTTTTACATGTTCTCTACATATAAGCAATCTCACAGGTTATCTCATCAGGAATGTAAAGTTATGCACATTTTTTAATGCTACTCCTGTTCCTTTGGCAACACTGTGAAGCGGATCCTCAGCAATATGGAAAGGTATCTTTATCTTGTTTGTGAGACGCTGATCCAGTCCGCGTAGCAAGGCTCCTCCGCCTGTAAGCCATATACCGTTTTTCACAATGTCCGCATACAATTCAGGAGGGGTATTCTGAAGTGCATTGAGTACTGCTGTTTCTATACGGGCTATAGACTTGTCAATGCAATGAGCTATCTCCTGATAACAAACCGGTATTTCCATCGGAAGAGAAGTGATGCGGTTTGGACCATGTACAATATAATCTTCCGGAGCATTTTCTGCCAGATCTGTCAGAGCTGAACCTACATTTATCTTTATACGCTCTGCCATTCGCTCACTGACAAGTACATTGTGCTGTCGGCTCATATATTCACGAATGTCGGCTGTAAGATCATCGCCTGCTACACGTATAGAATTGTTTGTGACGATTCCACCGAGTGAAATCACGGCTATTTCTGTCGAACCTCCACCTATATCAACCACCATGCAGCCTTCAGGAGCTTCTACGTCAAGTCCGATACCGATTGCTGCTGCCATCGGTTCAAAAAGGAGGTATACATCTCTTCCGCCGGAATGTTCCGCACTGTCACGGACAGCACGTAATTCCACTTCTGTAGAGCCGGATGGGACACCGATAACCATACGGAGTGAAGGGGTAAACAAATGATGACCTGAATTGACCATTTTTATCAGTCCGCGCATCATCTGTTCACAAGCATCGAAATCGGCTATGACACCATCGCGCAGAGGACGACATGTCCTGATGTTATCGTGCGTCTTTTCATACATCATCTTGGCTTTCCGACCCACAGCCATCATCTTGTTGGTCTTCTTGTCAAGTGCAACAACAGAAGGCTCGTCAACTACAATCTTGCCGTTACAAGTAATGATTGTATTGGCTGTGCCCAAGTCCATTGCTATATCTTGGGTTAATGAAAAAAATCCCATATTTATCTTCTTTACATTTTAGAATACATAACATGATTTCTTGAATAGCGGATGTTGTTCACAGAGTGAAATTCGCAGCTTGCAAACCGGCTTCTAAAATTATTCTCTCTCTGTACATTGCCGCAGATATACTTATATTCTATTCAGAAATCAAAACAGTTTATATATTCTGACTTTATTTCTGAAAATACGCATGAATGGCTGTGTCGTAATGAGAGCTGACACCAAAAGCCTTCATTGCAAACCATTTGCGCTGCTCTTTGGTGGTCTCAGCACCCTGCTTCTTGACAATATCAAGCAATGGAGCATATTCTGCCTTGCTTGGCACAATTACCACATCATTGAAATTTTTTGCTCCTGCACGTATGAGAGAAATTCCGCCTATGTCAATTTTTTCTATGATTGCAGCCTCGTCATTTGTGCTTGCTACAGTTTCTTCGAAAGGATAGAGGTCGACAATCACAAGATCAATCTCAGGAATTTCATATTTTGCCATTTCTGCACGGTCGCCTTCAAGTTCGCGACGTCCAAGAATACCTCCGAAAACTTTAGGATGAAGTGTTTTTACACGTCCACCCAATATAGAAGGATATGTTGTAAGTTCCTCAACTTTGCGACATTCGTAGCCGAGGCTTTCTATAAAGCTCTGTGTACCACCTGTTGAAAGAAACTCCACACCGTTCTTATGAAGTTCTGCCAACAATTCATTCAACCCGTCTTTGTGATAGACTGACACTAATGCAGTCTTGATTTTCTTAGTTTCCGCCATAGTTTTTCTCTTGTATCATTAATACTTCATTGTTTCATCCTAAAACCAAAATCCATATTTTGAAGTTGCAAAGTTAGTTAATAAAAACGACACAACTCCCATAAAGTCAGATTTTTTAGTCATAATATCTTTAAGTTTTCACTTACAAACAACTTTGGAGCTATTAGGGAATTTATTTTCAAGATTTGTCATTATGATTCTGCTGAAATGCAGGTCTATAATCTTTGATAACAATTAGGGTCATAGACCTGCAAAATTTGGCTTACATATCCTTTGTATTTCTGCGTATCTGTGGGACAGTGTGCAAATTTATCGAATCGGCAGCATTGATTTGCAATTCTTGTGCGGCGGATAAAAAGAATCAGCGGGGAGAAACCTTATTTTCAGCGTGAAAATTTCTTCAAACGGCATTGTTGTTTTTATAATCAGCACTGCTGATTGTAAAAACTGCACTGCTGATTTTATAATCAACAGTGCTGATTATAGAATTCAGTGGGGTGGAAATGGCTTCAGACTGCCGTCCTGTCATGTTTGTAGAACTGCAAAACTGTTTTTCTTGTTCTGTCGGATTATACCATATCGGCATCATGGCACTGTCTACGAAACTTATGCCTGTGCCTCAGCCGGATGCGAAGCTTTTGAGGAACATACGGTATTTCGGTTCTGCAAACCTGTCATGGGACACCGCATCAGGAAAATCATATCCTATATGTCCACAGACACAATGGATGTTATTATCCCGAACTCACGTATCAGAATACAACGATATGAAAGTCTGTATAGAGAATCTTTCATGATATGGATAAAATAGAGAAAGAGACCGTCTAAAACTTGTTAGACAGTCTCTTTCGTACAACAACAGTATTTGGAAAAATAAAGAAGTGGGGTTATATGCCCGTCACTTCGATTTTTGTCAAGCAAGAAGCTTCTTGACACAGGCTGATATTGCCCGTCCTTCTGCAAGTCCTGCAAGTTTCTTTGTAGCAACTCCCATAACTTTGCCCATTTCTTGAGGTGATGAAGCACCTACTTCTGCTATAATCTCCTTTATCTTCTCTTCCAGTTCTGCTGGCTCAAGCTGCTTCGGAAGATATTCCTCTATTACTTGAACTTGTGCCATCTCTGCATCAGCAAGGTCTTCACGTCCTTGTCCTTTGTAGATTTCGGCAGACTCACGTCCCTGTTTTGCCAACTTCTGTAGAATCTTAAGAGCAGCATCATTCGTCAATTCATCATTAGCTCCGGGAGCAGTCTTGGCTTCCAAAAAGAATTTCTTTACATTACGAAGGGTGTCACGACGTACAGCGTCTTTAGCTTTCATCGCTGCAACAATGTCTTTGCTTATCTGATCAAAAAGTTCCATAATTATTTGTTTTTCTTATAACACACTTATTTTTTTTAATTACTGTCTGTCACTTGAATTGGCTGTCAAAAGGATTCTTCTCGGAAACAACCTGCGTTAGAATGTGATGACAGATGCAGTGCCAACTGCAGCCGAACTGCTTTCGCCCGAACGGACGGAAAACTGTTTTAATGTATCTTTTGTACGTTTATAGGTTGGAGAAGTCTCAACCATACTTATAATGTCGTCATTATCGAGATCCTCGTCAGTAAAGATATAGCTGTAAGTCGGGCGACGTATATAATTCCCTTTCTTGTCCGGACCATAAATCTGGCTTCGGCGGATAGCTTTCCTTGTCATTTCCTCGTCTTCTTCCTCCTTGCGCTTCTGTGCTTCGGCATCGCGTTTGATGAGGCGCTCGTCCATTTCTGCGGAATCAATATCTTCTACCCCGAAGCCGGTTGCAAGAATGGTGACTTTTACTTGATCCTTAAGTTCAGGATCTACAGAAAGTCCCCATTTTGTCTCAACATCCTGAGTCTTTATCTTCTCCATAAATTCATGCACTTCATTCATCTCGTCCATCATGAGTGTGGCATCACCTTCGTCTCCACAGAATGAAATGCGAAGAAGTATCTTCTTTGAACGATATATGTCATTATTGTTCAGAAGAGGAGAATTCAAGGCATCATTGATAGCTTTCGTTACACGTCCCTCACCGGAACCGTAGCCGGAACTCATTATCGCTACACCGCCATCTTTAAGAACTGTGCTTACATCGTTGAAGTCGAGATTGATAATGCCGTGCATCGTAATAATCTCTGCTATACTTCTTGCCGCATTACAAAGGGTGTCATCTGCTTTTGCAAAAGCATTGATTACTGTGTAGTCTTGATAAATCTCGCGCAGACGTTCGTTGTTGATGACAAGCAAAGCATCCACATTCTTGCTTATTTCTTCGACACCGTCAAGAGCTTGATCTATTTTTCTGTTGCCTTCCCAACGGAACGGAATAGTCACGATGCCTACTGTGAGTATTCCCATGTCCTTTGCTGTCTTTGCAATAAGTGGGGCTGCTCCGGTACCGGTACCACCTCCCATGCCGGCAGTAATGAACACCATTTTGGTTCCGTCATTCAACATCTTGCGCACATCATCGATAGACTCTTCTGTGGCTTTGCGTGCACGCTCCGGACGGTTTCCCGCACCAAGCCCTTCCGTTCCAAGTTGTAATTTGACAGGTACAGGAGAATCTTGTAATGCCTTGTTGTCAGTATTACATACCACAAATGTCACATCGTGTATGCCTTCATTGTACATGTGGTTGACAGCATTGCTTCCTCCGCCACCGACACCTATCACTTTTATGATGCTTGTCGTGCCTTTCTGAAAATTGAAGACATCTATATTATCGTTAAGTTCTGACATATATCTAACCTTTCTTTTATTCGTTCTTCACTTTATTTGTTACCGATTACTGTTCATTTACAAGATCACCCATGACACGCGTGAGACGTCCCCATAAACTGTTGTCTTTCTTTGCCTTCACGAGTTTCTCTGCAAGTGTGTCCACATTTTTCTTAAGGATGTCAGCAAGTTCTGCTGCCTCTTTAAGGCTTTGCTTGTACTTGTCCTTGCCGTTAAGGGCTGCCACACACTCTTCATATTCACTGCCCAGTACATCAAGAGCTGTATTTACAAGTTCGTCTACTTGCAATCTTGTCTTCTTGTCCTTGCCCTTTTCTTCCAGTTCTTTCTCCGAACTCTGCACCTTGTTTATGTTGGTGCGTATAAGGGCTTTTATACCATCAAATTTTTGAGCGGTTTCTGCTTCTCTACGTTCAATCTCTTCCTGCTCCTTGCGTTTCCGGTTCCTCAGGTCTTCCTCTTCAGGTTCTGCTGGTTTTGCCAAGTCATCAACAGCATCGCCTCCACATGACATTTCACCTGACAACAACAAGGAAATCAAAGTGTTATTCATGCCGTTGTCAAATTTATAGCTGGCAAGTGAGGCTGCTTTCTGAATCGGCTGGTTCACAGTTTTTGCAATACGAACCTTGTCAACTTTTATATCAGATAGAAATGCTTTGTCAATATTCCGCATGTTAGAACCGCCTCCGGTAAGAATTATTCCGGCAAGCAGTTTGTCGCCATAATTGGAGTTGACAATCTGTTTTCTGACGTTTGCAATTATTTCGTTGATTCTTGCTTCTATAATCAACTGGATTTTAGATATTTCAATGGATCTGCCGTCAGAAGTCGCATATACTCTTGTTTCCAGTTCCTCATTAATATCATCTTCTTCAATATATGCGGCACCGTACTTTAATTTTACTTCTTCAGCTTCTGCCTCGTCAAGCTGTAAGGTGGCAAGGTCCTGTGTAATATTGTTTGAACCTAATGGGATAGTGGCAAGATGACGAATAATATTATTCTTATATACAACCACTGTGGTTGTGCCGGCACCTAAATCAACCAATACACATCCTGAACGCTTTTCTGCATCTGTCAGTACGTTATTTGCCAACAAACAAGGAGAGAGCATAAAGTCATCAGCGATAGATACATTTGTATTGGCAAAACATGTACGGATGTTGTTTCTCAGTTTGGTACGGGAGATTACATTAAGATATTCACCCTCAATGTTAGTTCCCATGACACCGACAGGGTCTGTAATCACGTTTTGGTCTACAACATACTCTTGCGGATAATTTTCAAGCACCTCACAATCCGCATAAGGTATTTCATAGCTTTCGTCATGTATTGAATCTATCACTTCATTTGTAATATAGCTTTGAGTAAGCAAATTGCGTTTGACCACACACTTGTAAGAGCGTACCGATTGCCCGCCGATACCGATATATGCACGTGTGATTTTTGTTTTTAAATCTTTCTCAAGCCTTTCTATTATATTGTTGACACATTGGGTCGTCTTTTCTATATTATAAACTATGCCACGCTTTACACATGCCGTGGTCTTCTCTTCAGCATAAGCAAGAATCTGCATTGTGCCGTCTTTCTTTTTCCCTGCAATACCTGATATCTTGGATGAGCCAAGTTCTATTGCAACAATAAAGTCTTTGTCTGTAGGTGCCATATATTCAATTCTTTTGTTTTGTACAAATTATCTGATTATTATACTCAAGGTTTATTTTGTTGTATTTGTTCCATCCAACCTTGTTCATTGCTTTCTCGTAAAAAATCTTTAAACGATGCAGCTTCTTCTCAAAGCCTTCTATATCTCCAAGATAGACAATATGATTCCCTACTCTTGGAACCAACTCCACAACCCGTTTGTTCCCTTTTTGTACAGATACATGGATCTGTTCTATTTGATTGTTCCAGAAGGCTTCTTCCTGCATGAAGATTCCTAATGGAAGCAATTTGTTTACTGCATAATCAGGTGAAAAGTTTCCTGTCGCCACAATAATATTTGCCACGTAATTTGTGTTCGGAATAATCTTTCCGGAACTATCAACAAAATATCCTGTTGCATTGTCCGGCAATATATAGATTACAGGAGTGCGTTGCATAATGTTGATGCAAAGTTTTCCTTTAGCTGATTTATAGCATTCAACGTTTTCTATAAATTCGTTCTTTTGAAGTTCCTTTTCAATGCCACGGGTGTCTACATCTTTCATTAACAACCCTTTGGGATGAAGTCGTGCCGATTTCAACATCTCTTCCACTTTACTCTTATCCACAAACTTGGCATAAGGTGTTTCCTTTATATTAAGTACAATATCGGTACATAATTCTTCAGGATCTGCTTTTGACATACTTGTCATAGCATATACAACATAAGCTGCAACTCCTAAGAAAAGAATTACAAAAAAAGAAAATTTGAAAATTTTCATCAATTTCATATATTTCTACAGTATATGATTGTTAGAAAAATAATGTCCTTAATATCACATGAAAGAGCGGCGGCAATACTGCTATTTATCCTTCAATATTTTTGTGATTTGCGGCACATAAGCTTCTATGTCTCCTGCACCAAGCAACATCAGAACATCAAAACAACCTTTGCTTACACAATCGAGGATATCTTCTTTATGTATAAGGTGACGTTCCATTCCTAAACGCAATTTGTTGTATATTAGTTCACTTGTTACCCCTTCTATCGGTTCTTCGCGGGCTGGATAGATATCACAGATAAATACTTCGTCCAACAGTGACAAACTGTCTGCAAACTCAGAATAGAAATCACGTGTACGGGTATAAAGATGTGGCTGAAATATTGCTGCTATCTTCTTGTCTTGATATAACTCACGTACAGATTTTATACTCTGTCTAATTTCATCCGGATGATGTGCATAATCACTGATAAACACAATCTTGTCGTTTTTTATTTTGAAGTCGAAACGACGGTCTACTCCCTTGAAACTTGCCATGCCGGCTTTGAGTTCTTCATTCGTGACTCCATTGAGAACGGCTAATGCCATTGCGGCAATACCATTTTCTATATTAATGCCTACCGGTACACCAAGTTGTATATCTTTCACTACCCCGAAAGGAGATACAAAGTCAAAAAAAATCTCTCCGCCTCCTATGCGGATATTTTCTGCATGAAAATCTCCCTCATCACGTGAGTATTCATAAACTTTAACTCCGTTTTGGACATCAACTTTCATTTCCAGCCCCTTGTGTATAATCAAGGCACCTCCTGGCTGAATCAGAGTTGTATATTTGCGGAAACTCTCAAGATATGCTTCTTTTGTTCCATATATATCAAGATGATCCGGGTCCGTAGCGGTTATTACGCTCATATATGGATTAAGCCAATGGAATGAGCGGTCAAACTCATCTGCTTCTATAACCACATAATCGCTTTGGTCGGAGATAATATAGTTGGTTCCGTAGTTTTTTGTTATTCCTCCAAGAAAAGCGTTGCAGTCCACATGTGATTGGTGCAGTATATGTGCAGTCATGGATGATGTGGTTGTCTTGCCGTGCGTACCAGCTACACATAATCCTTTGTGTGTCCCTGTCAGCAGACCTAAGACTTGAGCGCGTTTCTGAATGGTAAATCCATTGTTCCGAAAAAACGTCAACTCCTTGTGTTCTTCCGGAATGGCCGGGGTGTATACTATCAGTGTGGTTGTTTTGTCCTTGAACACATCCGGTATTAACTCAACGGAATCTTCATAATGAATGTCTGCCCCTTCTTTTATCAGACGACACGTAAGCTCGCTCGGTGTCTTGTCGTATCCGCCCACGTTGTAGCCCTTGACGAGAAAATAGCGGAGAATTGCACTCATGCCTATTCCTCCTGCTCCAACAAAATATACTGATTTTATATTTCCGTTCATGAAATTTTTATTACACAATTCTTAGAACATTCTTTACCTGCTGCTTATGGCAAGTTTATAAACTTCGTTTGCTATTACATCTGCCGAGTTGGGGATTGCCAGCTTTCCGGCATTGGCTCCAAGAGAGGCGAGCATTGCGTCATCTGCCACAGTCTTGATAGACAGTTGTATAAGTTTCTCAACTGCATCGAGGTCTTTTACAAATAATGCAGCACCCTTGTCTGAAAGTGCAAGTGCGTTTTTTGTCTGATGGTCTTCTGCCACATTGGGAGAAGGTACCAGTATCGAAGGTTTGTTCAACAGGCATAGTTCTGATATTGAACTTGCTCCGGCGCGAGAGATGACAAGGTCCGCTGCTGCATAAGCCTTATCCATATCTGATATGAAATCTGTTACGCGAAGATTTGGGACTTCTTTTTCTTTAGAAATACGTTCCTTTATTTCTTGGCTGTAATATTTTCCGGTTTGCCAGATAAACTGTACGGCTGAATGACGAATGTCATCCAAATGATTCAGTACGCTCTCATTCAGAGTTCTTGCGCCAAGACTACCGCCTATAATCAATACAGTGCGCTTATCCGGCTCGAAGCCAAAACTACGTACTGCTTCATCTTTTGAAACGGAAGCCTCAAGTAAAGACTGCCTTACAGGATTACCTGTCATCAGAATCTTCTCTTTAGGGAAGAAACGCTCCATGCCTTCATAAGCGACACATATTTTGCTTGCTGACTTTGCAAGAAGTTTATTTGTGACACCTGCATAGGAGTTTTGTTCCTGTATGAGGGTTGGAATACCCATTTTACCTGCCATTCTCAAGGTAGGTCCGCTTGCATATCCTCCCACACCTACAACAGCCATTGGAGAGAATTTACGGATGATTCTTTTTGCCATCATCTGACTCTTCAAAATCTTCCACAGGACAACAACATTTTTCAATATGTTTTTTCTGTCAAATCCTGCGATTGGCAATCCTACAATCTCATATCCGGCAGCGGGGACACGTTGCATTTCCATTCTGCCTTCAGCACCGACAAACAGAATTTCTGCATCCGGATGCTGTTTCTTTATGGCATTGGCTATGGATACAGCTGGAAAAATATGACCTCCAGTCCCACCGCCACTGACAATAATTCTCAAAGCCTCTCCACTATTCATAAGTTTAATGCTTGTATATTTCTTACACTCTTTATTTACAACAATAAAAATAGCTACAGTTTAGTTAAATGCAAAAGTACAAATAAAAGCCCAAACAAAACTACGGTTTTGGTTTTATTTGATTTCTTGTCTATAAATCGAAGCTGCAGCTTTAAATCATGTTTTTGTCATCATAATATTCTGCAGTCTCTCCTTTGGCACCAGCTTCTGCCGGAGCGGCAGTCGTTTCACTGACTTTCTCGGCATAACGACTGACGCTGAGGATAACACCAATATAAAAACTTGTTATTATAATGGATGTTCCACCACGGCTGATGAGAGGAAGAGGCTGCCCCGTAACAGGGAATAGTCCGACAGCAACTCCCATATTGACTATGGCTTGCAATACCATCATTATTCCGAATCCCAGAACAAGATATGCTGGGAAGAAACGCTGGCACTTTTGGGCGATGCGTCCTACTCGGATCAGTAGTGCAATATACAGGAATATGACAAATAAGGCTCCAAACAAGCCTATTTCCTCAACAATAATGGAAAATATAAAGTCAGACTCTGCATGAGAGAGAAAATCGCGTTCTATGGAGTTTCCTGCACCGCGGCCTATGACATTCGAGTTTGCCACAGCCATGAAAGCATGTGTTACCTGGGCATTCTCATCTTTTATGAACTTAGACAGATCTAATGAATCTGTATCCTGTTCTTTTTTACTTTCCAGTTTCCGCTCTATTCTTCCTTTTCCTGTTGCAAGACGTTTACATCCTGGCAATGAATTCAATGTGGACTTATCCAGTGTTATCATCATGGCAACAGCCACAAACCCGATTGCAAGGATTGCTATGATTGTTTTCAAAATCAGATCCCAGGGTATATGCCCTATTATCATCATCACGAAAACAACTGTTGCCAACATCACAGAAGTGGAGAAATTTTCAGGAAAAATCAATCCGCAGACAATTATCGTCATAATAGTGATAATCTTAAAAGCAAGGGAATGTCCCCCCTTTATGGCACCCACCATCTTCTTTTGTACCCCTTTTACCATGACTGTTTCTTCCGCTTGTGTCTTGGCTAACACCACTGCTACCGACATGATTAGTGCTGCTTTTCCAAATTCAGAAGGCTGGAACCGGATAGGCCCGAGTGTTATCCAGCGGCTCGTTTCATTTATCTCGCCTCCAAAAAGCAATGTATACAATAGCAGGAGTACGGAAACCGGTAAAAGCATGAAGGGGAAAAGCATAAACCATTTGCAAGGAACGCGATGCACCAACAGGATGACAACAAGTCCGGCTATCATAAAACCTGCTTGGGAAATCATCGGAGCCCAATGATTCCCTGTCTTGTAAGTAAGCGTACTCGATGCACTGTAAACCTCAACAAGTGAAATCAAGCATAGAAAGAAGTATATCATCCATACTCCTTTGTCACCTTTGAACAGATTTCCTTTTAAAAAGTCAGAAACGATTTTGCCCATACCTTTATCATTTAGTCCGGATAGTCAATTTTTATAGATTGCGAACGCATCCTTTGAACTGTTCGCCTCTGTCCTCCATGTTTTTGAACAAGTCAAAACTTGCGCAACAAGGACTCAATAATACACATGCGCCCGGACGTGCCATTTTATAACATTCGTCAACACAGTCCTTCATGTTCAGCACATCGACAATCGGCAATCCCAATTCATCAAATGCGGCATGAAGTTTGGAATTGTCGATTCCAAGAAATACAAGCCCGATACACTTTTCACGTACAAGATCGAGTATCTCACTGTAATCATTGCCTTTGTCTTTTCCTCCCAGAATGAGTACTGTCGGTTGTTTCATACTTTCAAGTGCATACCAACATGCATTCACGTTTGTGGCTTTAGAGTCATTGATGAAGTCAATGCCGCGAACGCGTCCGGCATTTTCCAATCTGTGCTCCACACCTGTGAAACTGCTTAATCCCTTGCGTATTTGCTCTTTCGTTACTCCTGCAATATCCGCTGTAATACCGGCTGCCAACGAGTTGTACAGATTGTGTTTGCCTCTTAAAGCCAGTTCCTCTTGTTCCATGTTAAACGGAGTCGGTGTCTCTATGACAAATTCCATATCCTCTGTATATGCAATGGCATCAGTACTTTTAAATTCCGAGAACGGATATAAACGGGCTTTCAGATTGTATTTTTTTAATTCAGCAGTCACAATCGGATCATCATTCCAGAATATAAACGCATCGTTTTCTGTCTGATTCCTTGTGATACGCATCTTTGAGTCTACATAATTCTGCATCTCAAAGTTATACCTGTCAAGATGGTCTGGAGTTATATTCATAAGGACAGCTATGTCTGCCTTGAAGTCATACATGTTATCAAGCTGGAAACTGCTAAGCTCTATCACGTAATAGTCGTAATTCTCTTCTGCCACTTGTAATGCCAGACTGCGTCCTATATTTCCGGCAAGTCCCACATTATATCCAGCCTGCTTCAGTATGTGATATATAAGAGAGGTGGTGGTGGTCTTGCCGTTAGACCCTGTTATGCAAATCATTTTTGCAGTCGTATAACGTCCTGCAAACTCAATTTCTGATATAATAGGTATATTCTTCTCCTTGAGCTTGACAATCATCGGAGCATTTTCCGGAATACCCGGACTTTTTATGACCTCATCGGCATTGAGTATTAAATCTTCTGTATGGCTTCCTTCTTCCCATGTTATACCATGCGAGTCAAGAAGTTTCTTATATTTATCCTTTATTTTCGACATGTCAGAAACAAACACATCAAACCCTTTCACCTGGGCAAGTACAGCTGCGCCTGCACCACTTTCTGCAGCACCCAAAACAACAATTCTTTTCATACACTTTTTATTTATACGACAAGTCATGATGCTTGTCAAACATTTATCTTATTTTTAATGTGATTACTGTAATAGCAGCCAATAATATAGTAACAATCCAGAAACGTGTAGTAATCATGCTTTCAAAAAGCAGTCCTTCTGGTTTTTTTATTAAATATTTTGTGTCTGGTTGCATCTTATGACGGAAATGGTCGTGAAGGGGGGCACGTTTAAATACACGCAACTTTAATCCTCTTTTATTGCCATGTTTTGCATACCCCAATTGCAACATCACTGATAAGCTTTCCATTAAGAACACTCCGCATAATATAGGGAGCATCAGCTCCTTGTGTATAATCACAGCTGTGACAGCTATGATACCACCGATAGCCAAACTGCCGGTGTCTCCCATGAACACTTTTGCTGGGTAAGCGTTGTACCATAAAAAACCAATCAATGCACCAACGAAAGCACATAAGAACACCACAATCTCTTCCGATCCTGGTATATACATTACGTTCAGATACCCTGCGAATTGAATGTGTCCCGACACATAAGCCAGAATACCTAACGTAATTCCGATTATTGCGGAATTCCCTGCACACATTCCATCCATTCCGTCATTCAGATTGGCACCGTTAGAGACAGCCGTAATCACAAAAGTGGTTATAAGAATGAATAGAATCCATCCACATGCGCGCTGTGTTCTACCGTCTTTTATCCAACTGAATGCCTCGTAATAGTCCAGATTATTGTTTTTCAGGAAAGGTACGGTAGTTACCGTCGATTTCCTCGCTTCGCTCTTGTGATACACTACCTGAGAATGTCCGATCTCCCGTGTCACATTTTCACGTACGACAGCTTGTGGACTAAGCCACAGAGTAATGCCGATAATACATCCCAATAGCAATTGTCCAAGCAGTTTGTATCTTGGTTTCATACCGTCCTTGTTGCCTGACAATTTTATTTTGTCATCCATGAATCCGAGAAAACCAAACCACACGACGGTCGCCAACAACAATATCATGTATACGTTTGTCAGTTTACCGAGCAGCAATGAAGGTACTAATATACCTGCTATTATGATTATTCCTCCCATTGACGGTACACCTTTCTTTTGTACTCCGTAAGGGTCTATCTCTGCATCACGTGCCTGTTCTATATGCTGATGTCTACGCATGTATTTAATAAAGTATCCACCAGCCATCATTGATATTATCAGCGACAACATGAGTGCCATAAGCGAACGGAAAGATACATAGACAAAGACACCGGCACCCGGCACATTCAAATTGTCAAGATATTGAGATAACAGATAAAGCATGTTTATTGATATATTGCGATTTATTCATTAAAGTGTAATCTCCGCAAAAGCTTTTGCCACTTCTTCCTTGTCGTCGAAATGGTGTTTCACTCCTTTTACGTCCTGATAATTCTCATGCCCTTTACCGGCAATCAGTATGACATCTCCCTTGCTGACAAGCCGACACGCAGTTCTGATAGCCTCTCTTCTGTCTACATTCGACAACACCTTCTTGCGCTGGTCCTCATTTAGTCCGGCAAGCATGTCGTCTATTATATCCTGAGGTTCTTCATACCGAGGATTATCACTGGTTATGAGTACAATGTCGCTTTGTCTTACAGCTTCCTGTGCCATAAGCGGACGTTTGCCTTTGTCGCGGTTGCCTCCTGCCCCGCATACAGTGATTACCTTGCCTCTGCCTTCAAGTACACCATGTATAGCTGACAATACATTTTCTATCGCATCAGGAGTGTGAGCATAGTCAACGATGGCTGTGTGTCCTTGTGAAGAGCGTACTGTGTCAAAACGGCCTGAGACTGGTTTCATTTCGCTAAGCGCAACCAACACGTCGTATGCTGATTTCCCCAACATTACAGCTGCACCATAAACGGCAAGTAGATTGGATACATTGAACTTTCCTGTAAACTGTACCCCGACTTCCATCCCGTTAATTTCAAGATACATCCCTTCAAAATGACATTCTATAATTTTAGCCTTGAAGTCGGCATCTTCGCGCACAGAATAGGTCTTTACTTGTGCTCGGGTGTTTTGAGTCATGACCATTCCGTTTTTGTCATCATAGTTTGTGATGACAAAAGCTTCTTTCGGCAAATTGTCGAAAAACAATTTCTTTGCTTTCAGATAATTCTCAAAAGTTTTGTGGTAGTCCAGATGGTCACGTGTCAGGTTTGTAAATATACCTCCTGCAAATTTTAACCCGCCAATGCGCTCCTGCACAATTGAATGTGAACTTACTTCCATAAAAGCGTATTCGCAGCCGGCATCAGCCATGCGTCCGAGCAACATATTCAGTGTGATAGGGTCGGGGGTTGTATGCTCCGTAGGTATCGCTTCACCGTCAATATAATTTACTACCGTTGAAATAAGTCCGGCCTTATGCCCCATTCGACGGAACATGTTGTAAAGTACTGTGGCTATTGTTGTTTTACCGTTGGTTCCCGTCACACCGACAAGCTTCATCCGTGAGGTCGGATCCCCGTAGAATTTAGTGGCAATTTTACCTACTACATGTTCTGTGTTTGCCACCTTAATGAAAGTAACATCCTTATGATCTGAATCCGGAAACTCTTCACAAACAACGGCTGCGGCTCCTTTTTCCACAGCCTTGGCTATATAGCTGTGTCCGTCAGCCTGTGTACCTCTCACTGCTATAAACAAGTTCTTCTCATTCACAAGTCGTGAATCGATATTTATGCCTGATATGTCTTTTGTCAGACATCCTTTGACATCAAGAATGTCCAGCCCGTCTATCAAGGTCTGCAATTTCATAACTATATTCTTTTTTATATTTTATATTCTTTTATTTTTCTAAATATACCGTCACAGTTTGTCCTGCGACAGCTTTCGTACCGGCAACCGGATTTTGCTTTTTGACTTGTCCTATGCCGTGTACCTTAGCCTTAAGCTTCCGGCTTTCTATGGCAAATACAGCATCGCGTGCTCCCATACCGGTCAAATCAGGAACTGTTTTTTCGTCAAATGTACGTACAGTGAAATCCACATTGTTACCGTTGATGTTCGCCTGTCCCCATTCTCCTTTTTTGTTCTCACGCATTCCGATGCCAAGTTCTTCCAGTACATACTTGGCGGCTGCTATATCTCCGTCCTTAACATCTGGAACAAAGACTGAAAGGGAATCTGCCACTTTGGATATATCGCCGGTTACGTTCTTCGAGTATACTCTTGCTGCAATTTTTGCAAACACAGGTCCTGCCATACCTCCTCCTGAGGCTGGGTATCCGGGTTTACGGATAGAGACAATACATGAATACTTAGGGTCTTCAGACGGATAATATCCGCAAAAACTCACCAGATATTCCCGCATACCTGCACGATAGCCTCCTTTTCCTTGTGAAACCTGTGCCGTACCTGTTTTACCTGATACGTGGAAATGCGGATTCCCGGCACGCTTTCCGAGTCCTTCCTTGTCGTTGACCACTCTCTTCAGTATCTCCTGTATGTCTTTAAGGGTCGATTCTTTGCATATCTTCTCTTTTATTACTTCTACAGGAAATTCTTCTACAATCTCACCGTCTTTCTGCACAGCCTTGACAAAACGGGGACGTACCATCTTGCCGCCGTTAGCTATGGCATTATAGAATGTGACGGTTGATATGGGAGGAATCTGTGTTTCATATCCGATAGACATCCATGCGAGAGCTGTCTTCGACCAGTTGTTTTTATCCGGCATACGTATTCTTGGTTCTGCAGCTCCGACAAACGGGAGGTCCAATGGTGTTCCAATGCCGACTCTCCGTAAACCGTCCACGAATTTCTCCGGATGATTATGGTAATGTTCGTCAATCAGGCGGCTCACACCTATGTTTGAAGAATACATAAGTGTATGGGGAACATCTATCACATGATAGCCTCCGCGTGTAGCCCAGTTGTGGTCGCGCATCCACGCACCATACATATTATACACACCACATCCTGTATCCACCACATCGTTCACTGTTATCATCCCGTCGTCTATTGCCACCATTATCGATGCTGTCTTGAAGGTTGAACCTGGCTCCATGAGAGATGCAAGCGCATAGTTGCGTGCCTCATAATATTCTCCATCGTCATAACGTTGTAAATTGACAATAGCTTTGACATCACCTGTCTTTACTTCCATCAGAACCACTACCCCCATAGAGGCATCCAGTTCTTTCAGCTTTTCACGAAGAGCACTTTCACATATATCCTGCATACTGACATCAATTGTGGTCACTATGTCAAGTCCGTCTACGGGCTCTCGGTCAACTATGTCCAGATATTTGGATAACACTTTCTTTCGGTGAATAAGTCCGTCTTCTCCGCGTAGCAAAGAATCGTACGCAAGCTCTATGCCTGAACGTGCAGAATCTTTCGCTCCAAACATCTCTCCGAGTGTTCGTTTTGCAAGAGAACCGAAAGGCTTCTTGCGGTTGTTACGTTTCTCCACTACAAGTCCGCTGACATATCTGTTCTTTTCATTAAACAAGGGCAGCTTGACCAATTCGTTGAACTGTATGTAGTTAAGGACCTGATGGGGACAAATCTCGTAATACCGGCTATGCTTTTCCAGTCCTTTCATCAAATGTTTCTTGTATTCTGCTGCAGACATCTTGGGGGATATCTGCTGTAGTCCGGCACAGATTGTGTCTATGTGTGACAGGAATATGGAGTCCTTATTGTTTATCAGAGAGTCACGTTTTGCCATTTCTTGCGGGTCGTCACTCTTTTTTGGTATGCCGGATAGAAAATCCATGTACACCTTATAATCAGGCAGACTGCTTGCCATGAGCTGACCGTCAGCAGAAAGAATGTTTCCTCTTGCAGACTTGAGAGGCTTACTCACGCTCTCATATAAAGAACCGATTTTCTGCCAATGTTCACGTTCTACAGTCATGGTGTATAATGCACGCCATATTATTGCTACACAAAGCAGTAATGCGACAATGACAACACCTATAAAACGTCCGGATATGTATTTTTTATCAAATTTCATCTTTGTACTCAAATTGTATCACAACTAATGTCCTGTTGCTGTCCGACCCTTTTGTGAGGCTTCTGACAAAATATTCTCAAATTTATTCTATGCTGTCAGCTGATATTACATACGGAGGAGTAACCGGATTTTGCAACATGCTGTCTTTAGAGTGCTTCAATATGCGTTCCACATTCGACTGTCTGCTAAGATTCATCAAATCACTCGATTGCGTTAGCACGTTGTATTTGACAGTCTGCAACTCGTCCTTCAAACTGTCGATGGTGATGATGTCCTGCTCGCTCGAATAGCGGTTGCCAGTATAGACCATAGCCAATACAGCCACCAGCAAGAACCATAGAATCTGTCTCATGAAGAACTTGCTCTGAAGTACGTCTCCTCCAATGATGGATTTGAAAGAGAAATCTCCGAAGTCGTCATCCTCATCCGTAAATTTCTTGATAGCCTCAATTGCCTCAGCCTTATCTGTCACCTCTGCTTCTTTCTCCTGCTTCGGGTTGCTTGAGTCCATTGTGTGGCCTTCTCCGGATACATCCTCCGGCTTGTCAGTCAAAGTATCCTCTGTCTCTTCATAATCTTTGTTCATCAATAGGTCCTCCGGATTTTACAATTCACAATTTTTCTGCAATTCTCAGTTTCGCGCTTCTTGACCTTGGGTTGCGCTCCTGCTCTTCTGTGTCCGGAACTATCACTTTGTTGTTTACCGGTCGTAAAGGAGCTCCTGTCCGTCCATAAAAATCCTTTTCCACTCGTCCGTCGCAGTTTCCGGTCTTCATTATATTCTTCACAATGCGATCTTCAAGCGAATGATAAGTGATTACTACAAGACGTCCTCCGGGTTTGAGGATTTCCATGGCGGATACCAGCATTTCTTTGAGCGCGTCCATCTCATGGTTGACTTCTATTCGTAAAGCCTGAAATACTTTTGCCAGATCTTTTTTCTCCCTTTCTCTTCCAAAGAAGGGCTTTATCAGTTCAAGGAAATCACCTGTCGTCTGTATAGGCTTTTCTGCCCTTGCCTTGACGATTGCCGATGCAAGCTTCCGGCTGTTCTTCAGTTCTCCGTAAAGATAGAAAACGTTGGCAAGCTCTTCTTCTTCGTATTCGTTAAGTATTTCTGCCGCTGTTCTGCCTGAACGTCTATTCATGCGCATATCAAGCTTTGCGTCAAAACGAAATGAAAAACCTCGTTCCGAATCGTCAAAATGATGTGAGGATACACCTAAGTCTGCAAGTACGGCATCGACTTCATCTATGCCGTAATAACGCATGAAATTTTTCAGGTATCTGAAATTGCTGCGGACAAAGGTGAATCTTCGGTCTCCTTCTACCGCATTCCGTTCTGCATCCTCGTCTTGGTCAAAGCTGTAAAGACGGGCGTCCTTGTCTGCACAACGCAGAATCTCACGGCTGTGACCGCCGCCGCCAAATGTGGCATCCACGAAAATACCGCCGTTGCCGATGTTCATGCCATCGACACTCTCCCTAAGCAATACGGGAACATGATATATTGTCTGATTTTCTTCCATTGTTCATTTTTAATCCTAATATCGACGAAATTCAACTGCGTGCACTCAATTTTGACAAAAGATATCAGCCATCACACTTTGAAGTTCATCCGAAAGTCTGCAGTCAGAAGTAAGCAGATTTTCACAGGTTTCCATGTCCCACACTTCTATATGGTCGTCTATAGCAAGAAACCTCACGTTTTGCTTTATGCCTGCATAAGCAAGCTTGCGTTTGGAAATCAAGAAACGTCCGTTGTTGTCCAGTTCCACCACTTCTGCTTCTGCCACAAAACGGCGCATGATGTGCTGGTGTTCGCCGTTCCATCGATTAAGACGTTCGCGCAAAGTGTCCAGCATGGAATTCCAGAGCGTTTCAGGGTAAAGCACGAGGCATTTCTGAAACAGGTCTGTACGCAGAATGAACCTCTGTCCGTTTTCCGCATCCATTACCTTACGAAATGCTACAGGAAGAAACACTCTTCCCTTTGCATCTGCTTTAGCTGAATAATCTCCGATAAAACGCATATAATTACTTCTAAAACACCTTGCGCACGTACACGCGCCTATATATATCTGCAAATATATGCAATTCCCCACATTTCTCCACATTTTACCACAATTATTTCGGCATTTTTTTTCAACACCGTGTTCATATCTCTTGATTGGGTATTCAAAAGTGGAAATGTTCTTTTTGTGTTTACTGTCTTTTTACGGTTGCTCCGAAGTGTTGCGGCGAAAAAAAGTACCTGACAAACTGAAAAACACCGCTTTGTGATTTTTGCAAAAGGGGAAATCGGGTGGCTTGATTGGGATTGGCTTTTACACGTAAAGTTTCCTCAATATTTGAATTTTGTATTCAGAGAACAATTAAGTGGAAATGACAAAGTTTTGTTTTTGTTATACAAATCTTGTGCAATATCAAACATTTGTATATATTTGCCGGAACATTTAACAAATTACTAAAAAATGAAGAAATTATTTGGAATTATCATGTTTGCAGTTGCCGTGTTTACAGCAACTCCGGCAAACGCACAGCTTAAATTCGGTCTGAAGGCTGGTTTGAACGTGTCAAAAGTAAGTTTTGACAAAGATGTTGCCAAGAATGCCATAGACAGTAGGACAGGCTTCTTTGTTGGTCCTATGGCTGAGTTTACTGTGCCTGTTATTGGGTTAGGTGCTGATATAGCGGTACTTTATGACAACAAGGGGGTAGAAGTTGAAGGCCAGTCGGAAACACTTCAGTATATTGATATTCCTATCAATGTGAAATACTCGATAGGGCTTGGTAGCCTTGTCGGTGTTTATGTGGCAACAGGTCCTCAGTTCTCTTACAATATCGGAGGTAAACAGATTTTTGAGAACTCATACTCTCTTAAATCTTCTGAGTTCAGCTGGAATGTGGGTGCCGGTGTGAAGTTGCTTGGCCATCTTCAGGTTGGTTATAACTACAATATCGGAATTGGCAAGACGGGAGAAATGGACGGTGCGCTTTCAGAGGCGGCTGGTGTAGCCGGTAAATTTATCGGTGGTGATGTCAAGAACAATACTCATCAGATTTCTGTTGCTTACTTGTTCTGATATGAACAATTGCAAAATCATATTTGTGTCAGGGAGTATGGGCTGTATATGCTGAAGCGGTATGAAGCATGTGCGCGGGATTGTGAATTGCAGCCCGGCTTTTGCTTTCTGCTTGATGCGGGAGCCGTATTTTGATGATTGACACATACATAACTCGGGACATTCTCATTCTTTTTGTTTTGATTGAGGGTGTCCCGAATTATGTATGTGTCAATCCTGCGTATTATTCACTCCATGAAATGGCATCATGTTTTTATTTGTATGATAGTGGATTTCTGCTTTGGAGTTTCAGGATTGCTGAGGTGTGGATGCTTAAAAGACGGATGGAACATGATGAAGTGTTTTCAATGCAATGCTTTTGTTAGAGAGAAACTCCCAATGTGTATAACTCCTCTTTGGGCGGTTTGGCTATAGGTCAAATTTGAACTGTATCTGTGGAATTTTCTTTCCTTTTCCTGCTTTGAAGATAAGTTGGAATTGATGGTGCTGGACTCGAATGTTAAATTAACATTTGAAACACTTTTTTGCTTTTGTAGGTTTTGTCTGATATGACTAATTTAGAACTTAATTTATTGTTTATCAGTATGATACATGCTTGTTGGAACGCGTGGTGATGGCATGATGGAAATTTGTAGTATTTTGTAAAATAGGAAATTGTTGATTATTAGCGAGTTGTCAAAAAAGTGGGCAAAATGGACCGTTGGTGTTTGTTCGTATTTGTTTTTGTCTTGTTTTTCGGCAAAGATAGCAAATTACATATTTATTAACAATTCTGCCGGTAGTCCCGATTTTTTGCCTTAAAAACACCGTTTTTAGACTTTCAGCGCAGTGAAAAAATTTTTTCAGTGCGCTGAATATTTTTTTTCACTGCGCTGCTTATTTCAAAACAGTGGCTTGTATTGCTTGATTTTGTCTGTTTTAAATATAAAATATGTGAATTTCTTCTTCTTGAAAAGAACATAATTTTACATTTTGGTTCGCTTTTTTGTGTATTCAAAAAAACGGGGCATTTTCGGTTAAGGTGCGATTCTTTCGTAAATATGCCCGTTTTTTTACATCCGCATTTTAACATTTCGGTATCTCTTCGAAGGGCTTTTTGGGGGGAGGGAAATGAGGATTGTTATATAGAGTTGCAGTCAATTATTTTTTTTGTGACATTCCCGTTTGTCATCATGAGCGGCAGAAAAATATGGTGAACTGTACGGTTGATGAAAATTTGAAAAGAATGGTGATACATGCCCACAATATTCCGGGATACAAACATTGATATCTATTCGGACAGTCAGTATGCTTTAAACCTGTTTGTATAGCTCTTGTTCCGAACTTACGCATGAAGATGTGTGCTTCCCGCCAAGAAGAAAATGTTTGTCTGTTAACTCTTTTTTTCGTAACTTTGTCGGCATGGTGCCTGTCTGGCATCGGCAATGAAAGACAAACAGAGCGATAACGAATTATGAGCGACGAGACAAACGATAAGACAAACGATGCTATGGAACCGCATAGCGATTATGAACCGACAAATATGGAAGACGGTATTACTCATCACCTTAGCGGGATGTATCAGAACTGGTTTCTTGATTATGCCAGCTATGTGATATTGGAGCGAGCCGTTCCGCATGTGATTGACGGACTGAAACCGGTTCAGAGGCGTATATTGCATTCCATGAAGAGAATGGATGATGGCAGGTATAATAAGGTGGCTAATATTGTCGGACATACCATGCAGTTCCATCCTCATGGGGATGCTTCGATAAAGGATGCACTCGTGCAGCTCGGACAGAAAGATATGTTGATTGACTGTCAGGGAAACTGGGGTAATATCCTTACGGGAGATGATGCCGCTGCGGGTCGATACATAGAGGCACGGTTGTCAAAGTTTGCTCTTGATGTGCTCTTCAATCCTAAGACAACGGAATGGAAGCTCTCGTATGACGGACGCAACCGGGAGCCGGTTGCACTGCCGGTGAAGTTTCCGCTTCTGCTCGCGCAGGGAGTGGAAGGAATTGCTGTCGGTCTTTCATCAAAAATACTCCCGCATAATTTCAATGAACTCTGTGATGCAGCCGTACATTATCTTCACAATGAGGAATTTAAACTCTATCCTGATTTCCAGACAGGAGGTTCCATCGATGTGCTGAAGTATAATGACGGACAAAGGGGAGGCTCGGTCAGAGTGCGTGCGAAAATTGAGAAGCTCGACAGCAAGACACTTGTCATTCGTGAGATTCCGTATGGCAAAACTGCTGCTACACTGATAGAGTCAATTCTTAAAGCAATAGAGAAAGGCAAGATCAAGGCCAGAAAGGTGGACGACAATACGGCTGCTGAGGTGGAGATTGTGGTGCATCTTACTCCCGGTGTATCTTCCGACAAGACGCTTGACGCGCTTTATGCCTTTACCGACTGTGAGATAAGTATCTCTCCGAATTGTTGTGTGATAGATGACCGGATGCCGAAGTTCCTCACTGTGAGCGATGTGTTGAAGCGGTCGGTTGATAACACGAAGGGACTGATACGAAAGGAGCTTGAAATTCGCCGCTCTGAATTGCTTGAACAGCTTCATTTTGCTTCTTTGGAGAAAATCTTTATAGAGGAGCGCATTTATAAGGGACGTGAGTTTGAGAATGCAAAATCTATGGATGCGGCATGTGAATATGTCGATGAACGTCTCACTCCTTTCTATCCTCAGTTTGTGCGTGAAGTGACAAAGGATGATATTCTGCGTCTGATGGAGATTAAGATGCAGCGAATACTGAAATTCAACAAGGAAAAAGCAGACGAACTGATTGCTCGTATGAAGGCTGAGGTTGAAGAGATTGATCGTGACCTTGCCAACCTGGTTGAAGTGACAGCGGAGTGGTTCCGTTATTTGAAGCAGAAATATGGAACAGAGCATCCGCGTCGTACCGAAATCCGCTCTTTCGATACGATTGAGGCTGCTAAGGTTGTAGAGGCGAACCAGAAGCTTTATTTCAACCGTGCTGAGGGATTTGTAGGCACGGGGCTGAAGAAGGACGAGTTTGTATGTAACTGTTCTGATATAGACGATATTATTATTTTCTATCGCGACGGAACCTTTAAGATTATTCGTGTAAGTGAAAAGGTCTTTGTAGGAGAGAACGAGCGTTGTAAGCGTGAGAAGCGCAAGGCGGAAATTATACATATCGCAGTATTTAAGAAGAATGATACACGTACAATATATAATGTTTGCTATAAGGACGGAGCGTCGGGCATAAGCTATCTCAAGCGTTTTAATGTGCCTACAATGACTCGTGACCGTGAGTATGATGTGACGCAGGGTACCCCGAAGTCGCGTGTATTGTATTTTACGGCAAATGCCAACGGCGAGGCGGAAGTGATAAAAGTTACGCTCAAGCCTCATGAAAGACTTAAACGGCTGATTTTTGAAAGAGATTTCAGTGAAGTGTCGATAAAGGGGCGCACATCGAAAGGTGTCATTCTGTCAAAGAATGATGTGTTCCGCATTGGCCTGAAGCAACATGGCGGGTCTACATTAGGAGGAAGGAAGGTGTGGTTTGACCATGATGTCAGCCGACTGAATTATGATGATCATGGCGAATTCCTCGGTGAGTTCCAAAACAATGACTCCATACTTGTTGTGCTTGACAACGGTGAGTTCTACATTACCAATTTTGATGCAAACAACCATTACGAACAGAATATATTGAGAATAGAGAAGTTCAGACCGAACAAGGTATGGACAGCTGTGCTCAATGATGCTGACAATCAGAAGATGCCTTATGTCAAACGTTTTCTGATGGAGGCAACGGCAAGGAAACAGAGCTGTCTTGGCGACAATCCGAACTCGAAGCTTGTGCTGCTCACGGATACACCGTATCCTCGTCTGGAAGTGGATTTTGCTGAACCGAATAAGTTCCGCGGACCTGTTGAGGTGGATGCGGAGCAGTTTATAGCGGTAAAGGGATTCAAGGCAAAAGGAAAACGACTGACCGTATTTGCCATTGACGGAGTGAAGGAACTTGAACCGTTGCGTTTCCCGGAACCGGATGAAGACGGTGAAGGTAATGAGGAGGAACCGGAAGAGGTTTTCCCGGAGGTTGAAGATCCTGATGCGGGGAAGAGCGAGAGCGACATACGTGATGAGATGACGGGACAGTTGAAATTGTTCTAACCGGAAATCTGTATGAGTGATTTTTTAATCCATAAATTGCGTGGACTGATGACAGCCGTTGTGCTGTTGTCGGTCCATTTCTGTATGGTGGCGCAGGACGGAGTGTTCGATGCTGACACTGTGGATGCGGAATGCAGTATTCCGAAAGATATTGCCCGCATGTTGGAGAACCGTATGGGATGTGGGGTGTGTCGGTCGTGTACATGGACAGAACCACTTGTGGCTTCCCACTCCACAATGATAGGTATAGGGGCGGCAAATGTGCTCGATACATACCTCTCTCCCTATAACTATACCGGACCTGAAGTGCGTATAATTCGTGAGACGGACCGTATGACAAAACTGTTGCGTGGGAGGGTGTCCAATCAGATACTGATAGATGTGAACGCTTCTTATCTTGAGAACAGGAGCGGTACGGCGCATGAATGGGCTGGCGGCATACGTTATTCTATGGGGTGGCATTACCATTTTCCTTCCGTTGGGAGATGGGCTTTTCGTGGGGGGCTGTTTGCTTCTGGATATTTGGGGGCGGTGTATAACACCCGTAATGGGAACAATCCGGCACAGGCGAAAGCGGATGTGACGGTTGATGCTTCTGCTTCTGTCCGGTATGCGATGCGTGTAGCTCGCACGACGGTTGTTTTGCGTTATCAGTTGAATGTCCCTTTCCTTGGAGTGGCATTTTCTCCCAATTATGGACAGTCTTATTATGAGATATTTTCTTTGGGCGACTACGACCATAATGCTGTATTTGTATACCCCGGAAATATGCCTTCCGCGCGTCATCTGTTTACAGCTGATATACCGGTTGGACATGGGATGACATCACTGCGGGTGGGGTATTCCGGTCAGTTCAATCAGTCTGCGTTTAACGGCCTTCGTTATCATTCCTATTCCCACAATTTTATGTTTGGCTTTGTCAAACGTTTCAAGAGATTATGAAGAAGTTGTTTTATACCTTATTATCATATAATATGAAGATGCGGTGGAATGCTGTCGCATGTATTGTGTGTACCGTGTTTTTCTGTGCGTGTCTGATTTCTTGTATCGGTGAGGAATATCCGGCAGGGGATACACCGAAAGAGAATTTCGAAGCTTTATGGAGACTCATGGATGAACATTATTGTTTTTTTGAATATAAGAAACAAACCGTAGGTGTGGATTGGGACGAGGTGCATGAGCGGTATCGTGGGAAGGTTGTCGACGGGATGAATGAAAGGCAGCTGTTCGAGGTGTTTTGTCAGATGCTTGGCGAGTTGAAGGATGGGCATGTGAACCTCGGTGCGGGGTTTGATGTGGGAAGGAACTGGAGCTATTATGAAGATTTTCCAGAGAATTATGAGGAAACCGTTGTACGTTCATATCTTGGTACTGATTATAACGTTGCTTCCGGGTTGAAATATAAGATTTTTGAAGATAATATAGGATATGTTCGCTGTGAGAGCTTTTCCGATGGTATTGGTGAAGGTAATCTTTCGTATATGCTGAATGATCTTGCTTTGTGTGACGGACTGATTGTCGATGTGCGCAATAATGGTGGCGGAGAACTGACTACGGCACATAGGTTTGCAGCGCGATTTACGAATGAAAAATGTTTGACGGGATATATCTGCCATAAGACCGGCAAGGGAAGAAATGACTTTTCGTCTCCTGAGCCTGAATATATTGAGCCTTCAAAGGGTGTGCGCTGGCAGAAGCCGACAATTGTACTTACCAATCGGCGGTGCTATTCGGCGACAAATGATTTTGTGAAATGTATGCACACATTCCCTGGAGTGACATTGTTGGGGGACAATACGGGAGGTGGTTCAGGAATGCCTTTTACACAAGAGATTCCGCATGGATGGAGTGTACGCTATTCTGCTGTTGTATGTTATGATAGGGATATGCGGCACACGGAGTTTGGTATATCTCCTGATACGCTTGTCCTCATGATGGAAGAAGACATACTTCGTGGACATGATACGCTTATTGAAACGGCGCGTACCTTGTTGAAAGAAAAATAATGATTGTTTTTTTGCGTATGTAAAGAAAATGATATATCTTTGCACTCATAATCCGCGCCTGTGGCGAAATTGGTAGACGCGCTAGACTTAGGATCTAGTGTTTTGCGACGTGCAGGTTCGAGTCCTGTCAGGCGCACAGTCGGGAAAAAGAGTCTCTTTGTCGAGACTCTTTTTGTTTTATGTCATCACACCATTTGTCTGTGCTATGAAAATTCGTTGACCCGGAAATCCGGGTCGGACGTTTTCGTTGAAACTTTAATTGAGCTACTGCTTTTTGCCTTGTTCCGAAAATCTTTTTGGGGAGATTCAATTGCATTTCGGCTTCTTGGGAACCCATTTCTTTGAATATAAACAAAGAAGCATACAAATGCCCGAACACGTCAGTATCAGAGTGATGGTTGAGTGAATCATGTTGCCTATACCGGTGAGCGGAGCTACGACTCCCCCAAGCAGGAAAGGAGTTGAGCCTAACAGTGCGGATGCCACTCCTTTGTTCTCGTTTATGGAATCTAATGCACGGGCAATGGATACAGGGGTTAGCATACCTACACAGAAAAGCATCATGAATACTGTAATCTCAAACAAGCAGAAATGCCATTCTTGTAATAAAGATAATGAGGTAAGTATGCTTGCGGCAAATAAACCGAAAGTGCTTAGCATGGTGGCTTTGTGCAGATTTCTAATTTTCATGACTGTGCTGCTGCCGATAACCAGTCCTAATGCATTGCAGGCAAAACAGATGCTGTATTCCATCGGGGTGAGTCCGAAGTGGTTTTGGAAAATGAAGGGCGATGCTGAAATATATGCCATCAATGCTGCTGATGAAAAACCTTGCAGCAGGTTCATGGTCATGTATCTGTCATTTTGTATGACTGGTATATAGCATAAGAATGATTTCCGTATAGGTATTTTCAAACGGTTCTCTTTTTTCAGTGATTCCTGCAGGCTTCTGCATACATACCATAGAATGATGCTCCATACTGCCAACACGCAGAAAGTGCCTTGCCATGATGTCAGACTGAACGCTGCTCCTCCGATGATAGGGGCAATGATTGGGGAAGCTCCTTGTATGGCTGCAAGAATGGCAAAATATTTGGCAAGGTCATGTGCTGTGAACGTATCGGCTACAATAGCCTTGGAAATGACAAGTCCGCTTGCTCCGGTGAGTCCTTGAAGCAGCCTGAAAAAAATGAAAGGATATATGTCTGTCGATAATATACATCCTATGGTGGATAAAACGAATAGCAGCAGACACCAAAGTAACGGTTTTTTGCGACCGTACTTGTCTGCTGTCGGACCTATAAACAGTTGACCGATGGCTAATCCGAACATGCCTGCTGTCAGGCTTATCTGTATGACAGAGGTTGAAGCGGAAAAATAGGATGTTAGTTTGGGGAGGCAAGGAAGATAGAAGTCTGTGACGAATGGACCGAATGCGGTCAGATTTCCGAGAATAATCAATAATTTGGTTTCTTTTTTCATCGTGTCTAATGATAGTTGAGTTTGTTATTTTGAGTATGTGAGGTTTTGTGTACAAAAATAGTGCTCTGTCACAGATAGCCAATTAGACTTACGTGATAGAACACTACATATTGCTTATTCGTGTGCAAAGCTATGGAAAGATTTTTGAACTGCAAAATTTAAAACTGCTTCTTGGTGTTGTCTTTCTGTGAACAGAAGTATTCTTTTGTTCGTATGGTATTGAATATATTGGGGGTGTTTACTGCATCAAATAAAATAACTATTAATTTGGAATTAATTTTTGTTAAATAGATGCGTGGGCATGGTTAATGGTGTTTCTGGTTTCATTGGTTTCAAAAAAGATGCTGTGATATCGTAATGTATTGTAAATCTTATATATATGGATTTTATGGTAAATAAGTTTATTTAGAATGGTTTGGACTTGATGCAGGAAAACAAAATGTGGTTGTATAGATGAAGTTGACAACTTTGTTTGTCTTATTAATTTGAATTTCATAACTTTGCAGTGTTATAGATTTTGTAGCTAAAGTCTGCGAGGCTATGCCTCTTGTGCGGTGGTGCTTCAACAAGCTATACTCTTTCGGATTTATTATTACTGCCGTAAGTTTTGATACCTGCGGAGAAAGGAGGGGATATATTCATATATGTATATAAGACCGATGGACATAATAGCTACAAAATTGAAAATCATGATTTGTAATGACGGATATTATTCGGGGCACTGATTATTCATTGGATAGTGAGCCGTGGTATGCTGTGCGTACTTATAATAAACAGGAAAAGAAGGTGACAGACTTCTTTAATCGGATGTCACTGTATAATTTTGTTCCCATGAGGTATTCCGATCGTTTTACAGACGAAGAAGTTCCGCAACGTATCCTTGTACCGGCTATACATAATCTTGTCTTTCTGAAAAAAACTTTGTCTCAGAAGGAGATGATTGGGATTTTACATGAGTGCCCTGTGCCTGTAAGTCCTATACGTAGGGGAGACACAAGGGATTTGTATGAAATTCGTAATCAGGATATGACAGAAATGCGGGTTTTGTGCGATCCTAAATGCAGGGCTTCTATATTTTCTGTATCTGATAACGATGAGACCACAGTGGGGCAGGCTGTACGTATTGTTGCCGGACCATTTAAGGGGTTTACAGGACGTCTGGTACGTGTAAGTAAGAAATATTATTTTGTAAAATCAGTGGCGGGGCTTGGAGTAATGCTTCGTACTTCTCGTTGGTATTGTGAACCGATGGAAGAATGAGGCTGTGTGATTTTTATAAGTGTTTTTTATAGCTTCCTTCTATAAGAATCTGTAGGGAGCAATTCTTATCTCGTTATTTCCTGAAAACATGTGCGGCGGAGATTGACTGGCATCCGGAAAATGGATGCGGCGGTCTTGCGCGGATCTGCACATCTGGATTTTTATATCCCGTATCCGGTCCCATTGTCGTAAAATGGCAATGGTATAGGCGGTTCGGCTGCATGGTATATATATTGTCATTGTCCCTTCATATATTTTACATATTGAAAAGAAGGCAGGATACTGTTTCCTGTCTCCGTTTTTTTTATTTTTTCCATTATTTTCATTGAGAGATATCCGATATACAGAATAATCAATTTTTGTTCCGTAAACTTCTTTTCCATGAGGATATTACTTCTTTTTCAATGCAACTTTACCGGAGTAAATCCTCATGGTAAGAGGTTTTGAGCTTAAATATTTTTTGAAGATATAATACTCATAATCAGAATTTTAAGCATAATCTATACACATAATGAAAGAATTTGAAGATATAAAGATAGCCGTAGCCGGCACAGGGTATGTCGGCTTGAGCATTGCCACGCTCCTGTCTCAGCACCATGAGGTGGTCGCCGTGGACGTGATTCCTGAGAAAGTGGAATTGATTAATGACGGAAAATCTCCTATACAGGACGAGTATATAGAGAAGTATCTGGCGGAGAAGGAACTACGTCTTACCGCCACCCTTGACGGAGCGTCCGCGTACAGGGATGCAGACTTCGTGGTGATAGCCGCCCCGACGAACTACGACCTTGTGAGGAACTATTTCGACACGAGCCACGTGGAGGAGGTGATCGACCTTGTCCTGAAGGTGAACCCGGATGCGGTGATGGTTATCAAGAGCACCATCCCCGTGGGGTACTGCCGCAGCCTGTATGTGAGATACGCAGGGAAAATACTTTAATAGAAAGCATTTTAATTCGTAAAGTTCGTATTTGTAAAAGAGTTATTTAAGTGAATGCAGAATAAAGTGGTGTCAAATAATAAGCGCATAGCTCAAAATACTATGTTGTTGTATCTAAGGATGATAATAGTTACAATAGTATCATTATTTACGGCTAGATACACTCTTTCATTTTTAGGGGTTGAAGATTATGGTATTAATAACGTTGTCGCAGGGATTGTTCAGTTTACAGGAGTAATAACAGGGACAATGGTACAGGCTACGCAACGTTTTTTGGCTTTTGATTTAGGGTGTAAGAATATACGGCAATTTCAGATGACATATAGCATGATGATAAATATTTTTATAATCCTTTGTATTATGGCCATTGTATTGTTGGAAATTATTGGTCCATACTGTATTGATAATTATTTGGTTATTCCTGATAACAGAAAGATTGCAGCTCATTGGATTTTTCAGTTTTCTATAGCAATGCTAGTATTGGATACAATTAATATACCGAATACAGCCGCCATTATTGCAACTGAGAAAATGAATGTATATGCTTATTTTACATTTGTTGATGTAGGATTTAAGTTATTAGTTGTATTGATGTTGTATGTGACACCTTGTGATAAATTAATAACATTTGGATTGTTAAATGTTTTAGCTTGTATTGTTAGAAATGAAATACTGCGTTTGTATTGTAGAAAGAAGATTGTAGGATGTGCTTATATGAAAATCTGGGACAAACAGTTTTTTAAAAGGCTATCATCTTATATTGGCTGGAGTCTGTTGGGGTCTACTAATTCAATTTTGCAAAGTCAAGGGCAGGCTATTCTGTTGAATATATTCTTTGGTCCTGTAGTTAATGCTGCGAAAGCTATTGCAGATAGGGTAAAATCAATAATTTATTCATTTACGAGTAACTTCTATATGGCTGTTACTCCGCAGATTGTAAAGACTTATGCTGCGGGAGATATTGGTTATACAAAACAACTGGTTTTGTCAAGTTCTAAGTACGCTTATTATTTGCTGCTCATAATATCTTTTCCTATTATTATGAATATGAAATCAATTCTGATTTTGTGGCTTGGAAAGGAACAGGTGTCATCTGATATGGTTGCATTTTGTATTTTGACTCTTATATTTGGACTTATACAGGTTCTGGAATGTCCTGTAACAAAGGCTGTTCAGGCGACAGGAAATGTGAAAAAATACGAGATATGGGTGGGATGTATAACCTTGTCTTTTATACCAACCTGTTATATCTTATTTAAGTTTGGTTTTTCATCATATATGTCAATGGTACTTTTATGTATCACTTATTTTGCTGCACAATTGTATAGAGTGTTTCATGTAAAAAAGATCATCGAGACATCCATGTTGGAATACTGTTTATCAGTTTTTTTACCGATAACAATTGTAACATGTCTTACTTTGGTCGTTTCAGATTATATTAAAGTTTCATCAAATTCAATATTCTATATAATAGTTGATATGATTGTAAAGATATTTCTTATTATATTTCTAATCTTTCTTGTTGGGTTAAATAAGAAGGAAAAGCAATATCTAAAAACCTATGTTCATTCTAGATTAAAATCATTTTGAAATGATGATGTTTCTATATAAAGCACCGATAATAAATAAGGTTATTTTTTCTGTTGCTTTTGTGATTATTGCTTCAGGATTGATGCAGGTTTGCATTGAATTTTGGGGAAGTACGTTGTTGGGCCGATTGAAGAATGGTATTTTATTGTTGATATTTCTTTGGTTTAACAGACATATTTTTAGTTCATTGGACAAATGGGAGTTGGGCTATATTATTCTGATGCTTATTGGTTTTATCGCCCATTTAAATATTATTCTGGATTCTCATATAGACCCGTTTCGTGAAATGGTAAATTGGGTGTCTATGGTGGTATTATTGTCGCTTTATAGATATAACTCTTTTGGTAAACCCATATTACCTCTTGTCGTATTAGTTGTTTTTTTCTTTTTGGAGACATCAATTGCTATATATGAAAGATTTACATTCTCCAATATTATTAATTTTTCAGAAAATGAGTTTTATAGTTTTGAAGCAGATACATTTTCTGATGACAAAGGATTTAGAAGTCGAAGTTTACTGTTTCATCCATTGACGAATGCGAATGTATTATCCATAATGATGTCTTTTATATTGGTTAATCGATATATGAAAAAAGGAATGAAGTTTATATTGCTTTTTATGGGATTGTTGGCTTTGTTCTCTTTTAATTCTAGAGGGGCAATGCTTTGCTGGATTCTGATTCTGTTTTTTAGATTTGTGCTGTTTAATAAGAGTCTTGTATATACAGGATTTATAATATTACTTGCTTATTTGTTTTTGCCTCCAATTTTTCAAATAGTACAAGATACCGGTATATTGGGACGTCTTGATTTTGATTTCTCTGATAGCAGTTCTGAGACTCGTCTGTTGGCTTTTGCCATTTTTGCAGAGCAAGACTGGAATATTGAATCTATTTTATTGGGTGGTAAAATAATAACAATGCCAAATTCCAATTTGTCGTTAGAAAACGGTATTCTACTAAACTTGGGTTATTGGGGGTGGATTATAGGCTCTTTGAAATTAATATACGAGATTATTATTTCATACAAATGCTTATCATCATATCCTGTAAAGGAAAAATTGTTGATAATGTTTGCTTTTTGGGGTGTTGCTTTTGCCAATAATAACGTGTTCTCTCCTGTTTTCTTTTCTTTTTATATATTAATATTCATGGCTTCTGATATATTTAATTATATGAAGTCACCAAAACACTTATGTACATAGAATATGCGTATTTTATATGATTTCAAATCTACACAACATTTTATAGGTGGATGTGCTGAATATATTCGTAAAGTTTTTTATTCTTTATACGAAGAGATTCAACGGAATAAGAACGATGTGGAGATCGTTGGATTAGTCGATTCACGTATAGGTCGTTATTCTTATTTGGATTTAGCCCCAGAATCATTAAAGAGGTATGGTGTTAAAGTTGTTGATATGGCGGATTCTTCGTTAAAAAGAATTCTTGCGGAAGAAAAAATCGATAAGGTTTTTATAGGATGCGCTCAGTATTGGGGCAAGTATGATATTGAGAATATAAAATGTCCGGTTCTGTGTGTTATTCATGACCTTTGTGATGAGGAATACGATAGAAATAATTTGGATGAGTATTTTCTGTTGAATGATTTTGTTCAATATATAAAATATAAATATCATGTATGGTGTAAAGGAAAACAGAGATTAGAGCAAAATAGGAGAATATTTAACATGTTGCGTAATAATTTGGATTCTCAAATTGTAACAGTGTCAAATTACAGTAAAAACTCAATAATAGAGAATTATAATATCGGTAAAGATAAAATAAAAGTGCTGTATAGTCCGGAAAGAGTAATAGTGCAGGAGGATTTTATTGAAAATGAAGATTTGAAGCAGATAATATTAGATAAGAAAAAATATTATTTGATGCTTTCTGCAAACAGAATAAGTAAAAATCCCTATAAGACACTTAATGCTTTCAAACGTTATCACGAACTTTATGATAAGGAATCAATGTTTATAACGGTTGGATCTTCTAAAAGGTTATTTGATAATCATATAATTCTTCCTTATCTGTCCGAGTCGGATTTGTCATATATAATGAGTAATTGTTATGCTTTTGTATTTCCTTCCTACTTTGAAGGATTTGGTTACCCTCCGATAGAGGCTATGAAATACGGCAAACCAGTTCTTTGTTCAAATACAACTTCTATACCTGAAATATGTGGTGATGCAGCTATTTATTTTTCACCGTTTTATGAAACAGAAATATTCAGTGCTTTCTGCAAATTAACTGATTATAATTATGAAAAGTATTCTCAACTTGCAGGAAGGAGGTATGAAAGTGTTTTACAATGCCAGAAATCAGATCTAAATGAATTAATAAAATTACTATTAGCATAAATAATGCTTAATATATAGAGATAGTTCGTATGATTATTTGTCTCTTCTTGAATTTTATAAAATAGCGATGATAAGAAATATATAATACAAAGTATGGAAACTAAAGCACGAGTGATT
>JAAGKN010000555.1_pt1 | contig 52240 bp, 45 predicted proteins | sample 6206371 | NCBI WGS metagenome assembly JAAGKN01 (sample SAMN11533720, study PRJNA540317) | gut metagenome | isolation source: fecal pellets from male and female animal of same cohort | host: Peromyscus leucopus | place: USA:CA | collected 2017
TGATTGCCTTGCAAAGTAATTTTTTCATCACCTTTTTTGACATAGCCGCACTCAGCACATCTTTGAGTTGATGGGTATGTTTTATCAGCCAAGATTAATTCTTTGCTATACCAATCACACTTATAAGTTAATATCTGCCTGAATTTGCTAAATAATGATCTCTGCATACCTTTTGAAGCTACATGCGTCATCATCATTTCTTTAACTGCTAAATCTTCAATTACAATTTGGTCGTAATCATCTACGAGGTTAGTAGTAAACTTCTGTAAAAGATCATTTTGGATATTAGCTACTTTACGATAATCTCTTTGCAGTTTGGTTCTCACTACAAAGTAATTATTTGATTTTGTAGCTAACTTACCGTTAACTTCTCTTTTACGTGCTAACATTCTTTGATAATGTTTGATACGCTTATAAAGCTTTTGCAATTTAGCAGGCATTAGCTTTAAGAATGCCTTTTCGATCCCAGCTTTGTAAGGTTCGAGTAGTCACTCCTAAGCGTTCGGCTACATCTTTAGGCTTCAGCACTGTCATAATATTCACTTCCATGTTTAACTTTCTAGCAACTATTATGACAGATGTTTATATTATTTTCTATATTTTTCTATATTTTTATTAACAGTTAATTACCTCCATTCATAATATTAATTATACACTGTATGGATGAGCGTGTTTTGGCATCTTTTTATTTGGTAAAATAGAATTATCGAACATTAAGAAAGGATATGACTTTATTTATGAACTCAACTCAACGAGAGGCTGTAGCTAGAATGTTTGCTCAAGCTACAGGGATTGATAACGGTGCTGCTAAGGAATCCGTTGACTTATTTATGCCTAGATTCATTAAGGAATATGATTCTAATGTACGTGATTTCAAATTAGATAATACTAAAGCTTCAATCTTATTTAATGAAATGAGTGAAGAATTTAATTTACCTTTAAATGATCAATATGTAAAATCTGTAATTAGTGATTCAGCTACTTATAATGGTGAATATCGCAAACATCAACAAATGATTAGTGCTGAAAAACGTCAAAATAATACAACCTTGGGCGATGCTCTTAAACGTGTTTTAAGTGTTTATACTAACAATGATAAAATTGATCAATTAAGTACAATGTATCGTTCTAAAAATTGGCAATTTGATCCATCTTCTGCTTTAATGCGTGATCCTAATAATAAAACACTTCAAAAACAAAAAAAGGAATATGTAAATTATTTTAATGGTGTAGTTAGAGCTAATCGTTTATTAAAGTATTTAAACAATTCGCGAATTAATTCACGTGTTGATATTAATTCTAAAAATCCATCAGAATTAGTAGCATATTTACCTGAATATGGAAATATGGCTGTTACTTTAATGAGTGATGATCCATATAGAATTGGTAATGTTAATACTTGGAATACTCAATTACAATTTAATCAACAAGCTGCTCATAAATCTGGACTTAAGAATTTACCACCAGAAGCTATTGTAGATACTTTACTTAATCCATCATCTAATATTAAAAATATTGATAATTTTGGAAATGGGAAAACTCATTTTACTAATATTACTAGATCAGATATTGATGTACCTATTTTTGGTGTAGCAATGAAAGCTAATAGAAGTGCTACATTAGATGATTTGATGAAATCAAATAATCGTGATATTGAAGATGGTGAAATTGATAATTCAGATTTTAGTGATTCTACTGGTTTAGAGGATGAAAAAGATACTGAATTAAAAATTACACCTCAAGACAAACGTGCTGAACTTATTAGCCGTGGTGTAGAAGATTTTAAAGAAGTGGATTTTGACAAAGAGAAAAAGGAACATGGCTTAGCTGCAACTATTTTTACACAGAGTGAACGATTAGGTCTTCAAAATGTCAAAGTTTATAAAAATTCAAAGAATGTTTATAAGTACCAATACACTACTACTGATAAAAATAATAAAGTAAAACATGGTGAAGGTATTATTGGAGGATATATTACTCCAGAAAAAGATGGTTCCAATAAGTTAGTTGTAAATAATAAACTTCGTGGTTATAGTGTCCCTGGTATGAGAGGCTACATTGATACTGATACAGGTCAACTTAAAGTTAAACGTTTTAGTCAAATTATGAGAGAGCGTGTAAGAGAGACAATTGCTAATCAAGTAATGAATCCTACTACACGTGAGTCATCAAAAGCTTATGGTGCATTGGATACATTGTATACAACTGATAGTTATTCTACTATTATTGATAAGAATATTAATAGTCCTGAATATGAAAATACATTGGTAAAGACTTTACTTGGTAGAGTACGATTAGACAATGAAATTGTTTCTGCAGGAAATGCTTATAATGAAGATCCTGATCATGTTAAGATGAATGTTAAAAATCTTGAAAAGTTGTCACTTAAGAAATCTAATTATCGTCGAGACATGATGGCTACTCGTGATATTAGAACCATTCCAACTGAGTGGCAATCGGTTGTTGATCGTGAAATGACTGGTATTGGTAAAACTATGGGAAGTAGTTTATTTTTAGGTGAAGGTGTTAAAATTAATCCAGATGGATCTTTACTTGCACCTGATCCACAAGCTAAAGCCAAGAGTCCACTTCATAATTTATCATTGTTTAAATTTAACAAATTTGATCCAGCAGACCGTAATATCATGGCATTTAACCAGGCTATTCGTAATGTACCAATTGATAAGGTTAATGTGGCAATGATGACAATGAGTGGTTATACAGAAAACGATGCTGCGGTTATCACTGCTAAATATGCTGAAAATCATAAAATTATAGGTAAAGATGGCAAGCCACGTGCTTTAAAACGTGGTGATAAGATTAGTGATTTACATGGTAACAAATCCACTATTAGTGAAATTATTGATCCTAATGAAAAAGATCCTGAACGACGTGAAAAATTAAAACGTGAAATTGCTATTGTTAAAGCTAATCCTGATTTGGATGTTATTGTTAATCCATATTCATCTATTTCTCGTTTAAACACAGGATCAGTTCATGAAATGCAATCAGGTCCAACTAAACAATTAAATAATCCACCTGAATTTCCAGGAATTGATTTATCTCATGTTACTATGGGTCAAGAAAATTATGTAGTTAGTGTGGGTCAACGTGTTGATGAAAAGACTCAAATTTATGATGATAAATCATTTCAAGATGGTAAAGCAAGACGTTTCAGTCACCAATTAGCTGCAGGTGCAGCTAGTGCTGATTTACCAAAACTTTTAAGTTATGTGTATGGTAATACTACTGAAAAAGGATGGCCTAAGTTCTTTGATGATATTCATGTTTTAGGTTATGATGTTGATAAACAACATCGTGTTGGTTATTTCGATTATGATAAAGATGATGCTGTTACTTTAGAAACACCATCAAAAGAAGAAGCTCAACAAATAAGTAAATTACCAGAGTATAAGCGTCGTGAACTTCGTAATAGTATGTTCAAAGAAGCTTTTGCACAAGCGCTAGATAAGTCTAATAATGGTGAAAAACCTATTATTATGAAGCTTCCTAAATCATATACAAATATGGCTGGTAATGAAACTGATAAGGTTGTAGTTCCAGTTGCCCAAATTAAAGCTGATCGTGATTTAGCTATTAAAATGGGACTTGATGAAAAAGATACTAAGAAATCTAGTTTGATGATGAATAACATCAAAAATATGTATAATTATGCTGCGGGATTAGATTTGGGTGCTACTGTTAAAACTGATGAAAACGGCAAAAAAGTCGTAAATCATGGACATTATGTTTATGAAAATAAATATGCACCTGAAAAAGCTACTGAAATAGCGGAAAAAATGTCACGTGAAGTTGTAGCTAGAGATTTTGGTAGTCATCATAATATTGTTAAAAATGAAATTTATTCATCTCCAATGAAGGATTCAGCAACTACTGTCATTACTCCAGATCCAAATTTGGATATTGATGAAATTGCAGTTGGTCCAGATGTTTATAAGAATTTAAAACTTAAAGATCCAAACGAAAGTGTATTATTCTGGCGTGACCCTATTTTACGTGATGGGGGTTTTCGTTTCATGCATGTTAAAGAAGATAAGACTTTAACAGGTGCAGCACTTAATCCTGTAGCAGTTAAATCTATGGATGCCGACTTTGATGGTGATACTACAGGTATTGTTCCAATTCATGATGCTGAAGTACAAAAGGAACTAGAAAAACAACGTGTGAGTCGTAATTTAATTAATAAAGCTGCAAAGGACCCTGAAAGTTACTTAGAAACAGGTTTGGAACTTCAAGGTAGTCTTTATCGTCAAGATAAAAATGATGCTCAAAAGCAACTTAATGATCCAAATGTTACTGCTGACACAGTACGTAAAATTGTTAAAGAAGGCTTCAATAATGACAAAGCGTATGGTATTGGCTTAGATATGCGTTCTAAAGAAAGTTATTTGAATTCAATTGAAGAACTCATTAAATCTGGTGCAAAGGGTCATTGTGAACGAGATGAACATGGTCAACCAATTACAGATAAAGATGGACATATTGTTTCAAAGGCATTGAAACAAGCTGAACATTATTATAATGGTGAACGTACCGATCAAGATATGCATGAATCTATGATTGGTTTAGCTGTTAAAGTTGATGGTGTAGGACCTGCTGGTGCAGTACAACAAAAACTTCTTTGGGCTGGCCGTGATATTGATCCTAAGGATTTAATGGACTTTACTTATTTAGCTACTCAGTCAACTTTGCAAGCCAAGCACGATGGACAAGAAGCTAAGAAACGTATTCACGCTGTTTTAGGTCCAATTCCTAAACTTATGAAAGGTTATCGTCCAAATACTAATTATTTCTCAATGCGAATGCAAAAACCTCTTAAAACTAATGTTTGGGAAGATGAAGTAAATAATCTTTATAATGATGATTTAGGCTTGAATTTATCAAAAGATACTATTCATGGTGTAAGTGGAATGCTTGCAACTAAGGATGGCCGAATTAAATCAGAAAATGAACGAATGACTTTAGCTGATCCAATTGATGTATTAGCTTATAAACATGGTTATTATAGTCGTGTTAATAATGTATTAGATTGGGCAATGGATAATGATAAACCTATTGCTAATGGCTATTACACTAAGCATTTTGAAATGCCTAAGGATCTTTGTTCAGATCGTGTTATTGGTCAAAATTATGAAAATACACATGAAGAGAAATTACAAGATACAATTGACATTAATCATGATGAATTAAATCATGATGAATCAGATTTAGATCGTCCTGATTTTCATTAATAAAAAAGACCCTTTAAGGGTCTTTTTTATATGTGTAAAATTTTGTTTATTTCGTCTTTTGTAATAACTGTAATAGGTTGCCACTTAGTTTCTTTTTTACGCAATTTAGGTCGCATAATCCAGTAATTAATTATATTTTCTATTATTGAAAATGAAGCACTTGTGATCCAATATAAACAAATAATAGATGGTAAAAAATAACCTGAACAGAAAATTGTTGTGGGAGTAAGCCAATATGTTGTTAATGGTAATGTGCTTCTTTCTTTTTTTGTCATTCCTGTAGTCATTGCTAAGTTGCTTAGTAAATATGCTGTACTAGCTAAAATTGCCATACCAGTGTTTGGTGTTGCTAAGTTAATATTCATAAAAGTACTATGCCGTAAAATATCAGTATATGCAATGGATTGATATAAACATGTAATCACTAAAGTTTGAACAATTAAATTAGTGTAGATTGGCCATTGATGCATAACAGCATTATTACGAACGAGTGCTTTGTTTTTTAAATTTAACAACATTGTTCGTTGAAATTTATCAATAGGTTCAAATCTTAATGTATCGTCAATTAAATTTAATTGAGGCTGAATATTTTGTCTATGCACATTATTTATTAAACTATATCGTGAAATAAGTAATGATATAGGTATTAACATAAGCTTAACTATGATTGTGATTAAAATAACACTAATAGCTGGGCTAACCCATTGTTGCATTATAAAAATAAAACTTTGTAAATAAACAGCTATGTATTTATAAATATAAAAATATAAGCCTGTTTTTGGCTTATATAATGGTAACATATGTACATTTGATTTTAGACGTTGACTAAAATATAATATTGCCAATCCGCCCATTGTTGTTAAAAAGGAAGATCTTAGTAATGTAACTGAATCTAATTTTTTTAATTGTTTCATATTAAATTAAATAGTGTTTAAGAACATAAAGCCATAATAGACTAGTTGTATTTAAGTTTTTCTTATAGTGAAATAGTTCTTTTATTGTAAGTAAACTATAAATCATTAATCCTATGTCAACAATTAACCAAATAAGGGAAATGTTGAATATAATTTTAAATATTATAATTAAACTTAATGGTAAAATTGGCCATAGGTAACTTTTCTTTTTAAAAACGCTAGTTGAAAAGTAACTTATGCTTATTGTAAAAAATGCAGATGCTGTTTCAGCTGTAGCAGGAAAATATGATCCTGAGATATAGGCTAAACTTGTTAAACAATATATAAAGATACAAAAATTTAAAATTTGTAAATCAAAGTTTAAAACTTTCAATGATAGTCCTAAAATAATCATTAACAATGCGCTAATAAAAATTTTTGTTGGTGTTAGGAAATTAATTAATTCAGAATTGTTTATATATGTAAAACTCATTGAATTATGCATATTACTAGATATGTATGCAATTAAGCCAGCAAAAGCATTTATAATAGTTAAAATGTTACTTATTGTAAAACGTTTTAACATTTATATTATTCACCAAGTCTTTTTGCTAAATATCTAGTTCGTACATCAACTAAGAAATCTGTTTCTCTTTGATGCCAAGTTGGATTTTGACTTAATTCCTGTAGTCTACTTACATAATAAATTACCCATGCTGTTTCAAAGCATGATGCATCGAAGTTACTATTTTTTGAAACAGGCAATTGCTTAACAATCCAGTTTTTAACACGATCTTCATTCTCTTTTGGTAATTTACCACTAATTGCATTATTAATTAAGTCATGATGTTTAATTAGTAATCCAGCTAAACTAATAGCTGTTCCTGCATAATCATTAGCTTTAATGCAACTTTTTAACCATTCGGCAACTTGTTGTTCGTGAGTCATAAATTAACGGTCTCCTTATTTAAATGCTGAACGTATATATTCATATAATCGAAAGTTAGTAGGTATACGTTGACGTTCTTTCACTTTTTCTTCATGGATTTTTCTTAAATCTTGTATATCCTGTAACTTATATTTAGTTTCGTTATTAAGATATAAATTTCCAGATTTATGTTTTCTTATGTAAAATCTGACAATTGGTTCAATAATTAATGCTAAGATCCATAATATTAAAGAATATATTAATAATGAAATATACCAACCATAGGATGATTTCAAACTTTCTTTAATAATTGTAATAATAGTAAGTAATACTTTACTCATAGTTATCTAGTTAATTAATTGATAATAAGATGTTTGTAAATTCATCATTTCATTATACAATTGACTTTGTGTCTCATTGAATGCATTTTCATATTCATTTAGCAATACTTGTGGATCTGGATAAATTTGTGAATTTTGATAAATTTGTTGCTTCATAGTTTGATATTCAGTTCGTAAATTTGCCAATGTATTATCATATTCAAGATTTAATCGTTGATCAATATAGTAAATAATACGATCAATTTGTTTAATCATAATACTTTTATCCTTTTTAAATTGTTTCTTGGCTTGTCTAATGGGCTTATCTTGTTTACGCATTGCACTCAGTTTTGCTAATCCTGTTAAACAGATAACCATTAAAACTAGAAGTGGCCAATAATTTGAAAGAATATGTACCATGCTTCTACCTAATACCATTTTCGATATCTCCTATCATTTGTAATGTTTTTTTGTGGTTAAATTCATTAATATCAAAATTACCTGTAAAACTAAATTCATCATCTAATGAATCTAATTTGTTAGCTTTATTCCAAGCAATTAATTCAGTTCCATTTGATAACAGAATTTTGACGTGTTGATTATCACGTCCCATAGTACTTATTTTACTATTATTTTTATTAACTAGAACTTCTATTTTTGGTTCTTTAAATCCAACGCCAAATGGTTTTAATGTTTTACTTTGGTTAACAAAGTTTAAACCATCTTGACTTGAAAAAATTCCATCAATTGCTCTTGAAGTTGCAGCTGATGCAATAGTTAAATCACTATTAGATGTGATAGGAGTATTTTTTATTAAAGTAGGAATATATTGGGAAAGTAAATTATAGAAACGTTGAATTTGATTTAAATCATCAAATCTTATTCCAAAAGCTTCTTCATGCCCAGCTACGTGAAATTCAGTATTTTGTAAATTTGTAATAGCTGGAAAATATTTAGGTGCTCTTCCAGATCCTGTTAAATCTTGATTATTAATTACAAATGTTGGTAATCCACTATCACGCATAAGTTGATTCGCTAATAATCCTAACATCCCACTTTGAGCTGTTGTTAAATAGATATATGGTGCAAAAGGTTGATTACTTGTAATTAAATTTTTTGAAAATGTTTTAATACTATTCTTACGTTCTTTATTGATACTAATTGCAATAAGTGCATTTTGCCATTTGATTTCTGGTGTTTGTCCAAAAAAGATATTAAACATAATACTTGTTGAATATCCCATGCGTTTAATGGCATTATAAATAGGCACCATGGTCCATCCTAGAAATTTTTCATCTAAATTTGAACTAGAATAAATTAGATCTTCTTGATCCATAGCCATTAGAAATTCTTTTAATCCTAAAAAGCTAGATGCATAAACTAAATTTGAACCTTGTAACATTTGTTTTAATTCATCTAGTGGAATTTCATACATCATTTTTAAAATTTTTAATGTATCTTTTATTAAAATACGATTTTGATGTATTAGTGGCATCATATCACCAATAGTTCCAATTCCTGCAAATATTCTTAGCATATTAATTTTACTGATGTTATTTTGATCATAATCATCTGCATATTCTCTTAATATTTGCCAGAAAACATGTGCTCCACAAATACCTTTTAATGAATAAGGGTCTTTAAGTTGGCATGGATCAACAATAGTTTCTGCATATAATTTTGGTTCACCTACTGCTAAAATGTTATTAACATTAGCTTTTGGAATTGGTTTATTAATTAATTCTTCATGGTGATCTGTAATCAAAACTTTAATGCCTTTTTGATAGGCATAAAAAAAAGAATCATAACATGTAATACCTACATCACAAGAAATTATATATTTAACATGAGGAAATTGTTGAATTACTTTGTCAATATCTTCAATGGTAATTCCATATCCATGTTTTGTCTCAGGATAATATAAATTAACATTAAATCCTAATTGTGATAATCCTGCATAACCTACAGTTCCAGCACTAATTCCATCACAATCAAAATCAGGCATAATAACAATATTATCTTGATTATCATGTATGTTTTTTAAAATACTGGTTAATTTTTCAATATTTAATAATTTTTCATTGGTACTATTATTTACATCGGCTAAATATTCAGGAGAGTATCCTCGCCTTTGTAAAAATAGATTCATTAAATCCATATATTCATCTACTTTCTAGTAAAATTCTATATTCCTATTATATAATAAAAATAGAATGATTGAGGACAGAATTTTACCAATTGACACACCAGTCTAATGCTGTTAAATCATTAACTGTTGGATACCATGAGCCACGTGGTATGTTACTAGTTTTTGATATATGAATTGTTCCAATAGACAAATTTGTAGGTAAATATAAACTGTTTTTAGAATTTTCATGATATATAGCTGTTGCGCTTAAGCTTGAACTTAATGCAGCTTGATAAATAGATTTTGGGGTTTTATTAATATGTAAATTATAATTCCATTTTTCAGAAGTTTTCCAATCAGTTGCAATTAGGTCTCTAAGAGTAGGTGTAAATAATGTATTATCAGGATTTAATAATATATTATTTTTAATTTTTATAATCTTTTTATCAAATGTGCCTGTTGATCTCCAAATAATATTATCAGCATGTAATAATGCAGTTCGTATATCCATTAACAATCCTACTTTCTATACATTGTATTATTAGTTTATTTTTCATAATGAAAAGTTTGATAAACTAATTATTATAAAGGGGGAATGACCAATGAATAGTATATCAAACAACTATAAGTTACGGCAGGGCGATTCTGTTTTAATTACAGATGGTAAAAAAGAAGATATTTATACTGTTACAAAAGATAAATTTTCATCAACTAATGTGTGGGGTTTACAAAACAAAGCACATCATTTCTTTGAAATTGAAGAAAGTAAAAATGAAAATCACACAAAAGCTACTCTTAAAGATGTAAAACGTGTTACTAAATTACAAGGTGGCTTGATTTTAGACGCAAAATTAAAAGAAAAAACTTTACGTAATAAATATCCTGATTGGCCTTTTAAAAGAATTAAGACATTAACTAATTCTGGTAATCGTCGACAAAATGCAAATTATGAAATTGTTCAAGGTACTGTTTTAGATTCAGATTTAGCTAATGAATTAGGTACAGACAGTGTCTATTATCAAAAAGCTTTACAAAATTTCACAATTGATTTTCCTCGATTTAATGATTCTGTTCATATAAGTAAAGGTGCTGTTGGTGGGGCGCTGGTTCTTGATTCTAAGCGATCCAATTTTCAACTTAGTGAATTAAAAGATAATGCAAATTGGCGTCATAATCATAAGGATCAAAATTTATGGATTGATGAAAATTCGTATTTAAAAGGAAATTGGTATTTGCCTCAAAAAACAGTATTACAAAATACTAAAATTGATATTAAGTCTACAAATTTAACTGGTCAAAATAGAGGGTTTTCTGGTAATCAGAATCTATTTAAAGATTCTGTAATTAAAGGTTCAGGAAGTGCTATATTTCTTCTAAATGATATAAAGAATTCAAATCTTCAAGCACCCGTTATTAGTACGGCAAATAATTTAGATAAAGTTGATTCTAAAGCTAATGTTTCACTTTCAAGTTGTGCATTAAAAAAGTGTCAACTTAAAGCTGACACTAAGTTAACTAATGTTTGTGATAATAATAAAGTTTTACCTATACAGAAAAAAACTCAACAATGGACATTATAGGATTTGAACCTATAACCGGACGGTTATGAGCCGTCTGCTCTGACCAATTGAGCTAAATGTCTAAAAAAGTCCTATTTAAGGACTTTTTTTATTAAATAACTTATTAAGAAGTCCATTTATAGGCTTTAATAGAATCATTTGTATCTACTAAATCATTTAAATATTGAACCATTTCAGGATACTCTACGTTTCTATACCAATAGGTTTCACCACGTTTGATATCATATGTGGTTTTTGATTTAATTGTTTTTCCTATGGGATCCGTATTTCCATCATTATAAACATAATGTGTTTCACTGACAACTTTTTTAACTACTGTCCATCCATTTTTATTGGCTAAAACAACAATATCGCCAAATGATTTCATCTCTTATCCTACTTTCTATTTGATTCATCATTATTAACTTTTTGCATTAGTTTCAATGGGGTGGTAATGATTTCATTGATTTTGTGCGGGATACCCTAGATTTTAATCTGGGGAGGGATATCACATTCCTTCTTTCTATAGTTTCACAAGTATTTTTATGATAAAATCGGTTGTGAAAGGAGGCTCACAATGGAACAATCAATCACAATTAAAATTAAATTAATAACAAACCGAGTAATGCCTGAATTTAAGTATTTATCTAACCAATTTAGAGATGCTTGTAATTTTGTTTCAAAATGGATTTTCAATCACAATTTTGAACTGAATCAAGCAGTTATCAATCGGGCTATTTATTATGATATTAGACAGCAATTTAATTTAAAAGCACAACTTGCCCAGTCTGTTATTAGGTCTACAGTAGCTCGTTATAAGACTGTTAATACTCAACTTAAAGCAAGAAACTACCATATTTATGATCAATTAACTAATCAAAATTACTATATTGAACGTGATTTGAACTGGTTACAGAAACCAATCAAATTTAACAAACCACAAGCTGATTTACAAAGAAATCGTGACTGGTCATTTGTTAATGGTCAACTATCTATTAATACTTTAGGTAAGCGGGTTCATTTATCTTATATTTGCCATGGTTTTGATCAATATTTAGATGGATCATGGCATTTTGGTATGACTAAGTTAATTCAATATGGTAAAAACTGGTATTTCTATATTTCTGCTAGTAAAGAATTACCTGATTATGACGAGAATCAAACCCAACATGTTGTAGGAATTGATCGTGGTCTACGCTTTCTAACTACTTGCTATGATGAAAAGGGTAAAACGCTTTTTATATCAGGCAAGCAAATATTACGAACTAGACGGAAATATAAAGAATTACGCAGACAACTTCAAAGTAAGAATACTAAATCTGCTAAAAGACGGCTTCGTAAGATTGGTCAACGAGAGAACCGCTGGATGAATGATGTAAATCATTGTTTATCAAAGGCACTCGTTAACTACTATGGCCAAAACAGCTTGTTTGTTTTAGAAGATTTGAAAAATGTTACTTTTAACACTACTAAACATCGTAAGAAAGAGAATCGTTACGAGCATAATTCTTGGGCATTTTATCAACTAGAACAAGATTTAATTTATAAAGCCCGACTAAATAATAGTTCGGTAATTAAAGTTGATGCTCATTATACCAGCCAGCGTTGTCCAAAGTGCGGTCGTATTAATAAAAGTAATCGTAATCATGATTTACATTTATATATCTGTGATCGCTGTAATTATAAATCTAATGATGACCGTATTGCAGCCATGAATATTCAATATTTGGGAACGCAGTATATTTCTGGACAAGAGCAAGCTAAATTTACAATAGATTAGCTAAATCTTTTCTATTAAACAGGCGTAGTCAATCGTCCGACGATGTATCCTTTGGCAGGAGAAGATAATTCGTTACTACTGCTAACTGATGTTTGAGATACAAGCCCTAGATTTTAATCTGGGGTATATTGACTTGTAAATTGTACCTTTCTATTTTTATATTTTTACTAATATAAATATATTTATAAAACAATTGATTTGTCTAATATAAAAATTAATGATATAATTAAATAGTAATATTCAAGCTATTGCCGTTGATATAAATAATATATTGTATCACTCCAACTTGTAAAAAAATTAATACAGCATGTGTTTGAATATTACAATCATCATTTAAAACTATTATAATTTACATACACTGATTTTATTTAGCATTTATGTACCAAGGTAAATACTTTGTAAAATTATAAAGCAGGCTTTTTAGTTAGAAAGTCTGCTTTTTTTTGGTCATTATGTAAATCAATTTGAATTTTATATTTTAACTCAGGATGTTCATTTAAAAGTTCATTATGAGTGATTTCATGTGGTTCAAAATTTAAAAATTCATCAACTTTAATTTGATTTTTGTCTAAAAGCTGATGAACAGAATCAATTTTTTCAAGTAATTCTTCACGATTTTTTGCAGTAATAAATATATAAGCATTTCTGTCTTGAAATAATGCATACATAATAAATTTTCCTTTCTGTTAATAAAAAAGAAGATATTTTAAATTAACATCTTCTTTTAATATTTATTTAGGTATAACTTCTAATTCTCCATTTAAAGAATGAAGAGTAATCATTAGTGATGGACGGTCAATAGGTGCTTTTTGAGGATTATGACCATATAGGCGGTTCCATTCTCTGATATCATTCTCATATTTATCTACAGGTTTTAAAGCTCTATTTACAGCTTTTTCAGCTGTTAAATCTAGATCCCCGCGAGCTAAAAGTGAAAATAGTTCTTTTGGTTCTACGGATACTTTCATTCCTATTTTTTGATAATGTTTCAATTTTTTAAGTACTGCAGGTTTAAATTGCTTAACAGCCAATTCATAATTACTTTTAATAATTTTTGGATCAGTTTCCATAACAACGATTTGTTCTTGTGAACGAATTTGATGACTGTCTTTAGTACGTGCAATACCATGAGTTGTAACATACAAATCATAGTTTTTTGTTCCATGAAACAATATATATCTAGAAATATTATTAGTAATATTTTTTCTAATTAAATTTCCTATTTGACGCGCACCACCAGCATCAGCACTTTCATCAAGTTTTTCCTCTGTTATGTAACGTAAAACATTATCCCAATCATATCGAATTTTTACATTTTGTTTTTCCATAAATGAATTTGCTACGTGTTTAAGTGTACGTTTTGCAATTAATTGGTTTGTGCTATGGGTCATTGGGTTAAAGGGAACAAAGCCTGTAATACGACCTAATAATGGTGTTGGAAAGATAGGGTTGTTTTCTAAATTTGTAAATATTAGTTTATTATAATCTTCTAGAGCTTTATTAGATTCTACATCATCATATCCACGTCCAGCAAAGGTTTCAAAAACATTACTAGATGCATTTGTTGTAAGAAAGAAAAAAATGTTAGAAAAGTTAACAGGTCTTCCAAATTCATCATTTAAACGTGCTTCATCAAATACTGAAAATAGTAACGTACCAATACCTTTGTTGGCTTTTTCAATTTCGTCAAGCAGAATAACAGGTGTATTAGCAGACAAAACAGTATCCGTTAATCTGTTTTGAAAAGTACTTACATCTTCAGGATCTTGATATTCTGCCATATCAAAAATATTAAGATGTGCGTTTTCACCAAACATTGCTGTTGCAAAAGCTTTAGCTAATTCAGTTTTACCAACACCAGTAGGTCCAACGAATAAATAAACTCCACGTGGCTTATTTTCATCTACAACACCTAAAATACTTGAATAAGCATTCCCTAAAATAGCATTAATTGCCATAGGTTGATTATAAACACGATTGTTTAAATATTCTTTCATATGCTTTGCATCAGCTTGTAAATCAATACGTACATTTGTTGATTCAAAAATTGCTTTTGCTAATAATTTATGTGTAAAATGATACTTTTCTGGATCAGCTCTAACATATCCAATCATTTTATCTAATAACTCAATACTTTTACGAGGTTGAGCACTTTTCTTAATGTAAGTATCAGCATAGTAAATAATTTCTTTTAGCAATCGATCAGTTTCAGGTGTTTGTTTGATTAAGGGTACTTTATTAAGCCAAACTTTCAAAATTCGAAATACTGTATGACTAGCCATATGTGGCAAAATTATTTTTTGAAATCGTTCATCAAAAGCTTGGTTTTGCTCAATAAATTTATGATATTCATAAAATGTGGTAGCGCCAACCATGTGGATTCCTAAATCAGCTGATCTACTAAATTCAGGTTTTAGATCTTCAACTGATGCAGGACTTGACATTGGTAACTGGTGAATCTCATCAATAAATAGGACAATTTCCCGATTTCCATTTTCTTCTTTTTGATATTTCCATAGTTCATGAAACAAGCGCTTAAAATTACGTGCTAAATATTCATTTCCACCAGCTTGCATTTGAGCAATCCCAGTTTCAATAACTATATATTTATCAGCATATCGACGGGCAAATTCTTGCATTGTAGCGGTTTTACCTTCGCCTGGATTAGCAATAAGTAAAGCATTAGACATACTTATTTTATGAAGACTGGCATTAATTGATTCTAAGATATTATCTGACCCAATTAATGGTGTTGAACTTGGATTAAGTGGATTGGTTGATTGAGCTAAAACTGGATACTTTTTAGGATCAAAATAAGACACTCTATAACCTTCTTTCTTTTCTACTAAATACTTATTATAGCAGAAAAGAAAAGCTAATGATTTTAAATAATTAACCCCTAAAAAGGGAAACAACATTTTAATTTTTCTTACGTTTAATTCCAGCTAAACCTAAAATACTTACAACAGTACCTAAACTAGTTAAAATAGCAGCTTCTACTTTATTATCACTAGTTTGTGGTAATTGAGTATCCTCTTTTACTGATTGATTATTAGTTTTAACAGAAGATTTTTCAGATTTAGTATTAAACATAATATCTGGATTAGTTTTCACAAGTGTTTGATCAGTTGATACTTGAGTATTAACAGAAGACTTTTCAGATTCAGTATTAACCTTAGTTTCTAACTTATTTAAAGACTTCTTTAATGATTCATGTTGAGATTCAGTTAAAGTTGGCTCATTTAATTTTTCTTTAGCTCGATTCAATAGTTCTTTAGTATCAGTTGGGGCTTTAACTGATGGATTAGCGACGGGCTTAACAGTTGTTTTATTTGAATCAATGGTTGAAATCGATGCATGCTTACCATTAATACTAATTGCATCAGAGTTCTTCTTTTTAGCATCAGCTAAAGCTTGTTCAGCATTGTCAACTTCTTTATTTAATTCATCTAAGTTACTATTTTTAATAACAATTTGAGCGTCAGCAATTTGCTTTTCAAGGTCTTTCATTTGAGTATTATTAGCTTCAATAGCTAAGTGAAGTCTATTAATCTTATCTTGATTATCTTTTAACGCTTTCTTGGCATCATCTAAAGCTTGTTCAGCATCAGATTGATTTTTAGTCAATTTATCTAAATTATCTTTTGCATCAAGGTAAGCTTTATGAACTTGAGAAGCTTTATCAAGATCTGCTTTCTTAGATGCCATGTACCGTGATAAAGTGTTCTTTGCGTTATCAAGTTTAGCTTGAAGTTTTTGATTTTCATATTGTGCATTAGTTAACTCGTGAGTTAATTGTGCTCTTTGAACTTTAAGCTTATTAGCTTTTTCAGTAAATACAGGTAATGCTAATTGTGCTTTGTTTACTCTTTCAGTACCTTCTTTTTCAAGAGCTAATTTGTCTGTTAGATTCTTTTTGGCCTTAGCTAAATTAGCTTGAGCTATAGCATTAGCTTGTTGTTTAGCATTATTATCAACGCGTGCCATAGTAAGTGCATCAAGTAATGAACTAAGTTGATCATTTAAATTAGCTTGTAAAACACTATATGTCTTAATATCTTTATTTGCATTATCTAGACTCTCTTGAGCATTTTTAATACTATTAACAGTTTGATCAACTTGATTTTGTGCTTGTTCAACATTAAGTTGCCCTTGGTTCATTTGTCTCGTATAAATGTTTTTATTATTTACTAATCCATTTAATTCATCATTTGCTTGAGCAACTGTATTATTTACATTAGTAAGTTTATTTGCTGCATTATCAACAGTTTCTTTGGTATTAGTGACATCAGCTACAGTTACATTAGCATTTTTGTTAAATCTACTAGTATTATTAATATAATCATTTTTAATAGTAATAAAATGTGTAGAAATATTAGCATTATTTGGTAATGTACTCAAACTGAAACCAAAGTATTGAATTTCATTAGGTGTTGCATATTGTTGCTTATTTAATGTATTAGTAATACTTGACATATGAAGCCATTCTTCTGGATTAGCAATGAACCCTTTAATATCGTTATAAATATTATGATGTAAATCATCAAGTGAAATTACATGTGGAGTTTGGCTATATTTAATAGTCCAATGACCACGGCTCTGAGCAGTTGTAGCATTTTCATTAGTCATAGTGGCATGAGTATAAAATGAATATAAGTTTTCAAGATATTGACGTGGTTTAGAATCACTTGGATTATTTTTTCCTGTACGCATATCATTAGATTGAATAATACCCCAGTTTCCACTAACAGCGTTAATTGCACGAGCATCATGACTCTTATCATCACCGTTTGAACGGCCATCTTTGTTATATTCAGATGCAATTTCATTAGCTACTTTCATAGCATCAGTGTTTAAGGTTAATTGCTTAGTACCTAATTGCTTACGAAGGTTGTTAATAATTGAAATAGCGTAAATATTCATTTCAAGCTTTTGAGCATCAGTCATATTATCTAAATCAATCATGATATCTTTATCAGCAGGGTTGCTAGTGTAGTAATTTGATGCCCATGCTGCGTCACTAGCTTCACGACGTAAACGAATATATTCGCTATCTAATTTTTCAACAGCACTTTGACCTGTATAAATAGATGGATTTTCAGTAGTATCTTTTTGTAAAATTTGGTACATCTTAGCAACATTATCTTTGTAAACTTGTGGTAAAACAATTAAATTATTTGCAGCAGCTGATACTTGACCAAATTGTTTGTTAGCTTCGTCATAAGCTGCTTGGGCAGAAGCTAATTCTTTACTTAAATCATTTTGTTTATTAGTCAATTCACCTAGTTTATTATTAACAGCAGTTAAATTCTTAATAGCAGTATTATAGGCTGTTTTACTAGTAGCTAACTCGGTTTGGTAACCAGTTAAATCTTGTTGTAATTCATTTAATTTCTTAGTTTGGTCATTCTTTTCCGTATTAGCTACATGTAATCTAATGTTAGCATCATCTAAAGCTTGTGTTTTTTCAGTATAAGCTTTATTTGCTTCGTTATATTTAGCATTTGCATCCTGATATTCTTGATATGCTTTATCAGCAGCAGCTTGAGCTTTTTGTTGGGTCTTATTAGCTTCAGTTACTTGCTGATGTAATGAATTAGTTTGTTCTTGTGCATGATCAATAATTCTATGAGCTTCAGTCATGTTACCAGTAGCAATATCATATTCATGTGCATTTTGATCTAAAGCTTTTTGAGCATTAGTTACAGCAGTATCACTATTTGCTTTTTCAGCTTGAGCACTATTTACAGCTTGTTGATATTTAGGGTCAACATTTGCTTGTTTTTGAGTAGCTTCGTCAGCTTTTTGAGCAGTAATAGTGGCAGTTTGTGCATTTTGAGTTTGTTGCTTTGCTTGTTCTAATTGATCAGATTTATCTTTAACATTTTGTTCTAATTGGGGAGTTTTAGCTAGTTCAGAATTAAGTTGTGTTTGAACAGCTTTATTTTGAGCTTGTAAATTATTTAATTTTTCTTGAGATTGAGTAAGAGTAGTATGTGCTTGTGATTGCTTTTGAGCTTCAGCAGCTTGTTTAGCTTTTGCATTATTTAAACTGTTTTGTACTTGATCTTTCTGTCAATTCAGATTCCTTGTTTTGATCTTGATCTGAGTTAATAGTAGCAGCATGTACATTGTTAGTAGTAGTTGCAGCAACTGCTCCAGTAGCAGCTAATACAGCGGTGGTAGTCATAATTTTCTTCATTTTAAAATCTCCTTATTATAAAAAAAGTGTCAACGATTTTTAATCATCAACACTCTTTGCAATATTTTTAAATTTTCTACTTGGTAGAAATCTTATTACATGATGAGCTGGGATTAATAATTTTTCATCAGTTGTTGGATTTCTTCCCATTCTATCATTATGCCTTACTAATTTAAATGTTCCGAAGTTTGCAATTTTTACATCATTATCAATTTTAACATTATCAATAATTGTATCGGACAAGGCATCGACAACAGCTCTTACATCAGGCTGTCGTAAATTTGTTTTATTCGCTAATTCTTTAATTATTTCTTTTTTATTCAAAATTAGTTGCCTGTCTTTCCTAATAATAGTTTACATTTACTATTATATCAGGTAACTAGATTTTTGTGATTATGTAAATTTAGCGGGTGCACGAATTAGCATAATATTTTCCTTTCTATAATATGTTACTAATTTCAATAATTTTATTTAACCATGTTTTACTATTTAGTTCTACTGTTGTTTGATCAGTCTTAAAATATTTCTGTAGTATAGTAGTATCCCAATTGGAACTTTTTGCAAAATCTAGATAATATTTAAATTCTTGCGGATCAGTCTCATCATAAATATGAAACATTAAATGATTATCTACAATAGAATCTAATTTATAAGTAGTAATAGTTTGACTTTTTCGCAAAATGAATACATGGTGCTTAAGTAATGTTTGATAAGCTGTGAGTGTTTTTTCTGAATACATATTTTGTTCCTTTCAATAAATTACAACTAAAAAAAGACAGTTTTAAGCTGTCTCTAAAGTATTTAATTGATTACTAAATATTGTTTGATATTTATCAAAATATAAGTTAATAAATAAGCTTTTAATATAATCCTCAATATTATAAATATTATGATTTGTTATACTGTCAAACAGATAATAATTTTCATTTAATTTATGTAAATTATATCCACAATTTTTAAATATTGGAAGCAATCGTTGTGCACATTCAGCCAAGGTCCATTCAACTGGACACTCTTGAGGTAAATTTCGTTTCAATAAATAATAAACTTGGGTATAATAGCGACTATTTAACGTCAATCTATTGGCTTGATACTCAATTACTTTAATAGGTAAGTTTAGTCGTTTACATAAATTTTCTAGTGAATGTCTATTTTCTCTAAATATTTGTACAGCATTAAAATCATAATAATTTTTGCGTAATAATTCAATAGTGCTTATTCCATTTTCTAAGGATGCAATTTGGTATTCAGTTGTCAAACAGCCCATCTAGTTAAACCTCACTTTTAGCTATTTTATAAATCTTTTTACACATTAAGTAGCCAATTAATACAGTTGTAATAGCTGCTACTTGATATCCAAAATTAATCATATTTGTATAATGAGCAGCTTCAATTTGGGTCATACCTTGACGCATTCTAAATACCGAATCTTCATAAACTGTTGCAAAATATACTGGCATGTAAATTAGTACTATAAAAGCTATACAGTTAATAAATATTAACCATGGCTTTTTTACAATTTTCGTGAATTTTGAAAATTTTTTTGATTTTTTTAACTTATTTAACTTTTTAAATTTCATTATTTCCTCTTTTATCATGTTAACATTGCAAGAATACCTAAACAGGATAAAGCATTATATGCCATGTGTAATATGATGGAACATTTAATATCTTTTGTTGCAATATAACTTGTAGTTAATCCGAGTGCAGGAATTGCATAAGGGATTGCAAATTTAATTTGACTAGTTGAACCTGATAAGTGTAAAGATACAAATAAAACTATGCTTATTATTGTTGAAACAATTAGTGTCTTTTTTGTTTTAAAATTAATTATTGAATATCTAAAAATTGTTTCTTCAAATATTGGGGCTATTACAATTATGTATAAAAAAACCCATCGATTCTCTTTAACAAGTTCAATTACATTTTGCTGATTATAACTATCACTTCCTCTAAGATTCATGGTCAAACTAATTATCAGTAAACCAAAAATCATTGCAAAAAATAAACTTATATCTATTAGATATTTCGTATACTTATGCTGAAATGTTATTTCTTTTACACGAGGATGTGTTAAAACATAATATAATATAGTTATAGCCATAATTAATGCAATTAATACACTGATTTTTAAGGCTACTATTTGCGCTATTGCATAAAGAACGAACCAACCACATGGAACTAAAACAGGTTTGGCTTTAGTAAAAATTTGCTTAACTTTATGCAAAATTATTGACATATCCTTTCTTTTTCTATTATAAAAATATTTTAGACCTATTGATAAAATAGGTCAAGCTGATTTTTAGTTTTAGATGATATAATTTTATTAGGTGATAAAAAATGCTAACACTATTAAAATCATTAGCTAGGGAAAAAGCTAGTTTAGATTCTGTAGAAAATTGGATCAATTCAAATCTAATTTCATCAAATGATGCACAACTTGCTTTTGAAAAAGGTTTTATCTTAGTTGCAAATGAACAAAATATTCAAATGGTTTATTTAACTCAGCAAGGTTTATCCTATTTGCAACAATTTGATAAAATGGAACATTTTGGAAAAACAAAATGGGATCCAAATTTAAAATTACAACAGTTTATGAATAAATATTCAAAAGATACTTTTTAAAAGTATCTTTTTTTTATAACAAAATTGTCTTTTAGTTTCAGTTTTTAAATATCAGCATTGTTAATAATCTTATATATGAATAAAAAGATCACATATAGTGTTATTTGTTAATTTTTGATAGGTAGAAGCTGTTTTTGAAGTAAAAAGGTGTAATCATACTAGAGATAAATTAAAGCTCTTAAAATGGATTTTATGACGTTAACTAGTGAAAATGCTAGTTAAGCTAGATTTACCAATGAACAGCAGTTTTTCACAAGGGCTTGAACAAGAAATTTCCCATTTTCAAACGGACGTACTAGTAGAATTTTTCGTTTTCAATTTTGAAAAGCCTATTAGATCAGTACTTCCCGCAATTCTTGTAATGTTCCTGTAACATTGTAATATTTCGTAGCAAGATTAAAATCTAAGATTAAAAAAGTGATTGGGCTATACCAATTTAAAAAAGAAAAATTCCCTATAGGCTCCGTTTTTTTGGCTGATTTTTTCTCATGTAAAGGGTTTCAGAACGTGACAGCCTTACAGCGACAAGGGATTACACGTTTCCCAAAAATTTCCCAATTGGGAAATTTTGTATTAACAGTAAGGGCAGTAGTGTTATATAATACATAATTTTTATTTATTAAAGTATTGATAATATAATGTTTTCATATCAATTCTATACGTTATTTTCAGAATTTCCCAGTGATTTCCCAGTAAGCGCTTTTATTTCCCAATTTTTAATGAATTAATGCAATTTTAATCTTTTTAATGGGAACATCTGTTCAAAAATCCTAATTTAATTTTAATAATTTTCTAAAATGGCAAAGTTTGTGAAAAATCAAATTGGGCAAAAAATGGGAAAAAACGTGGACCAGGCTAAATCCTTGTGTCTGTAAGGATTTGCCTACTTTGTTACTTAGTAAAAACCCCAAAATTTCCCAAGCGGGGTTCGGAATTGGGCAAAAATATTGGTCTAATTCAAATAAACCGTTTACAAATGTTACAGAGCTTATTCTGTCAGTAATAATTAAAACTATACGTGTATAGTAAATAAAATTGGTCTAGCTATTTTGGGCTTGTTTTAGTGAAGTATAACTAGTGTCTGTTCAAATATTCACAAACTAGCCTAAAATTGGGCTATAAAATAACAAAATTCTTGTTTTCAATAACTTTAGTTATTAAATACTTGACAAAATAGTAACAAATATATTATATTTAAAGGTTAAGCTTTAGATAATTCTAAAGCTTTTTCTTTTTGATTTCTTACTAAATTAATTGCACATTTAGTCCAAGATAGGGTTATATGTTCACCTGTTTCAATTTGGCAATTTAGTGCAAGTTCTTGATATTCACCCAAAATTGGTTCAAATTTTACAATTCTATGATTATGAAACTTTTTATCATAATTTGGATGCTGAGCGACTAAAACCATTAACCATTTGTTAGTTTTAGGATCTAGTTTTTGATATAAATTTGCGGATAATAATTTTCTAAAATAACTTTTTGCTTCTTTTTGTGAATTGAATTGTGGAATATACATTTTTTGTTGTCCTTTCATATAAATAATTAAATTTTCTTAATATAATAGTAAAGTAATATGATATAATTGATATGTAATACATATGTTAGAGAGGAATAAACTTTATGCTAGTTTTAATTAGTATTATCTGTGTAATTGTTGCTTTAATTGCATTATTAGGAATGTGTTATAGAAAAGTTGGTCCAAATCAGGTATTAATTATTACGGGTGGATTGTTAAATGGCCCTTATTTAGTAAATGTTCCTGAAACCAATACGAAAGTTAAAGTAGTTAAAGGTGGAGGTACATGGGTTTGGCCAATTATTCAACAAGCAGAAGTTGAAAGTTTGGATACTTTTACTATTGATGTTGAAGTTCAAAATGTTATGACTAAGGATGCTGTTAAAGTTAATGCAAAAGCTAATGTTGTATTACGTGTTGGTGGAGATAAAAAATCAATTGCTATTGCAAGTGAAAAGATTTTAGGTCTTAATGAACAGGAACGAAATCAACAGATGTATTTAGTTACAAAAGGTGCTGTTCGTGATACATTAAGTCAAATGACTCCTAAGGATGCTTATAATAGAGAACAATTTGCGACTACTGTTAAAGCCGCTTGTGAACCTATTTTTAGTAATATGGGACTTGAAATTACCAGTATGTCAATTACTGATATTTGGGATGATAATGGTTATTATGATTCATTATCTGCAGCTGATATTGCTCAAAAGAAAGCTGAAGCTGCAAAAGCAAAAGCTGAAGCAGATCGTGATGCACGTATTGCTCAAGCTGAAGCTAATACTGCTGCCAAGACAGCTGAAGCTGAAAATGATCAAAAGACCAGTATTGCTCAAATTGAAGCTGATAACAAAATTGCGGAAAAAACAAAAGATCTTAATGTTAACAAAGCAAAATATGATGAAGAAGTTCGACGTCAACAAGCTATTGCTAATAAAGCTCAGGATATTGCTTCTGTGGAACAAGATGCTATTTTGCAAGAAAAACAAATTATTGCTAAACAAAATCAGTTAAAGGCTACTGTTATTGCACAAACTAATGCTGATAAAGAGAAAAAGCAACTTGAAGCTGATGCTCAAGCTTATTCTATTAATAAACAAGCCGATGCAGATGCATATGCTATTAAAGTTAAAGGTGAAGCTGATGCAAGTAGTATTACTCAAGTTGGTCAAGCAAAGGCTAATGCTCAATTAGCAAGTGCTAAAGCTTTACAACAAAATGGTGATAAAGCTTTGCAAAATAAAATTATTGATATTATGCCTGAACTTGTTGCTAAGTCAGCAGAACCTTATAAAACTATTAAAGAACTCACTGTACTTAATGGTGCTCAAGGTATGCAAGATTTATCTACAGCTAGTTTAAAACAAGCTATGATGGTAATTAAAAATACTACAGGTCTTGATTTAGCTGATATTATTAATAAACGTGCAGATGGTCAAACAACAATTTCTGGACATGTTCCTACAGATAATAAATAAAAAAAGACGCATTATGCGTCTTTTTTAATTATTAAAAATAATATTGTTTTCAATATCATCAAATGCTATTAATGGTGATTTTGACCAAATTGTATAAGCAATAAACTTTTTGAGTGTTTCTTGAGAGTTGTCAAATAGTGTATTATTAATAAATTGAATATGATGTGGTGTGGTTAAATCATTATTAAACTTATTTAGTAATTCTGGAAGTGTTGTTTTTGAATTATCCCAAAGTAATTGATACTTTAAATTTGTAAATGATATTTGATTAATGTTATATTTATAAAGCATTCATTTCAATCCTTTCTGTTTTTAATATAAAAAAGTAAGTTTTATGCTTACTTTTTTTTCTTAATAATATATGCTGTTTCTCTTTTAGCAATTACTAAATTTTCTTGTCCCTTAGGGGTAAGTGTGTAATTATTTTCAATATATTTCAAATAAGATAATAATGTTCGCCAGCTAGTAATTTGAGCTTTTTCTAATGCTGTTAATGTGCTATAGCGCGTATTATCTGTACTATTAGGATTACTTGTTTCTAGATAACTTTTAAGTCTTAAAATACGTGTTTCTTTATCAGCATTACTTTCTGCACCTAATGCATATAATCCCATATTTTCACCTCATGATTTATTTAATAATTCGACCGGTTTGATAGTTAATTTTAGCTAATGGTGATGTGTTTTCCAGAATTACACTGTTAATATTTTTGTCTTTTTTAACATATTGTGAATTAACATCTACTGGAATATTTTGACCATTTTCATTATATCCTGTATAGGTTAATTTGACACCTCGTGGAACTAATTCATTAGATCTATATAGTGGAACTACACTGTAATCTAATTTATCTGAAGGATGATTAATTAACCATGTGCGGAGCTTATTTTCATAGTATAATTGCCCTTTTGGGTTTTGATCATCCATATGTGTTGTTCCACCTTGATTTAAGTACTGGGTTTGAGTAATCATATTTTCTGGTGCTTGATCTATACCACAGAATTGATATCCAACAAGATGTCCCCGATTAAAAAACCATGTAGGTTTTCCATTTACATAAAATTTATAGTTATGCCAACCGCTAGGTCTAATTGTTAAATATGGACTGCGTTTTTTTTTAGGTGTTTGATTTTCGCTAAGTTGAATATGACTTCCTTGAGCACGTCCTAAAAAATCTAAATTTAGCATTTTAAATATTTTTTTATGTTGATAGGGAAATGGTTTTTCAAAATTTACTTGTTTTTGATCTTCACTAATATTTTGATTAGTATTAGATTTTTGATTAGTATTAGTTCGTTGAGTTATAATTTTATCATTATTTGCAGCAGGTGCTTCTTGTTTTACTTGGCTACAACCTGATAAAAGCGTTAAAGTTAAACTTGTAATTATTAATAATTTATTTATTTTCATTGATCCAAGCCCTTATTAAATTTATTGTTTAATTCAGTTAATTCTTTACGTGTGTATACTTGTTGCATAATTATTAAATCTTTAAATTCACTCGGTTTATAATAAAATTTTAGTTTTAAATAAAAATTTAATTTATTCATAGCAATATATTGATTTTCTACATTGGTCATATTAGTTTCATTATTATAAGTAAAAATCTTATAATGATTATTATGTAGCCAGTCTTTTAAATATGTATAAAAGATATCATTAAAAGCTTTACAATAGGCTATTTCAATGTCACTTTCTTCATTAATAGTAAACATTAAAAAACCATTTTTCTTTAAATATTGCCATACTTTATTATAAAGGATTGAGTACAAACTAACATCATGATATATAAATTTAAGTGGTAAGATAAAACTTTTATAAGGTTGATACGGAGTAAATATTTTACAAAATTGTAGCATATATTTATTATATTCAATTTTAAATTGTGGCTGATCAAAATATTTATGAATGTTAAATGTAATTGTATTTGTGCTTGTACTTGATAGTTTTTTTGTATTCATATTAATAGTCCTTTTTTTTATTTACCCCTAAAAAGGGAAACAACTTATTATTTCATATAAATTTCGATCCAATCGGGACTTTTCTTTCCAAATAATTTTAAGTTTTGATATCCCGGTTCTTCTAATTTCGCAGGTCGTGAGTAATCTTGATCGAATGATTGCCAATCAAAATTCATTTTATCAGGATCTTTGATCATTTTTCTAGGTGTTTTACGTCCTTTTTCCACACTACCTACAGAATAGTTAACCACAAATTTATCTTCTTCACTATTCCAAATTGTTTTTAGGCGTTTAATTATCTGAAGTGATGTAGGTGCATTTCTAGCATAAGTATCATTTGGATTAGCTAAACGATATGAATCTAAGAAAATTTCATATAAAATACGTTCATGTAAGTATGTTGGTTTTGATGGATCATGACTTAAATATGGCTCAATGGCATTTTCAAACCATGAATCGATTGAGTTTCCACCAACAACAAATTCTTTTCTCCAACTTAATGCAATTGGGGGAAATAACGCTAAGTCGCTTTTATTTGCTAAATTTATTTTTAGATTGTCCATTCTTTCAACAGGAACAATTTCTTTATAAGCAATAATAAAATTATAAACTAACCATTGTAGCACACTTTTCTTACGTAAATCTTCATAAATTGATTTAGCGTAGCTTTGGGCTCTTAGTTTATCCGTCATAAGCGGAAGTTTCATTGCTAATGTTCTGCCCGCGGGACCTGTGTATAATTCTCTAGCTTTGATAAATTGGGTTCCAGTAATATATACTTGGGGTGGGTCTTCTATAACCATATCACCTTTGTTTTTTACTTGAAACCGAGCTTGATTATCTGCTAATGAATCATAAGTAATAGTACCATGTTCATCATCTAGTGGATCAATTCCTTCATTAGCTTCATCTAACCAAATAATAGCCGTATCTAGGGGATAAGATGTAAATGGGAACTGTGTGTTTAAATTAGGAAAAGGTATTGTAACAGTTCTTTCTTGATACAATTTATTATAAATTGCAATCAATGTTGATTTTCCCCAACGACTACCACCTTTAATGTCAAAGTGAACACCAAAATTATGTCCAGCAAACAAACCTAAACTTAAACCAAATAGTAAATAAGTATATGCGTCATGATCATTATTTGCATATGCCATAAGGAAATCTCGTGGATTCCATGGTCCATTATCACTAGTTCTTTCATTAGGTATTTGTGGAAGTGGTGGATTGTCAACATAGTCAAGGTCAATATGAGATCGTTCAGTAAAATGTAAATCTCTTACTTTAGGATCTGAGATAGGAATTAAGGTTAATGTTGCTACGTCTAATACACCATTGTTGAAGAGAATATAACGACTACCATGATATGGACGGAAAAAGCGTTCTGCATTGCGAGCTTTTGCTGCAAAAGTCATCATAAAAGTCTCAAATTGAGCTTTTGATGTATAAGGTTTAATAGCTGTTAATAAGGAATATAGAATGTCTGGATTATGAGTCCACATTCCATGCGATGAATCATAAATAACTAAATTATCAATATCATTTCCTGGTCGATCTATTAAATATGGTGGATATGCCATTTCAATAAACTCTGCAGCTTCTGATAAATCATAATCAGGATCTTCTTTAATATCTTTTGGCAAAATAGCTTTTAGCTGTTGTGTCAAATTGGCTCCACTGTATGCTTGCGTGTATAAATGAATATATGCACCAAATGGTGGTGCGGATTCACGCATATCTGGATGATCTTTTAATAAGGTAATGCGTTCTTGCATTAATGTTTGCCAATTAGATAAATCATAACCTGTTTTTTGTGTGATATATTGTAATGTTTTATCTAAGTAATCTTTGGTAAGTTGTCCGGAAATATAACATTTAGCTAATGCATCAAAGAATTTAGTTACTTCTAATCGATCATGTACAATTCGATTTGCTTCACTAGTATCTAAAAATTCTTTGGTGGCATTAAATAATTTAGTAGCATCAGGTGCTAAATTGTCATTACTTTCATCTATACTATCTAAAACAACACTATATGGTTTTGATTTAACAGCTTGTAAAATATCTTTATTTTCATCAAAAGGTGTAAAAGCAATTGGCTTTTTTAAATCAAGCCGAGATTTAGTAATAGGTAAATTTAATTGAACATAAAATGCTTTTACTACTTTTTTATAGGATTTATAATTAAAATTTTGTTTTAAATCAACAATTAATCTACATTTTGATTTTGTTTTATAAATAAGGTGTGTTGGGTTATTCATAATTGTTTTCATATCATGAATAACATTTTTTAAATTATTTTCATCAAAATCAATGACAATGAAGTTTCTTTTGGGATTATTATCCTTATACTCATCTTCTTGAGTTATTGGAATTGTTGTAGAAGTTCCATATAAATGATATTTTTGTCCAGACATTTTAACAATAAATTCACATGCGTTTGATTTATCGGCTAAAATTGTAGGACTTGTGTCTAATCTATATAACATTGTTAAATTTCATCCTTTTCTAGTTGACAAGCTCATTTAACTTATCAGCATATGTAGGCTTTTTAAATTTAGGTTCAACCCAGATCTCACTACCTTCTTTACCTAAAATACGATCACGTGTAAATTCAGCATAGTTATCAATGTTTAAATCTTTCCATATAGGACTAGTGAAATATGCTGCTAATTCTTGATTTAAACGTAAAATTTTCCAATTTGGATCAAATCCTGTGACCTTTATATTATATGCAACATCTGTTGATGTTTGACTAATTTGATTTGTTGCCATACACCAATTTGTTAGCTTTTCATCAAATTGCTTTGATGCTTTAGGTTTTGAAATTTCATAACCTTTTAAATAGTAACCATGGTTAGTTAAAATTACACGGTTTACATGTTGCATTTGTAAAAATGTTGTTTGATTTTTATTGGTCATACAATAATTTTGATGTTTGTGTGGTTGTAGTGGCCAACAAAAACTAAGCATTGCTTGTCTAACTTTATCAGTGTATTCTTTTGCATTAATAATTATAGATTGTTGCCGTTTTAAATAATTTTTTAAATCATCTAATGGCACATCATACGTAGTACATACATTTTGATGAGTCTTGAAATAGTTAACAATGCCCGCATCAATTATAAAGGGTTGTGTCATTTTCTTTTTAGCTGATGCACCAAATGCATTTCCAATTGTTCCTCCAGCAGGAGTACCAGGTTCTTTTGAATTTAATTGCTCAAAACGGTTATTGGAATCTTTAGATACAAAGTGACTCATGATTTCAGGTGTTGCGCCTAAGTGGAAATAGTGTTTCCAAGCTTCAATTTTATCACTAATATCTTTTTCAGAAAAGCCTGGTTTTTTACTAGTTAAGTAAACACCATCGGTGTTTGTTGATGTAGAATAAACATCATCAGGTTCTACACTATAAACTAGATAAGTTAATGCAAGTTGTCCCATGATACGCATACTAGATGCTTTGTTATTAACTCTTACATTAGTTTCATTTGATCCATCAGCAATTCCTGAGGCTGAATTTAACAGTAATTTGTTAATTAATTGAATGGCCCATTGTTGATGTTGAACCGGTCCCCAATTTTCTTTTGGTACAGCTTCAGCAGCTTTCTTTAATTTAACTCTTTCTGCACGTAATTTAGCATAAACATCATCCCAGTGACCTGATTTATTAGTTTCATTAAATTTTTCAGGATCATTGTACTCAGCAGTCCATGTAGAAAATAAATGAAGATTAATCATCAAACTAGGATATAGTGAGTCAACGTCAACGTGTACCGCATTATGCATGTCAATAGGGATAACATAGTCTTTAGGATTAATTTGCTTTTTTGATTTTTTATAGGTAAATTTTCTACCTGTATGTTTTGTAATAAACAAATTATAATCTTTTTTGAAATTAGCCATGTTAAATAAAGAATTAATCTTTTCTGGTAATTGATTATTAATTGCGGTTTCATAGAAATCTTTTGGATTTGGAAATGCAGTTTTAATAGCTTCTAATGTGGCATTATATTTATTAGCGTAATGTAAGTCTCTGTTATAGGCTTTATCATTCATTACTTCGCCATGAACTCCGCCGACAGAAAAGCTTAAACACATGGGACGATCTTTAACTTGGACGATCACTCCTACACCAGAGACATCTGTTGTACCTTGTCTAAATTTATAATACACATTCTTAGGAGGAATTGGTTTTCCTAATTGACCTTTTGCTTTTTGAGCATTTGTAGGTTCTTCTCTCCCTTTACTATATCGTTTAACATAGTTATCAACAGCTACTTGTCTAGCTGTTTTGATAATGTTTCCATGATAATCATATTCTGATTTAACATCTCTAAATGCATCATACATTTGATAAACTTCATCGGGAAACTTTGGATAAGTGTTAGCCATGTGTTCTAATAGATCTTCTTGAATTTCACCATATTTTACACGAAATCGTTGATGAATTTTTCCATCACGACCTGTTTTTGGTGCAAATCGAGGGTCTTTTTGTAATTTTTCTGTCCACTGTTTATCTAATGTGTCACGGTCAATATAACCTTTATTATGCTTTTTAGCATAATAATTTTTAAATTCATCGCTATATCCAAATTCAGTTTCTAATGTGAATACTTCACGGTTAAATCTACGTTGTAACTCCTGTTTCATTTTGAGTTGTTGATCAGGTGGATCTGTAGGTAAAACTAGTTGATCGTAAAGTTTTGCGTATTTTTGATTTAATTGCTTATATTTTAATGTTTTTTCAAAGTATTTGTTTCTAACACTTTGAACACTTCCATCATTTAAATCAACAATAGGCACTGTTTTATTAGCAAAGTCTTGATCAATTTCTTTTTGAACATCTTGATATTCATCATTATGAATAGGATAAAAGTAATTGATAGTTTCTTGATCTTTCAGTTTATCAAATGGTGCAATAACTTTTTCTACAAATTGTGCACTTGTTGAATTAACATTAAGACGTCCTTTAAAATTACTTTCATCAAATCTATTTAAAAGACCTTCTCTTGTAGATAAAACATTTTGATATGTTTTTGTACCAAATATTAAAGTAGTAACTAAAACGTCTGATGCATTATAAGCTAATAAATTTACAGCTTGTTCATTTGTTAAACCTTTATTTGATGACAAATCGACACTTTCAGGTTCTTCAATTTGATATCCTAGCTGTGCACTAATTCTTTTCAAAGAGGTATATCTTGAATCTAGATCTTTGTCACTTTCATTTAGTCTTTTCATATCTAAATGTAGACCTGTATTGTTTAAACGTTTAAAGGTTTCATATAAACTAGGCGCCGTATTTTTATCTGGGTTATCTACTTTAGAGTTTCCATAGATTTTATCTAAATCCCAGATACTTAAACGACGTTTTTTATTACCTAAGTCAATATTGTTCCTTCTAATTGCTGGTCCAAATTCTTCTTCACCCCCATGTGCTAAATATGCAATAGGGTCAATTAGTAAGTTTGAAAATTTACGAACCGCTTGTGGACCTAGAAGTGGATCTTCTGTTTTCTTATGATAACCACTTGCTAAAATATAACTTGCTAACGGGAGATCATAAAAGTTTGAATTGAAACCTACAACATATCGTTTAGGTCTTTCAAATATTTGACGTAAAGCATCAAATGTTAATTCTTTTACTTCGATCTCTACAGGACCATTTAATTCTTTATTATAGGTGTTTAGTGTAAGTCCATTGATTTTATAAGCTTTCTTTTTTACTTCATCTTCATTAATTTGTAAACTATTATCAGTTTTATACCAAATAATTAATTTATGAAGTTGTTTATAAAAAGCTGAAATTGAGTAAATATTACTTTGTGATTCAAAATCATAAATAATTTCTGTATCTAGTTGTTGTTGAGGCTTGAATTCAGATTCATTAAATGGTAAAAGTAATTTATTTTTCCAAATGGGTTTCGATAAATATTTTACACGATCTGAAAATGTCATATTTATCTCCTTTCTTTAATCATTATCATAAATTAATAGTTTTTTTTCGTAATAATGACCATTTGTAATATATGCATCTTGTGAAATAATTACATGTGAATGGGACTTATTACTAAGTTTTGCACTTTTAATTGTTGATACATGATTTTCAGAATCATATGTACAAATGATTCCTGTTTTTAAATTTTTGAGACTTGATAAATTGCCGTTTAAAGCACTTCTTAATTTTTCAATGAATGTCATTCGAATAATCCTAAATTGTATTGTTTTTTATTTATTTGCTTTGTAATATCATTATTATTGATACTACTTAAAAAGATAGATGGTGTACTAGATTTAGATTGACCCCATAAATTACGTAAATTAGCATATGTTAAAAATAGTTTCTTTTTAGCACGAGTCACTGCTACATATGCTAATCTTCGTTCTTCTTGTAAGGCTTCTCTACTTACGGATCGTGCAGCTGGTAAAATACCGGTTTCCCATCCAATAACAAATACATCATCAAATTCTAATCCTTTTGAAGAATGGATTGTCATTAATTGAACACCATCTTGTTTTGTTTTATCATTACTGGTTAAAGAAATATTTTGTAAAAATTGACTAATTTTGTCTTTTAAAATGATATTTGGATATTGCGTATCAAAATCTTTAGCAATGTTAACAAATTGTCCAACATTTTCATATCGACTAGTTCCTTTATCAGCTTCTTTACTGTCTAAATCTGTAACATAGTTAATATAAAAATCTTTACAAATTTCTTTGACAATATCACTAACATTTCCAATTTGGTTTAAATTAAAATGTTCAATATATTTAACAAATTCTTTTAACTGATTTTGAGTAGATGGTGGTAATGGTTTTCCATTAGCTTTAGTTATTTGATCAGAATTTTTAGCTACATCAAATAATGAACAACTATAATTTTTTGCTTTAAAGAAATTTGACCATACTTCTAATAAATCAATTGTTTTAGTACCAATGTGACGTGATGGTGTATTAATAATTCGTTCAAAAGCTAAATCATCATAGTGATTTGCTATTAAGCGCAGGTAACTCATCAAATCTTTAATTTCTGCCCGATCATAAAAAGCAACTGATCCTACAACAGTATAAGGAATATTGAGTTTTGTTAATCGAGTCTCAATATTATAAGATAATGCGTTCATTCTATATAAAACAGCAATTTGATTAGGTTTTACACCATTTTCAATTTCAGATTTGATAATATTTGTTACACTATCAGCTTCTTGATTATCTGTATCATTAATGATTTCAATAGGTTTATCACCATTAGTGTTTACAGCTACTAAATTACTAGTAGCATCATTAGGTTTAATAATATCATTAGCTACATTTAAAATATTTTGTGTAGAACGATAATTATGCATAATATTAACAACTTTAGCATTAGGATATTGATGTGTAAAATTAAGAATATTTGAAATATTGGCACCTCTAAATGCATAAATAGATTGATTTGGATCACCAATTACACAAATATTTTTTTCATCAGTATTAGCTATTAATCTAATTAATTCTTCTTGAATAGCACTTGTATCCTGATATTCATCAACTGAAATATATTGATACTGTTGTTGTAAATTATGTAAAACGTCATCATTTGTTTTTATTAGATCTACAGCATTATATAATAAATCATTAAAATCCATCATATTATGTTCTTGACAGTATTGATGATAATATTTAATAGTTGCTTTGATCAAGTCAATATTGTTATAGATGTCAATATTAGTTTGCATTAATTTAGTTAATTTATTATTATCTTGAGGTCTTTTTACAGGATCTAATTCAAATAATTTAACTAATAACCTTGGTTTAACATCTTTGATTTTGTTTATATCACTTTTATTAGTAATATTATTATCTTCAATATAATCTTGGATTGCCATTTTAGCAATTCGTTTTTCATCATTTGTATCAATAATGGTAAATGATCGTGTGTAATTATTTAACAAGGGATATTGTCTTAAAATTTTTACACAAAATGAATGAATTGTTGATGCAGTAATATTAATAGCTGAGGGTGGTAAACGGCGTTTTAAATCATTTGCGGCCTTATTTGTAAATGTAATTGCTAAGATATTTTGTGGATTTACCCCGTGATCAATCAAATTATGGATTCTAGCAATGGCTGTTTTTGTTTTACCACTACCTGCACCGGCTTTAATTAATACAGGTCCATTTAATGTTTGTGCAGCTTTTAATTGATTTTCATTTAATTCTTGTAAATAATTTGGTAACATATGGATCACTTTCTTATTTTTTTGGTTGAATTGTAAGTTCTTTTGTAATTTGATTACGTATAATAGTAATTTTAGAATTGGTAATTTTAATTTGACTATTTTGTTTTGCTAGGACTTGTGCATATTTTTGAATAAAATTTTCAGCAGATTCATAGTTGTTAAATTGTGTCAATGTTTGTTGAAATGTTGAAGTTGGCGTTGTAACGTTAGCAATAATTTTATAAACCATTTAAATTCTCTCTTTTCTAAATTAACATATTTAAATTTTAACATTGATAAATGATTGCTGAAACATAAAAATAGGATACTAATTAGTATCCTATTTTTAATTCATTTATTAGAAAGGTTCTCTGTTATTTAGTGTCGTTGAGAATTTCGACAATTAATTATACTTTTTACGTAAAAAGCCACTCGTTCCTAATGCTGTAACTAATGCACCTATTGCAATTAAGGCATATTCATTAACAGAACCTGTTTGGGGAAGTGTTTTATTAGAGTCTGAATCATTAGATTTAGAATCGTTAGAATCTGAATTATTAGGCTTAGAATCGTTAGAATCTGAATCATTAGGCTTAGAATCGTTAGAATCTGAATCATTAGACTTAGATCCATTAGAATCTGAATCATTAGACTTAGATCCATTAGAACCTGAGTCATTAGATTTAGATCCATTAGAATCTAAATCATTAGACTTAGATCCATTAGCACCTGAATCATTAGACTTAGATCCATTAGCACCTGAATCATTAGACTTAGATCCATTAGCACCTGAATCATTAGACTTAGATCCATTAGAACCTGAATCATTAGAGTCCGGTGTGTCTTTAATTACCTTAATTTTAATTGGTTTACTGTTTTTCTTATATGTAATAGAAGTTGGTACTTCTGCATTCGGATCAAGATGATAACCTTCTGGAATATCTGGTTCAAATGGATATGTAGAACCTTCTTGCGCACCAATGAATGCTTGTTTAACAGTATTACCATGTTCGTCAACGTAATCAATTTCTTGTGTTTGATAGTTATCTTTAACCACTTGAATATCGTCCACCTTATCTCCAATGGTAATTACTTTTGGAATATTTTGTCCATCTTTAATCTTATATCCTGATGGAACACTTGGTGTAAATGATACTTTATTCCCTTTTTTGCCAATAATGGTTTGGGTACTTACAATGTTTCCATTAGGGTCTCTATAATTAATAATTGTATTTGTTGTATCTTCAATTACTATAATATCATTAATCTTATTACCCATTGTAATAGTAGTTGGAATATTTTGTCCATCTTTAAGCTTGTAACCATTTGGTACTTCTGGCTTAAATGGTACAGTTGTTCCTTTTTCACCAGTTAATGTTTGATGACCTACAATATTTCCTTTTTCATCTTTATAATTAACAGTCTGAGTAATTGTTTGTTCAGGTGTGTCTTTTACAATGATGATATCATTTATTTTGTTACCAATGATAATTATTGATGGAATATTTTGACCATCTTTTAATTTATAACCTGCTGGAACACTAGGTTTAAATGGTACTTTTTCACCTTTGTGACCTGTAATAGTATCCGTTCTAATTATTTTACCATCAGTATCTTTGTAATTAATGGTTTGAGTAATTATCTCTGCAGGTTTTGAATCAGGTGTATTTTTTACAACTATAATATCATTTACTTTATCACCAATGATAATTGTCTTTGGTATTGTTTGACCATCTTTTAATTTATAACCATCGGGAATTTCTGGTTTAAATGGTACTTTATTTCCTTTAATACCTGTGATGTTTTGTTGACCTACAATATTACCTTGTTCATCTTTAAAGTTAACTGTTTGAGTAATAATTGTTTCTGGTTTAGATGGTGAATTTTCTTTAATTATATTAATTACAATAGGTTGGCTGTTTCTAGTAAACGTAATTGAAGTTGGTACATTTGATCCAGGTTTTACTTTATATCCATATGGTAAAGAAACTTTATATTTCATACTTGTACCAACTTGTCCCGTAAAGACTTGAGTTGAGAGTATGTTTCCATCAGGATCTTTGTATTGTACTGTTTGGCTTACTCTATCTTTTTGGTCATCAGGTTTAGGAGCAGGAGTATTTTTAACAACAATAATGTCATTTACTTTATTACCAATGGTAATTGTTGATGGAATATTTTGACCATCTTTAATTTTGTAACCAGATGGAACATTTGGTTTAAAGTTAACCTTGTCACCTTTTTTACCAGAAACAGTTTGATGACCTATAGTATTACCTTGTTCATCTTTATAATTAATAGTTTGATTAATAGTTTCATCAGGTTTAGGAGCCGGAGTATCTTTAACAACAATGATGTCGTTTACTTTGTCACCAATAGTAATTGTTGATGGAATATTTTGACCATCTTTAATTTTGTAGCCAGATGGGACATTTGGTTTAAAGTTAACCTTATCACCCTTTTTACCAGAAACAGTTTGATGACCTATAGTATTGCCTTGTTCATCTTTGTAGTTAATAGTTTGAGTGATAGTTTCATCAGGTTTAGGAGCCGGAGTATCTTTAACAACAATAATATCGTTTACTTTGTCACCAATAGTAATTGTTGATGGAATATTTTGGCCGGCTTTAATTTTGTAGCCAGATGGGACATTTGGTGTAAAGTTAACCTTATCACCCTTTTTACCAGAAACAGTTTGATGGCCTACAGTGTTACCTTGCTCATCTTTATAATTAATAGTTTGATTAATAGTTTCATCAGGTTTAGGAGCAGGAGTATCTTTAACAACAATAATGTCGTTTATTTTGTTTCCAATAGTAATAATTGGTGAAATATTTTGACCATCTTTAATTTTATAACCAGATGGAACATTTGGTTTAAATGCAATATTGTCACCTTTTTTACCAGAAACAGTTTGATGACCTACAATATTATCTTGTTCATCTTTATAATTTACAGTTTGGGTAATAGTTTCTGTTGGTTTAGGAGTCGGAGTATCTTTAACAACAATAATATCATTTACTTTATTACCAATGGTAATCATAGATGGCATATTTTGACCATCTTTAATTTTATAGCCTGATGGAACCTTTGGAGTAAATGTTACAGCTCGACCAATTTTACCGGAGATATCTTGTTTACCTACAATGTTGCCTTGTTCATCTTTATAGTTAATAGTTTGAGTTTTTGTAGCATGAACTACATAAAGGACAGTAGTACCATTGTCAAAAGTTAAATTTGTGGGAATATTTTGACCACTTTTTAATTCAAATCCATCTGGAACTTCAGGTTTGAATGGAAATGAATTGCCTTTGTCACCTGAATATGTTTTAGTTGAAAGAAACCTTTCTAGATCTATATCATCAGTTGTGACATATCGAACAATATGTTTAGCTTGTTCAATTGGAACTTTATGTTCTTTAACAGCTATATTAATTGGTGTATCACTTAAGGTTATTGTTTTTGGTAATTCTTGAGCTAATTCGTAGCCGTTTGGAATTTTAATTTCAACAGGTGTCGTTTGTCCTTTAGTTCCTTTTATGGTTTGTGTACCAATTACTTTATCATTAAGTGTAAAATTAATAATTTGAGTTACAGTTTGATCTGGATTAGTATCACTTGATTTTCTATAAGTAACATAAGTATCTATAACTCTATCTTGGGGCGAAATATTATCAATGGCACCAACAGTGTCAATGTCTGGAATATAACCTGTGTATGTAGGAGACTTAACGGCATCTAATTTAGCTTTATTTGCAGTATAAGCTCGATCTGCAGTTGTATCCTTAGTTACATAATCATAAATCATAGGAATATCCCATGTAGCATTTTGTGTTACTATTGCAGGTTTATTATCCTTTAGAAGAATAGGCTTTTTATCTTCTGTTACATAATGGATATTTCTAGTAAATGTTACTCTTTTTGCAGGCATGGCTTTTGTTTTATGTAAAAATCCAACTTGAATTGTACCATTTTCTGCTAAATAAGCCATGTTTCCTGAGTTAAAAGGATTAGATTTAACTTCATAGCCTTTATCTGTTAGTTGTTGAATAACATTTTGAATAGTATTTAAATCTTCTTTTGAGATTGAATCACCATAAAATCCTTGAATATCAACTGTTTTTATAACTTGACCAGCAGTTGATACATTAGGATTCATGTTTGCATCAATATCCATCATTTGAACATGTGTAGTTGTTTTATCAGATGTTAAATATACTTTTATTGTTCTATCGGAATCTGTATAAGTAATATTTTTTGATCCATCTAAATCAGATTGTGTTCCATTTTCAATATGATCTAAATGAATATTTTTTAAATTAGGATTTGATTTTGCAATTTTAGCTATTTCATCATTAATACTTACAGCTGGAAATGGTTTGTTATGATTACTAGTCCAATAATCCCATGAATAGTTACCTGTAGGTTGACCATTTTCTGTTTCTACTGGTTCTTTAAATGTTACAAAGGAATGTTCTTGATTGGCATGTCGGCCATTAATATAAAATTCTACATACTGATTAACTGTTTTTGTTTGTTGTTTATTATCATAATGTATATTATTTGAAGCATCAGGTTTAACGGTTTTATGAATAGAATCTGTTTTTGTTACTAGAATTGATGCTTTATTCTCATTATTTTTAATGGTAATAGCTTTTTCTTTGGCTGTATAACCCTCAGGAATATGTTTTAAATTAACTTTTTCATTAACATTTCCTGTTACAGTTTCAGAATCTATAATAATATTATTTTTATCTGTATAATTAACTGTTACTTTTTTAGTAGTTTGGGATTGAGGTGTTGAATTTGTTGTTTCAGCATGTACTGATTGAGTTTGAGCACCTAATAGTAATGTGGTTCCCAAAAGCACACTTGCAGCACCAATACTTAATTTACGAATACTGAAACGTTGTTTAATGCGTTCAGGGTTTTCCAATGCATTATATTTCATATGAACTGACCTTTCTTATTATGTTAGTTATATATTCTATTATAACTAAATAATAGGCGGACTGATGTTATAATTTCACCCCTAAAAAGGGAAACAACTATTTATTTTTTGTCTTTTGGAGCTTCTAATTTTAAATTGTCAGAATCAGATTCGTCTTCTGAAGTAATACCAAAAAGTTTCTTTAAAAATTTAATAAATTCATTTTCTTTTGGTGGTTCTATTTCTAAATCTGGTTCAGGTTCAACTTGCTTTTGAGGTAATTCAACATAATTAATATTAACAACTTGGTCTTTAGTGTCTTCGGTAACTAAACTCTCACTAGCAGCCTTGACACTTGGTGAATAACCTGTAATATTTGCTGGAATATATGCATCCCATAAATTAGTTGACCATTCATGATTAATTTTACGATGAGAAGCTTTTCCAACTTCGACTACTCTTGTTAAAATAGCAACTTGTTGAATAATGCGACGAGATTTATCGGGATTAACTATTGAAATAGTTCTTGTGATTTTACGAGTTTCAATAGTTTGATCAAAAATTTCTTTGAGCTTAATAGTATATGTTCTTGTATCTGGTAATGATTTATCATATTGAAGAATTTTAGGAACATATGAATTTGCAGCTAATTCATAACCTTTTTCTTTAATTTTTTCAATTAAAATTTTAGTATGTAGTTTCTTTGGTTCTCTAAGTTTAAAAATTAAATCGTAAGACTTAATTTTTTCATCATTATCTGTGATAAAATCAAGTTTTACTTTTTGACTATTTGCTACATAAATTGCTGCTCCATAAGAATCATCTTTAATAGTTTTTAAATCTGGAACTTCAATTTTTCTATGAATTGGAATTAAACTATTAATTGGTGTTAGTTCAATGATTCTTGGAATTTTATTAGCAGGTTCAAATTCACTATATGTAATATCTTTTGTTACTAAATCTACAGTAGCTGTTCTGGTCATAATTTGTTTAATAACCATTGGCTTTTTAAGATCATTATTATTTTTGTCGACAAATGATAATGTGAAAGTATATTCTTTCTTTAAATTGATATTTTCAGGAATATTTTGATCATTAGTTGATAAGTGTAATACTTTATGCTTGAAATCAATTTCAATAGTTTTACTAGTAGTAGGATATGTTTTTAAAGCGAAATCATAAGGTTCTACAACATAACCTTGACTTTGAATTACATCAATTAGCTCTTGTAAATTAAAATCCAAAGGTTCATTAGTTTTACCATTAAATGCTTCTTTTCCTAATAATGCTTTACTATCTTTATCATAAAATTCAACAATAATAGTTTGATGATTTGCATCATAGGTAACTGTTTCTAAAACATTATCATCTGATCCAGATACAGATACTTCAGGAATACTATTTTTATTTGGTGTATATCCAACTAATTTTGGTACTTCAACATTTGGAAAAGTTTGATCTTTTGACCAAGTTGCGTAAGTAATTTGCTTTGATACTAAATCTAATAAACCTGTTCTATTGAAATGTACAGTTTGAATAATATCTTTAGGTGTTTCAATAGTATCTGGCGTAATAAATTTAATTGTTCTAGTGATTGTTTTACGTAAATTTGATGAAATGTTTTCACCGGTTTGTGCATTTATTGAATTATCAAGTGTTAATGTTTGTCTTCTATGTGAAAATGTAACAGTAACTGTTTTTACATCAGGTGTAAATTTGAAAATTCCTTGTAATGGATTATGCTCTAATAAGTAATTTTCATTTAAAATATCACTAATTTCATCAGTGATATTAATTTGACGTGTTTCATCGGTTACACCTTTGATTTGAAGAGTATTAATTACACTATTATCATCCATATCTTCAAATATAATTTTTACAATTTGTGTATTAGGCTTTAAATTAACAGTATGATTAATATCAGTATTTTCAGCAGTAATAGTTTGCTCACTAATTTCATTTTGTGATAATTCATATCCATCAATTTTATCTAATGTGATTTTTGGAAATGTTAATTCAGATTCATAATTACTATATGTAACTTTTGAAGTAACTAAATCAATTTTAGCACTTCGTTTAAATGTTACTGTTTGAATAATCGGTTCAAATTTACGATTTGGCGCTTTTAAATTGATTGTTCGATGAATTGTTTTTGTTAAAGTAAGATCTGATAAGTTACTAAATTGCTGAATATTATCAATTGTAATAATTTGTTCTTTGTGTTTAACAGAAATTTTGAACTGATTTAAATTTTCATCCGCGTGAAATACTAGTGGATTAGGTAACTTATTATCAACAATTTCATAATGATTTTTATCTAACTCATTTAACAAATTATTTAAATTGAAATTAGCAATATGTTTTGTAAAACCTGTTAACGTAATTGTTTTAATGATTTTATCAGTTGTTTGATCAAAAACATCAATAGTAATTATTTGTTTATTAACTAAATAATTAACTACATGTGTACGATCAAATGACATATTAAATTTATCATTATCAATAGTGATTTTTTCTGCTGGAATTGTATCAATATCTGGAGTATAACCTTTGATTTGCGGTGTTTTTACTTCTGGAAATTCTTTTGTTATTGGCGTTAAATCCCAAGAAGTTTCATTAGTTACTAAATCCTGTGTTCCTGATTGTGTAAATGTCAAAGTGTTAATTACAGTATCAGGTACTGTAGTATCATCATTAGCTGAGTACTCAATTGTACGTTTTATTTTCTTAGTACGTGAAATCTGTTTTACTTGATGCTTAATATGAATTTCAATAGTATCATCATCGTTAATTTCGGTAGGATATTTGTTTACTAATTCATAATTATTTAATAACCATGCTGAAACAACCGTTTTTAGATTATCCAGGATAGGAGCACCTTTAATTCCTGAAATCATTTTAATACGTGTTGTTTTTGTGGTATCATCAATAACTTTAATAGTAGCTGATATAATATCTGATGGATTTAAGGGACCAGTATTGCTATTTGAATCTGATTTGACTTTAGGTTCTTGATTTACTGTAGTTTCTTGAGTTTTCTTAGGCAAATCTGGTTCATCATTGCCATATGATAATATGATTCCGTTTTGCTCAGCTTGTTTCATTAAATCATCTTTTTCTGACATTAATAATTTCCTTTCTAATATTACAAAAGAAAAGCAGGATTAATGTCCTGCTAAATAGGCTTTCGAAGAGCTTTATATGCTCGTTGTAAATAATTTTGATAAACTTTGATATATTGATCTAATTGACTTAATGTTAAATAGTGTACTCTATATGCTTTGTCAATAATTACAATGTCATCTTGGTATTCAGAATTACTAACGATTAAGCTTCTACGATATTTATTTAACTCTAATTCAATAGTTTTTAATTGTTTATCATATTTCATATTTGGTTTGATTTGAACCAAATTTATTCGTCGTTTTTGATGAATTTTATCTTGTAGTTTGTTTATATTTTGAAAAAACAATTTCTGAGGTCTTCTCAAATTATCTTGTATATATGAGGTGGCAGTCATATATCCCTCTTTTAAAACTGCCATTTTGTCAATTTCTAATTTTGTATTATTTGCTAATTCATAGGCTTCACCAATAGTTTGTCTGGCTTGTAACACATTATTTAATTTTAGTTTTTTATAGGCCATAGTTAACTTCTTTCTATGAGTTTAGTTTTGTATATAATTCATCGCTTGTGTTAAAAACCATAACTTTAGGTTCTGGTACATAATTAATTTGAAGAGTTTGTTTAATAAGATCTAAGCATTCATATTCGTTTAATTTTAGTACAGGATATTTTTTTTCAATTGTAAAAATTACTAAATTAACATTTTTAATTGTTAGATAGCAACTAAATGTTTTTTTAGTCTTAAAATATCGTATATGTGCATGATATGCTTTGTTTTTAGTACTAATTAAAATGGAAGTTACATAGTTTATTACTTGAGTAATTGTTTTACTACCTAAGTAATATGGGGTAGGATCTGATCCAATTTGTAGATATGTATACATATTATTAATATTAATCTCCGAATTCAGGTTCATTTCGTACTTTATCAATTTCATTTGAAATGCCATCTTTATAAGCTGTTAATACATTTTTTACAGCTTCTGGTGATGAATCTTCTGGCATAAAATTATCGTAATCAAAGAAGGTCCAATTTCCATCTTTATGATTTTTATGTAAAATATCCATATATTCTTTTGGTTCTATTTTTAATAGTACTGGATCATTTGTTTTAATTGCATGGATCAAATTTCTTGTAGCACCTGCAATTGTAGTAGGTTCTAATTTCTTCGAATTATAATGATCTGGAACTTGTTTAATAGCCGAACCATATAATTTTAAAGCAGTATCCCTATCTTCAGATTTATAATTAGATAATGTTTTATTAAGTAATTTGTAGTTTCTGTTTAACATATTTAAATTATTCATTTTATTGATATCCTTTCAACATATTGATATCTTTATTTTACTATTAAATAGTTCAAAAAAATTATAATTCTCCATCATCTTCATCTAAATCTAAAATTGCACTAAATCCATTATTAACAGCTTTTCTTGTTAAATATGATTCATCTTTTAAGGCGTTAACAGCTGTAATTAATTGATTAATACGATGAATTTCCATATCTGGCAAATCATAATTATGGTTTTCAATATCAATATAGCGATTAATAGCAGCTTCAATAAAAGCTTTTCGAGTTTTGAAACCTTTCTTTTTTTGCCAATAATCTGCTAAATCTAACGTAGAACCACTGAGAACTACAGTTCCTTTATCTTGATTTTTTTTCATCTTGTTGTTTCTTTTCGTATTTTAATGTTTTAATAGATTCTTTATAAACAGTTTTAATATCTGCAGCTTCAATAGTCATTAGTTGTTCATCTGTTAATTTTGCAGGATCAATTTTAACTAGTCTAGATGCTTTTGCACTAGCTAAAGCTTGATAATAGTTACGAACACTTCGACCATTAGCATGATCTCTGTTATAAAATTTTAAATTCCATAAAAACATTTTAGTATGTAAATATTGTGGATTAATTAAAATACCTTGCTTTTTTAACATTAATTGTAGAATTTGCAATTCTTCTTCTTGACTGTAATCTGGAAAATGTACCCAATAAGTAAATCGACTTGATAAACCTGGATTAGCATTTTCCAAAAAGTCGCGCATTGGCTTTTCATAACCCGCTAAAATAACAATTAAATCATTATGATATTTTTCCATATCACGCATTAATGTATCTGCAGCATCTTGGGCAAATTTGTTATCATTTTGAGTTGAATCAAGCATATATGCTTCATCAATAAATAATACTCCACCTAGAGCATCTTGAACGGCTTTGTCCATTGCTTTTGCAGTACCACCAATATGATCTGAAATTACGTCTTTTGAGGTTACTTCAACACATTTATTAGTTCGTAAAGCACCCTCTTCATATAAAATTTGCGATACAATTTCTGCAACTGTTGTTTTACCTGTTCCAGGATTTCCAGCCATAACCATATGCCGTGATAAATCTGTAGTTTGCTTTAATCCACGTTTTGCGAGACGTTTATTCATAACAGCAATATCAATAAATTTTTGTAAGGTTTTTTTGACACTGCTTAACCCAATTAAATTGTTTAGTTGGGTCATTCCATTAGCTTTTTCTACATCTTTATGACTTTCATTATCTTTGATCTCAGTTTTATTAGCTTGTGCATTAGCTAAACCTTTATCCCCAGGTTTTTCAGCAATAGTATTTGAATTAGATGTTTCTTGATCAGTATCGTCATCATCACTTATATCCAAATCATTTAAATTATTATTGGATTTATTAGAATCCTTAGGCTCTGAGGAATCATTTTCAGATGATTCAATATTACCAACAGCTTTAAATTGATTTTTCATCATACGTAATTTTGTTAAACTGTTGCCATCTAGTTGAAGACCATTTGTTCCAGTCGCTGTCCATATCAAATAATCTTTGGTGTTAGACATATAGATATCTGAATCTTTTACTGCAACATTGGTTTGTGATTTAGGATCTCCTAAGGTTGCATTTTCAAAACTTACACTTGCTTTTTCAGCATAAAATACAGAGATTCCTTTTGAAGCTTTTAGAATAGTTAATGTTTTAATTGAAATGGCAGTAGGAATATTAGTACCAATGAATCTAAATAATTCCATTGAATCACGTGAATTAACACTTAACGTACCTATAAGCCAATTACCAGATACTTGAACTGGCCCAGCATCACATTCTAATTCTAAAATTTTACATGGTTCACTATTAGCATTTATAATAGTTAAATATTTAGCACATAGTCGTGCACTAGAAGCTTCAATCAAACTAGCATTAATAGCCGAATATGAATCTTGAGAATTAGAATTTATGTGAATTTCCCCTCGCATTGTTAAGGAAATTGGCATAATTGCCAAGCCATCAATAGTGGCATTTTGTAAAATTATACTATTTGGTCTAGTAGAGAAATCACCAACATCTGAATTAATAGCATAGCCGGTATTTACTGATGATTTACAATGAACTGCGGAATCAATAATTTTAATATTACCTGTAAAATCATCTGCAATTTTAATAGTTGTTAAACTTGCTTCGGTATTAGTTAAATTTGCATGATCTAATGTTAATGTTATTTGTCCATGAAGTTCTAAACATGTTTTTAGTTTACCTGTTAGTTTCACATCTCGGTATACAGGAATAATATTATCATATTCAACTTCACCTTGAGCATCAATAGTTACACCTTCTCCATTTTGACTTAAAATTGGTGCAACATCAGCTAAACTTTTAAATCCTTTATTTAATAAACGTCGTGGATCTAATGCATTGTAAAATGTTATTTCCATAAATTTTTGTCAACTTTCTAATTAAATGAACCATCTAAATCTTGCCATAAAGTACCAAATGTATGACTTGCGTGAAGTGGAACAAAAATTCCATTAGATTTCAAATATTTTTCAACATAATTCCATGCAGTTTTTTCATCAGTGTGTCTGAAGTTTTCACTAGCTCGATAATCATCTGGATGATTTTTAATATAATTATATAAAATATCGGGGTCATAATTTGCTTCTAAACATAAAATATCAAATGGATTTGATGAATCCATTGGAAGTCCTTGAGTTCGTCTTTCGGGATTCGCATTAAATTCATCTAAATCACTAGCGTACATTACATGTTGATTATTATATATAAGCTCAATGGCACAATTGGTAATTGGTCCATGTGCAGTTACATGAGGAATATATTTAATTTTCATTCCACGTCTATTAGTTAACAGCATTGGTGACGAATAGTAAAAATGAGACGCATATTTTACTAATTCTTGTTGATTAATACGCTTTGCAAAATTAGGTGCTAACATATCTTGCCACATATTTGGAGGTACTATAATTTTAATAGATGGATATAATTTTAATAAACGAAATAGTGTAGCAGGTTTTAAATGATCTACATGTTCATGGGTTAACATAACATAATCAACATCAAGGAAAAATGTAGGGTCATAGGTGACATATGTTTTATATGGAAATCCCAAATCAATTAAAATTCGTGCATCTTTAAAATAAATTGAATTTCCACTAGAGCTTGAACCAAAAATATGTAAATTTTTTTGACGTTTATCAGTTACTCGATTCTTAAATCGATCATAAACTAAATTTGCCACAATTGTATTCCTTTCTAAAAATATATCAATTCTATTATACATTAATAATAGGAAAATAGAACATCTATCTTGATTATAGAAAAAATAGGCTTTATACATAAAGCCTATTTTTATTGATTTATATTAATCAAACATACTATCTGCAAAATCTTTATTTTGATTTGGTTTTGAATAAGATGGTGCATTACCAAAGTTACTTAGTTTAGTAATAACACTGTCCTTATCTTTAACAGATTTGATTTCTTTATACATCTTATTATTTTTACTAATAGTATGATATTTTTCATTTACATTTGCATCTGTAATTTTTTCACCAGGTTCAAATGGTTTATCAGCTTGTCCACTAGCCATTGTTTCAATATCATGAACTAGAATTTTCTTGTTTAATTCAATTTCATTGTTTTCAAATTGTGGCGATTCTAATAAAAGACGTTCATTAGCTGGACCTTTGACATTACTTTTTATTGAATTAATACCATCATTTACTAAAACATTAGTTAAATTAGAATTACATACGGTAACTGGATATTTGTCATTGGCATGAATATTTGAGTTTTTAATATTCGAGTTAATGATTATATTACCTTCTTTGTTATTAGGTAATGTTGTTTCTAATTCATTTTCTGTTACATCTCTGTTATCAATAGTTACATTGTTTAAATCACTATGATCTAAATTTGAGTTCTTTGGTACAAACATAGTAGTTTTTGTTACTTTGGAATCAGTAATGGCACTACCTTTTAAATCTGAGTCTTTGATTTCAGCATTCGCAATGTTACTATTTCCTAATAGTGAAGAATTATGAATTTTACTATCTGCAAGATTTTTAACATTTCTAGCAGTGGTATCTTTCATTACAACTTTTCCACCTATATTAGTTTTGTCTAAGTCTACGTGATTTACATAACCTGTTAAAGGTTTAATGTTCTTATTTTCATCTTTAACAGGTTTTATATCTGAAAATGTGGAATTTATAATTTGAGTATTAGTTTTACCGTCCCCAATGACCATATCACATTCTTGGATATAGGTACCTTTTACAGATGCGCCTTTTTTAACGGTAATATTAGATCCTCCACCATTAATCGTACATTCTGGAACATCGCCTTCAAATTTTAAATTATTCATTCCATTTGAAAAACTATAACCTAATTTGTAACCTAATGAATTATCTTTAAAGCTGTTAATTAGACTCTTTCTTGCAGTTGGTGTAGTAGCTTCAATTTTACCTAATACATTAGCACCACCAGCATATTCGTCATAGTCTTCAACGGAATTGACATTTGATTTCAGTTTATCAACATCTTTTGAAGTTACATCTTTATCATTTGAAGGCAAAACATCAGGTTTATTAAAACTCCAAACTTCTTTTCCTTTTGTATCTCGTTTTCGACTTAGGGCTAATCCTTTATCATTAATCCAGATGTCTCTTTGAGAACCATCAGATAATGTTTTTGATACGTGTTTAATACCGTTTTTTTCTTCAGTTGCCATTGTATAAGTCCTTTCACAATTTTTAATTATAAATTAATTGTATATCATTTTATTTAATTACTTAGACTATCATATATACAATGTATGTAAGATACTAAGAACAACCCCCCATTGATGGGGAAACTTTTTATTGGAATAAGGTGTTTTGCGATTTAAGCATAAACTTATTGTGTTCTACAGAGCCTTCATATACAAATAAGGTTGGATATGAAAAATGTTCTGGAAGTTTAAAATATTTAGCTACATCTTTATAGTTTTGATCATTTTGATCATTGATAGCTATTACTAAATTTTCACTATCAGCTTTACTATTTAAAATACTTGCAAATTCATCTTTTTTAGTATTACAGTGTTTACAAGTATCAGAGTAAATTGCTAATGTAACAGTTTTATACTCCCCTGTTAATAAGCGGGATTTAATTAATTTTAAATTTGTATTTTTTTGATTATATACGATTAGATCAGGATTTGTTTGATGGTCAATAGCTTTTGTCACATTATGCTGATAAGCTAATTGTTTATTTTGAGTGTGGGATTTACCTAAATTAGCGCCAATAAATACTACAACTAAAAATCCTAAAATACCTAAAAGTATGTATATTTTCTTTTTTGTTTCAACTGTCATGAGAACTCCTATACATTAATAATTTGTGAAATGGTATTCAATAACAGTTTACTACTTTCGTCTTTATTAGAATTAATAAAATTGTAAAATTCTGATGATGGATTATCTAAAGCATGAATTAAATCATAAACCAATTTTACTTTTGTATCATCATTATTACTAATGTCTCGATATTTATAATTGACACTAACATAATCAGCTAACCATTTCCGGGATTTATCTTGAAGTGATAATGTATTTACCTTTGGTTTAGAAATGACTGGTGCTGATGCTAGTTTAATGTCATTTTGACGTTGAATGGTAATATCACTTTTAATTTTATAATAATTATCTTTAGTTGGATTTTTAACAAAATTTTGTAAAATTATATTTTGATATGTTGGTTCTAAGTGTAATTCATTAGTTTGTAAATCGGTTAAACATTCATTAATATCATATAAATCTTGATTAATAATACCAATTTGCTTATCGCCTAATTTCCATGATTTGGCTCCAGTAACTAGTTTTGGATGCCGAATACGAAAAATATCAAAATTTTCTAAACTAGGTGCTAATGTATGAATAATAGGATAGTTTTGAATATTTTTATTAAAAATTGTTTCTAAACTTTTCCAACGCTTATTAATTCTATAGGCTGATAAATCTTTTTTTAGATCTTTGGCTTTTGCATTTAAGTTAGATAATTCTTTATAATGCGCTTGATCTACTTTATCATCAAATTGTTTAAGTACAATATCTTCTTTTGATTTTAAGTATCGTTTTAAATCACGCCTAGTTGATGTGACAACTTTAGCTAATTTTTGAGCATTTGATAAATCATTAATAGTTGCCATTAAACTATTTTCATCTAATTTATCAACAGTTTGGACAGTTACTAAATTAGACGCATGCTGAACTGTAGTATTAATTTTATTTAGTAAAGTTTGAAAATCAGGTGTAATTGATAAAGTGTCATTATTAATTGAGATTGTTTCAGGTAATTTATTATCGGTCATAAAAAAGCCTCCTTATGATTGATGTGTTTTAATCCATTCAAATGCTGTTTTGGAAACATAGGTTAACCATGGTAAGTTACTACGTTTTTCTAACATTTTTGCTCTTTTTGGTACAATTGTTTTTAAAATCAAACTAATAGCCCAAATGATATCATTATCTGTGGGTGTTTGTTCTAAATGTAATAAATCAAATGCTCTAGGATGTTGTAATCTATAGTATAGTGATCCTCCAATTTTTAAAGCAATATTGTATTCATAATAACTATCATCATTGTTAAAATCATCAATTGATAATTCTTTTAATTCATCATATTTTTGTGGTTCAAAAAGATCTGTTAATTTTCTAGCTAATGGAGACGCATGATTTTCAATATTTTGAATATTTAAAGTTTCTGTTTGTTGAGCATTCCATCTTTTCGCTTCATTATTAATAAGTTGATAAATTTCTGATGGAGCATCTTCTTCTAATGGAATAAAATTACCAAATGTATTTTGGGTAATACTTAACCAATGATTATTAAGCATTAATTCAAATTCTAATTTTTTATTGTTAACAATAGTTTTTATTTTATATTCTGTACGATTTGTTAACATTAAAAAAGCGTCATTAGTTAAATTTTGACGCCGTAATTGATAAAAAATATGAATACCATAATGTGCTGAATATTCGCGGTAGTGAGCTGGTAATTGGGCAAACCATGCTAGATAAGTAGGGTCGGTACGGTGTGGTGCAGAAAATCCCATTTTATCAAAATCACTACCTTCAAAATTTTCAACATCAAAACCAACAATTAAGTTGTCTTTTGCATGTGCATGATAGGCTCTCATAAAATTATCAAGATGAAAATTATTATTGATTGCTGTTAATGTAGTTAAATTTTTAATGTTGTTACGATTAACAGGTACAATATCTTCTTCATTATTAGTTGTAAGAAACTTAGTTACATTTAAGGGAATTTTATCTGGATTAGATGAAATACAGAAATTAGCTTCATTAGCCATTTTATCCATTAGTTCCATGATAATGCATTCACCGCTTTTAAGAATGTTTCTGGATCGGTTAATGATTCAATATTTTCATAATTACCTTGATTCATTTGATTAATTAAATCAAATAAATAAGCAGCTTTTTGTTTAGAATCTGTTAATTTAACATGATCAACAATTTCTTTAGGTAAATTAGTTACATTTGGTTCATTTTTAACTAGTGTAATAATTTCATCTAATTTTTCATTGATACTATTTTCATCAATTGGTTTAGATGTTGTATCAGCTTTATTCATAGTCTTCTTGTCCTCATCTTTAATAGTGAACGCATATAATTTATATGGTGCATTAGTAGTATCTTTTACAATGCCTAATTCAGTTATATGCGCTTTAAGTAAAGTATCAATTGGTAAATTACTATTTAATGCAAATGTTTTAAGACGATTTGCTGTTACACTACCTCGTTCGGGAACCATTCCCAATGGTGCATTAGATAATAAATCATTTGATAATAACGGTTTTAAATCTTTATATAGAATTGGTTTTAATAGTTTACTATTTCCAATTTTGGATACTTTATCGTTATCATCAGGATCAACTTGATTAATATCAACTTTGTGATATGTTCTGTGACCATCTTTTTGAATATACATAATCTTTGAACTAGAATCATTTGAACTAG
>JAAGKN010000123.1_pt1 | contig 52198 bp, 54 predicted proteins | sample 6206371 | NCBI WGS metagenome assembly JAAGKN01 (sample SAMN11533720, study PRJNA540317) | gut metagenome | isolation source: fecal pellets from male and female animal of same cohort | host: Peromyscus leucopus | place: USA:CA | collected 2017
TAGTTCATTACATATCCTTTTGATTTATCCACAACTCTAAACCTAATTTTGATGCGGTTGCCCTGATTTCTTAACTCAAAAATAAGATTTTTTCATCTTTCAAATAAAAGATAACAGACTGACATACAGTGCATAAAAATTTACCCGACTCGCATCGCATCGGGTAAGGGCATTATGCGTTTATTTAAATTTTAAATGAAAGAGCCGTGGGTTTTGCTTGCTTGTGGGTCAAATTGATGTGATATGGAAAGTGGTTTTAACAACTATTAACTATACTGCGGGGCTCTTGTGTGCTATAGTTTGCTAAATTTGCACTCACATTAAAATTCCCATAGTTCTGGCTCTGATTATCTATCGGGAATAAGCATAGTATATACGGAAAGAATTTAATAAATTAATCAAGGCCCTATCGGTGGATTGGTGCCGGCTCAGGCTTGACGCTAAAAGTCGGTGTCTTTTGCTTGATAGCGGTCAAAAACTTGCATAATAGAATGATAAAACAACTGATTTTGACTGCTGCAGTGACATTCAGTGGCATTGCAGCCGATGTCATGGCTGAGCCTGTGCAGTATGGCTCCCGTGATATCTATGGTTTCTTCCTTGGCAACGGGGCGTTTACCAATGCCTCTGAGGCCCAGTATGGCTTTAGCCATTTTACATTTGATACGCTTAATAAAAATGAGCTTATTCTTGAGATGAAGGATAACAAGGGTGTATATGCCGCAACCGCTGTTGATGGCATCTTCTATGCAATACCCTATCAGTTTGCTTCATCCATGACTATGCCCGAGCCACTGCCTGTGATGACATATAATATCTACACCGGTGCTGTTGCCGAGATTGGGGAGTGGAATGCCCAGGGCACGCAGTTCAAGCCTCAGGATCTCACCTATGATGTGGTCAACGACCGCATCCTTGCAGTGGGCTTTGACCCCGAGATTGGTGGAAGCATATACAGCCTTGATCGCACCAATGGCCAGTTTACCCGCATGATGGGTCTCGCCGAGGTTGCCGGCACTATCGCTTGCGACGCTTTTGGTCGCGTGTTAGTAATCACCGGCGACGGAGACCTCTATCAGGTTGACATGAATTCTGACAACCGCATGGAGTTTCTTTACTCGCTTCCCTTCAAGGGTATGAAGTCTAACCAGACAATGGAGTTTGACCGCACCTGCAACAAGCTCTACTGGGCAGCCAGCACCTCAGAAACACCCTATATCCCCGGTACTCGTGACCGTTATGACAACAACGAGACCTGGCTTCTTGAGATTTCTCTCCCCGAGATTGGCCCCGACCAGGACTACACATCAAGTGACAAGGGCTATGACTACACCGTAGTGGGTGCTGTGGGCAGCTCGTCACGTTTCATGGGCCTTTACATCCCTTACTGCCTCGGCGGTTTTGGCGCACCCGGTTTTGCAACTGACATCGTTTCAAAGTCGAGCCCCGACGGCTCAAGCCTCGACATCACCTTCACTGCTCCCACCAAGTGCTTTAACGGCGAGGATGACACTACTGTCGACGGTTATGACATCTATCGTGAGGGTGTGAAGCTCGCGACTGTCAAGGGCATCAAGGCCGGCGACCGCGTGACATACACCGACAAGTCGGTCCCCGCTTCCGGCTCCTACCGCTATGACATCGTGTGCTACAGCAACACAGGCGGCGACGGCCCCAAGACACCCGTGTATGCCTATGTGGGTTATGACCGTCCTGCTGCTGTTGATGAGTGTGAGATTGAGACTTCTGCCGACTTCAAGACCATCTATCTGGAGTGGACTCAGCCTCTTGAGGGAGCTAACGGTGGTACCTACAACCCCGAGGAGACTACCTATGACATCACCCGTATGCCCGACAATGTTGTGGTGCTGAAAGACTCCAAGGAGACATCATTGGAGGACAAGAACATCCGCCGTCTCCTGCGCTATCACTACAAGATTACAGCCAAGAATGCATATGGCGAGTCAGTGTCATATACACCCTCGATAATCGCCGGACCTCCCGTTACCGACCTCCCTGTAGAGGAGACATTTGACAATCCCACTACTTTCAACAACCGCTGGTCGTCGTTTGACAACAACGGTGACACCTTCTCTTGGATTTATGGTACAGATCTGGGTCACTCGGTGTTTGGCGACTATGAGATGGCTGCCGAGTATATCGTTTCGCCCCTTCTCGTTGATGAGACCTTGAAGGATGCCGACGAGTGGATCGTGTCACCCCCCATCACCTTCCCCGCAGGCTCAGATTATAAGGTTACTTTCCAGATACGTTCAATCTCCAAGGAGACTTTCAATGTGTGTGTAGGTGACAAGCCAGTGACCGAGGGTATGAACGTGGTACATTCATTTGCCCTCAATTCGCCCAAATATGCCGAAAGCGGACAGATGTATTTCCAGGACTATGAGGCCAATCTCCCCGAGGTGGCAGGTAAAACCAAGTGTGTCGCTCTCCAGCTCACCACTCCCATCCCCTCAAGCTACAGCAGCTATGTGCAGGTGGGCTCGTTCACAATCAGTGACGGTGTTGCCGGTATCGACTATGTCCACACCCCCGACGGTGAGCTCCGTTTCACCCGCAATGGTGACAACATCACCATCAATGGCGACTTCAACAGCGCTGCTGTCTACAGCATCAACGGTGCCAAGGTGATGGGCGTTAACGCTGCATCATTCAGCATCAGCAACCTCGTCACCGGCGTATATGTGCTGACTGTCGATGGTCACAGCTTCAAGTTTGTGAAATAATCAGTCAGAGGGTTTACATAATATCCCATAACAACGACACCCCGGCCTCACTATCTGAGACCGGGGTGTTGTCGTTATTGATGTGGCGGGATGTAATATTGTATGAGAATATTGCGTTTAAAAAATATAACCTAAAAATAATTTAAAGATGAAACTGCTGAAATTGATGGCCATTATGATGGTGGCGATGGTGATGACGGGATGTAGTGACGAGCCCGAGAATGGCGATTATATGCCCATTTATAAGCGCATGATGCAATCGCTGTCATGGTATGACAACAGTCTCACTCTTCCTCCGGCCGATGGCAAGGCCGAGTATTTTATCATCAACTCGGCGCGAGATCTGGCATCGCTTCCCGAGGGGACAATCTGTGAGCATGCAATGGTAGACTATTCATCGGTTGATTTCTCTAAGTACACTCTCGTGGTGGTGACTTCGGTGGTGTATGCGGTGCATATTGAGGACCCCGGTGAGGAATCTGTATTTGCCATGGCCGACTATCAGTTGACGCGAGATTATCAGCTCAATATCACTTACACTCAATGCTCGCTTGCTCCTACATGGAATTATCCCGACAAGTACATAATGCAATTTGCATTCACAACCGATAAACTTGCCTCTGATACCCCTCTCAAGCTGGTCGAAAGCCTGAAGAAAGTGTATTAGTGTCATTTGGGCGTTTAACACACTCTTAGGATATTCTCTGCCCGACGCAAAAAAAATAAGACAACGCTCAGCGTTGTCTTATTTTTTGCGGGATTTTTTATAGTTGTGAAGTGGGAGGGGCTATTTCAGCTCGGTCGGGGGGATGGTGATCACGGTGGAGTCACCGGTTGAGGCCACTCGATAGCACACTCGCAGCTGTCGATTGCTCACTTTCATTAGTTTGAGCATGGCAGCCATGCCGTTGCGCCGGCTCAGAGTGTTGATGAGATGTTGTCGACCTCCGGGGGTGTCACGTAGCATCCTGAGGTCGGCTGTGGCCGATGTGAGGCTGAAATTGATGGTGACGCTGCTGTCGTTGATGGACAGTGGCTCGAAAACGATATCTCCGGCGGCTTTGATCGGTAGCCCGGTATTGATGGCGTCAATCTGGCCACGCAGGGTGCGGTCGGCCATGGAGTCGCATGCCGACAGGAGCACAAGGGCTAAGGTGATGGGAAGTAGCAGCCGCATCAGGGCACAATCAATTTGGTGAGGAAATAGCCGCCGGCAAGCAGCCATATCCATATGATGAAAGCTAAGAGGAATGGCTTGGCTCCCGCCTGCTTGAATTTTTCGATACCGGTCTCGGCTCCAAGCGCGGTCATGGCCATTGTGAGCATGAAGTTGTCGAGTGAATTGATGCCTGATGTGAAACCGGCCAGTGTCTCGGCCGGGATGAATGTTGAGCTCTGAAGCAATGAGTTGATACCAATTACAAGTAGGAACCCGAAGGCAAACCACGGGATGGTGATTTTGCTTTTTCCACTCTCGCCGGCTCCACTCTTTTTAGCACGCCGGCGCGACAGTACAATGCCCAGGATAACGAGCACGGGGGCGAGCATCATCACGCGTATCATCTTGGTGATGGTGGCTATGTCGGCTATTTGTATGGCCCCGTCGGGATCCATGGCATTGCCGGCTCCTACCACATGGGCCACTTCATGGAGTGTGGCTCCGGTGTATACGGCCATCTGCATGACGTTGAGGTCAAAGATGCCGGCACGGTAACAGATTGGGTATAGAAACATGGCGACGGTGCCAAATATCACAACGGTTGACACAGCGATGGCTGTCTTGTAGGGGGCGCATTTCACCACAGGCTCGGCCCCGAGCACTGCGGCCGCTCCGCATATGGCTGATCCGGTCGACACCATAAGGGTGGTGTCGGTGTCCATCTTGAGCATTTTGCCGGCAAGCAGACCTATGGTCATTGTGCCGGCGATGATGATGCAGTCCATTATGATGGCGGGAGTGCCAATCTCGAGTACCTGCTGGAATGTGAGGCGGAAACCGTAGAGAATAATGCCCCATCGCAGTATCTGCTTGGTGCAGAACTTGATGCCGGGTACCCATGTCTCGGGCAGATGGTTGCGCAGAGAGTTGGCATAGAGCATACCCAGCACTATGCCCACAATCAGGGGGCTTAATGACAGGTCTTTGACCCACCTGAACTCTGCAATATAAAATGCAGCGAATGCAAATAGTGCCATAAGCAGGATGCCATGGCCTGTTGCTGCGCGTTGAGTTGATAGTTTCATTGTAATTTTTAGATTGTTAGTTATGATGTTTCAAAGGATGGGGTCCACTTTGCCCTCGCGTATTATGGAGGGGGAGCGGGAGTCGATGAGGTCGATTATTGCCGAGGGTGTGAGTCCACCCTCGCCGGCATCGATCAAGAGGTCGACCGAGGTGGCATAGTTATGGGCGATGCACATAGGGTCGCTGCCGTCATCGGGGAGCTCCTCGTCCCATGTGATTGAGGTGGTCAACAGGGGGTTGCCCAGTCGCGCTGCAAGCTCGGTGGAGATGTCACATGCCGGGATGCGCACTCCGGCCTCGTGGCGCCCCTTGAACACCTTGGGCAGGGTTGGGGAGGCGGGGAGGATGAATGTGAATGGCCCGGGGAGGTTGGCTTTTAGCACGCGGAAAGCATAGTTGTCGATGCGCACATATTCGCTCGCCTGTGACAGGTCGCTGCACAGTATTGACAGCCGTTGCTTGGCCGGGTTGATGCCCTTGAGGCGGCATATACGCTCGATTGACCGGTTGTTGAGCGCGTCACATCCTATGGCATAGGTGGTGTCGGTGGGATAAATTATAATCTCGCCGTTGTGCAGGGCTTTGACAGCCTCGTCGAGCAGATGGCCGTTGAGCGACCCGCGATACATTTTGAGTGTTCTCATCAGTTGGCTGAATATGTTTTTACGGTAAAAGATTTAGTGTTACAAAACTGTGACAATAGTTGCTTTGTCAGATTGACTGTAGCCTCGGCCTCCATCTCCTCGCCATAGATGTTGATGGTCATCAGCAGGTGGCGTGTTGTCAAGTCGAGCTTGGTGCGCTCGTTGTCGCTCGTGGGGGTGCCAATGCCGCCTGTGTTGTCGCGGTACACGGGGAGGTGGTGGATGTTGAGGGTGCCGCGCCCTATCCCCTCAAATGGCTCGTTTTCGCGTCCTACGCCAAGTGTAAGTGTCTCACCGTCAATTTTGTCGATGTCAAATCCACCGATTGAGTATCCTGATTTCACCGAGATGAGATTGATGATGTCGACCAGGGCGTTGATGCGATATAGCTCCATCCCTTTGACAAGGCGGCGACACAGTGCCTCGGCCGAGGGGCGGTAGCGGTTGGGCTCCTTGCCCAGTACCTTGTAGGCCTCTCGGGTGGCTTTGATGGCTGCACGCTTGTTGATGTGGTCAATGGCATAGGCCGAGCGCACCCGCTCCCCCTCGTCGAGGAGCAGCTGCCACAATGCGTCGCCGGTGGTGCTGTTGCTCACCTCGGCCTCTATGGTGATTACCCTGAATGCGGGTGCAGCTTCTCTTATTTTGTCAGATATAATGATGTCCATGACATGGCAAAATTAGTGAAAACCCTTGATAACGCCAAGAAAAAATGATGAGACGACAGGGTATATAAAACAAGAATAGGCCTTGTCTCACGACAAAACCTATCAATAAACCTTTATCTTAATCTAATACTATGAAAAACACACATGCAAATGTACGCATTTTTAGAAATTCACCAAATACTTTGTGATGGAAATGTAACTCGATTTAACACCATTTTGCAATTTTGTGTTTTCTTTATGTGTTTGTTAAATTATTTTAGAAATATCTCTACTTCTCGCGGGCCAGGATCAAGGCTGAGCGGGGTGCTACAGTGAGCTTGCCACCTTTGGTAGTGGAGAGGCCGTCGGCCTTGATATTGCCATCCTCGGCAATCACAATCCAGTTGCCTTTGGCCACCTTTATTTCCCGGGCCTCGTCGCCACCGTTAAACACCAGCTTGATTTCCTTCCAGGAGTCGCCGTTGGCATTGTCCTTGAGGGAGTAGGAAATGAGGTTGGGGGTTTTGGATGAGTCGATGTTGTCAAACACCAGGTGCTTGGCTACATCCTCGGCAGTGGTCATGCGGAAGGCGGGGTGGGCCTTGCGCAGGGAGATTAGCTCGCGATAGTAGTTAAAGAGCTCGGCGTTGTCATGCTTGAGGGTCCAGTCGATGGCGTTGATGGAGTCGGGCGACTTGTAGGAGTTGTGCACGCCTTTCTTGTCGCGGAAGACTTCTTCGCCGGCAAACATGAACGGGGTGCCCTGCGAGGTGAACACGATGGTCTGTGCGAGTTTTGCTGCGCGCTGTCGGTCAGCTACATTGGTGCCGGGCATTGACTTGGCGAGCTTGTCGGTGAGGGTGAGGTCGTCGTGACACGACACATAGTTGATGACCTGGGTGGGAGCTTTGGCATAGGGGGACTTGGAGTTGTTGCCCTTGGAATAGTCGACCTGGGGATGGGCAGTGGCAGCCACGATGCCAATCTTTACGGTCTCCTCGTTGCCGGGCTTGCCGGTGGCAAAGCCACGGTCGGCGGCATCGCTGTAGTGGCCCTTTACGGCATCGCGGATGTCGTCGGAGAAGACTGCGATGCCCTCCATCTGTCCCACATTGTCTTTGAGAGCGCGGCGGGCGGCCGGTAGTGGCGAGTCGCCGGCGGTCCAGCCTTCGCCGTATACAAATATTGAGGGGTTGATTTCTTTCAGCTCGGCAGCCACCTTATCCATTGTCTCGATGTCGTGGATGGCCATGAGGTCAAAGCGGAAACCGTCGATGTGATATTCCTTGGCCCAGTATTTGACCGAGTTGACGATGAAGTCGCGCATCTGCTGGCGCTCAGAGGCGGTCTCGTTGCCGCAGCCCGATGCGTCGCTGTATGAGCCGTCGGGACGGTGGCGGTAGTAGTAGCCGGGAGCCGTGAGCGAGAAGTTGGAGTCGTCGTTGTTGGCAGTGTGGTTGTAGACCACATCCATCACCACTCCGATGCCGGCGTCGTGGAGTGCCTTGACCATTTCTTTCATCTCCTTGATGCGTGCCGAGGGGTCGGCGGGGTTGGTGGAGTAGGAGCCTTCGGGGGCATTGTAGTTGAAGGGGTCGTAGCCCCAGTTGTATTGGTTGGCGGGGAGGTTGGTCTCGTCGACGCTGTTGTAGTCGTAGGAGGGGAGGATGTGGACGTGTGTCACGCCGAGCTCCTTGAGGTGGTCGATGCCGGTGGGGTCGCCAAGCAGGGACTTGGTGCCCTCTTCGGTCAAGGCGAGAAACTTGCCCTTGTTGACAATGCCGCTCGAGGGGTGCATCGAGAAGTCACGGTGGTGCATCTCATAGAGCACAGCGTCGGTGATGTTGTCGATAGCCGGGCCACGGTCATTTTCCCATCCTGCGGGATTGGTGCCGGCAAGGTCGATGATAGCTGCGCGTTCGCCATTGGTGCCCACGGCCTTGGCCCACACTCCCGGGGTCTCCTTGAGCCAGTAGCCATTGTTCTTTACTTGGAAAGTGTAGAATTTGCCATACAGCTGCTTGGGCACATTGACGCTCCACACTCCGTTGTCACCCTTGGTCATCGACAGCGTGTCGATGGGAAAAGAGTTGCGGTCGGTGTTGTAGAGAAACACGCGTGCATCCTGCACAGCCGGGCTCCATAGCTTGAAATGTGTGCCCGAGTTGTCGACTGTGAGCTCAAGGTCTTCGCCCGCATAGGTGGGGTAGCTGTCATATACTTCATCGCCGGCGTTGGCGGCAGGCGAGGTCATCATGGCAACCCCTGTGAGGAGGGTGCCGGTAGCGATTTTCATTAAAATATCCATTTTTATAGTTGTGTAAGTGTTTCTATGGTTGATATAATCTCAAATGTTTCATGGCGGGAGGGGTGGGAGCTTGCGGTCAAAAAAATCGATTTATATCGAGAGGTGAAGCTCGAGATAAATCGATTGTACTGTTGAGGCTGTCGAGTGGAAGCCACTTATTTCACGACCACCTTGCGCGAGAAGCTGCCACACTTGACAATGTAGCAACCCTGGGGAAGTTCCACTACCATAGTGCCCTGCACATCGACACTCTTGACGAGCTGCCCTGTAATGGAGTAGACATAAAAACGCTTGGTGGCATCACCGGGATTGGCAAGCTCAAGATACCCTGAGCCGGCACGCACCGTAACCTGAGCCTCGACCACCGGGCGAGCCTCCGAAGCCACAGCACCGACACTGCCACAGGCGAGAGCCAGCGCTATTACTAAAGTTGAGAGGTATCTTTTTATCATACGCATTTGACCGTACGGCGGGAAAAAGTTATGGCTGCGGGCCTACTCTCCGCCATCAATGCAAAGTTACAGAATTTATTGTATAAAAACAAGTAAAAAATCTCTCGTTTCACCATTTTTAACACCGCTCGATTCTCAGCCCATTCAGCAATGCAACAAATTAGCGAATACACGACTATCACCCTATCTGATGTGGGTAAAGGTTTTTTAACAGAGGTGGGTCTTTTTGTTGCGCCCGGGATGGTGTATATTTGCAGTCATGAAGCATGATGTGAGACTCGATGATGTCAGGCCGGTGCCACAGGGTGAGCTGCAGGAGCTGACAATACCTTATGCCGATGATGGCATCAGGGCCGGGTTTCCCTCGCCGGCTCAGGATTATGTGACCGAGGGGCTTGACTTGAATAAGGAGCTCGTGCGCCATCGCGAGACTACGTTTTATGCGCGGGTGGTGGGCGACTCGATGCAGGGCGCGGGCATCTATGACGGTGACCTTGTGGTCATTGACAAGGCTCTTGAGGCCCGCGACGGTGACTATATTGTGGCATATGTGGATGGGGAGTTTACCATCAAGCAGTATGTCGAGGATCAGGTGAGGCAGTGTGCGTGGCTGCGTCCGGCCAATCCGCGTTATCCCTCTATAAAGATTACGCGTGACAATGATTTCCTGATATGGGGTGTTGTGACCTACACTATCAAGAAGCTGTGTCGCAGGTAGGGGGGAGTATTTATGATAGCTCTTGTTGATTGTAATAATTTCTATTGCTCGTGTGAGCGGGTGTTCAGGCCCGACTTGCGCGACAAGCCTGTGGTGGTGTTATCCAACAATGACGGGTGTGTAATCGCGCGGTCCAATGAGAGCAAGGCATTGGGGCTCAAGATGGGCGATCCTTACTATCAGGTGAAGCCGTTGCTTGAGCGTTATAAGGTGGCGGTGTTTTCGTCAAACTATGCGTTGTATGGCGATATGTCGGCGCGTGTCATGGCGATGTTGAGCCGCTATTCACCTCGTGTCGACATCTATTCGATTGATGAGGCTTTTCTCGACTTTGACGGCCTTGGGGAGGGGGAGGCCCTGGCGGGATATGCCCGCTCGATGGTCAAGGCTGTCACTCGTGGCACGGGGGTGCCCGTGTCGGTGGGGATTGCGCCCACCAAGACCTTGGCTAAGATTGCGAGCAAGTTTGCCAAGAAATATCCGGGCTATTGTGGCGCGTGCATGATTGACACCGATGAGAAGCGCCGCAAGGCACTGTCGCTCACCCCGGTGGCGGATGTGTGGGGCATCGGCCACCGTTATGCCCGCAAGTTGCAGGCTGTGGGGGTGGAGACGGCACTTGATTTTGCCGAGCGGTCGCCGGGGTGGGTGCGCTCCAACTTCACTGTTGTGGGCACGCGCACATGGCGTGAGCTCAATGGTGAGAGCTGTATCAGCATCGATGAGCTGCCGTTGAAGCAGAGCATTTGCACGAGCCGCAGCTTTGCCGGCTCGGGGCTGACGTGCCTGGGCGATGTCGAGGAGGCTGTGGCCAACTTTGCCGCCTCGTGTGTAAGGAAGCTTCGCGAGCAGCACTCGGCCTGCGGGGGCATGACACTGTTTGTCCACACGAGCCGTTTCCGCACCGACTTGCCCACTGATTATATCTACACCACAGTCAAGTTTCCCACCCCCACTACCTCGCTTGCCGAGATTGTTGAAGCCGCTACCCGGGCCCTCCGCGATAACTGGAAGGGGGATAGCGGCATCACATATAATTATAAGAAAGCGGGGGTGATAGTGTGGGACATCGTGGCCGATACCGCCATCCAGCTGTCGCTCTTTGACCCTGTTGACCGTGGACGCGCCACTGCCATCCAGCAAGCTGTCGACAGCATCAACTGCCGCAGCGGCCACAATATGGTGCGCATGGCTGTGCAGGGTTATGGTACCCGCTGGCATCTCAAGCGCGAGTTGCTGTCATCGGCCCGAGGCAGCGGTGCCGTGCATGCCGACACTCCTCACCTCATCTTCCGCCATCCCGGCCTTGTCGTGTAGCGGCTGTCGGGGTTATCTGTGGGAAAAGTAGAAGTCGAGGACGTCGCGGGCGGCGGTGAAGGGGCTCTGCATGTTTTGGAGGACGCGGGCTTCGCGGTCGGCCAGCAGGGCTGCTACCTGAGGGTTGCCATAGAAGTTGCTGCGGAGCTGTTCCTCGATGCTTTCCATCATCCAGTAGCGGGCCTGAAGGGCTCGCTTTTCTTCAAAATAGCCGTTGTGCTTGGTGAATGCAAAGTAGCGGTCAATCATCTGCCACACCTCGTCGATGCCGATGCCGTAGTAGCCTGAATAGGTGAGCACCTCGGGCATCCACCCCGATGTCGTGGGCGGGAAGAGGTGGAGGGCGCTGCGGAACTGGGCCTGAGCCAGGCGTGCACGGTCGATGTTGTCGCCGTCGGCTTTGTTGATGACGATGCCGTCGGCCATCTCCATGATGCCGCGCTTTATGCCCTGGAGCTCGTCGCCGGTGCCGGCGAGCTGGATGAGCAGGAAGAAGTCGACCATCGAGTGGACGGCGGTCTCGCTCTGCCCTACGCCTACGGTCTCGACAAAGATATTGTTGTAGCCGGCAGCCTCGCACAGCACGATTGTCTCGCGTGTCTTGCGGGCCACGCCACCGAGCGAGCCGGCCGAGGGGCTGGGGCGTATGAAGGCTGAGGGGTGGATTGAGAGCTTTTCCATGCGTGTCTTGTCGCCGAGGATGCTCCCCTTGGTGCGCTCGCTCGACGGGTCGATGGCGAGGACGGCGAGCTTGCCGCCATCCTTGAGCACGTGTAGGCCAAACTGGTCAATGGAGGTGCTCTTGCCGGCTCCGGGGACACCGGTGATGCCGATGCGCCGTGACCGGCCCGAGTGGGGGAGGCACTTTTCAATTACTTCCTGGGCTATCACCTGATGAGCGTGGGCTTGGCTCTCGACAAGGGTGACAGCGCGGCTGAGCATGGTGATGTCCCCCTTGAGGATGCCCTCGACGAGCTCACCCGGGGTGGGGAGCGGCTTGCGCTTGACACGCTTGATGTAAGGGTTGACCGACGGGGGCTGGGCCACACCTGAGTTGACGGAGAGGCCGGTGTATTTTGAGTCGTTTTCGGGGTGATTCATGGATGACAGGTTTATTTTTAAATAATTACTAATTTTTGGTTACTTCTCCCACGACCCTGACTGTGAGGTTGCTCATGGCGGGGTCGTTGGTGATTATGTGGAAATCGGTGTTGATTATCCCTTGGGTTATGGCCCCGGGCGAGAGGGTGATGTCTATGCTCTCGTGCTTGCCGGGCTTGACGGTGTCTTTTTTGTATTTTACCGAGAGCATGGGGTCATCGGAATAGATGCGGCGTATCTTTAGGGCCGATTTACCCCGGTTGCCGATTGAGATGGTGGCGCTGAGGGGTGAGGTGGTGGAGATGGGGACGCGGCCCAGATCAATCGTGTGGTTGTCGACTACTATCTTTGGAGCTGTGGCCAGGTCCTTGTCGCTGAGGTGGCTGAAGTCTTCGACCACGTTGTAGATGGCCTCGAGCTGCATTCCCTCGGTGTCACCGGTGTCGCTATAGGCCATGAAGGGGGCTGTAACTCGTCCCCATCGGCCGGCCTTGTCAGATCCCACAACCACCGAGTAGATGAATTGCTCGCCGGGGGCTACCACGGCGGGTTGCACCAGGATGCTGATGGTGGGGTCAGAGCTGACGGCGCGGGGCCTGATAGTGTCGTTGCCGGCGTTGTATCCCTCGATGTAGGAGCCACGGGCCTGCAAGGGGGTGACCTCGCCGAGCAGGGCCGTGGTGACGCGCAATCTCACAGGGTCGAGGTGGATGGGGTAGCGTGCGTCGAGGGTGGCGCCCTCGGCTATGACGGTGCCTTTGATTGAAAGGGTGGCGCGGGAGGGTGACGTGTTGGTGTCTATATACACTTTTTTGTCAAAGCGCCCGGGGCGTCCCGCGGGGTCATAGGCCACCTCAATCCACATTGTGTCGCCGGGGGCCAGCGATGAGCGTGAATAGTGTGGGGTGGTGCATCCGCAGTTGGCGCGTGCAGCCAGCACCTTCAGGGGCTTGCTGCCGGTGTTGACCAGCGGGAGGCGGCATTGGGCCGGGCCGTCGCTCTCGTGAATGGCACCAAAATCGTGGACCATGACCGGGTACTCGGCCTTGGGCTGTGCACGCAGGGGTGACAGGGTGACAAGGGTGAGGAGCGATGCCAGTAAAAGTCTCGCGTTAATCATCATGGTCATTTGGGTAATATTACTCCCTTGAATGAGAGCTTCTCTTTTTTTGATTTTGCATTGGATTTCACCATAACGGTGCGGTTGAGCTCTCCCTTGCGTCCTGAGGGGTCAAAGGTGATTTTGATTATTCCTTTTTTGCCGGGAGCGATCGGGCTCTTGGGGTAGGTGGGGGTGGTGCAACCGCATCCGCCATTGGAGACGCTAAACAGGATGAGGGGCGCGTCGCCGGTGTTGGTAAACTCATATTCGCAGCTCACTCTGCCTCCATTGGCGCGGATGTTGCCAAAGTCGTGGGTGGTCTTGGTAAACTTGATTTCGGCACCCTTGGCGGCGGCAAGGAGCGCCACCATCAGGAGCATAGGGATGATGAGAAGTCGTTTCATATTCATGATGCTTTATATTTCATTAGATTGTGGATAGACCAAAAAGTAAAGCTCAGACGGTGGAGGGTTGTCAATGCTCGATGTTGAAACACTTGATGATGGCGTGTCTCAGGCGCGATGCCTCGGGCCCGTCGTGACGCAGTATTTCTAATATAACCTTTATATACTCATCTTTGTTGTGTAAGCCACACACTCCGGCCACATTGCTGCCGGGAAGCATCGATTTCTGGTTGTAGACGCGCAACACGTCGGCATAGTTGCCCTCGGCCACCATGCGGCGGAAGTCGCGGCAGAAATTCTCGTAGAGCCCGCGTGGATTGACCTCCTTGACAAGGTCGTTGATGTGGTCTTCGAGCATGCCGATGTTTTGGAAGCGGCCGTCGATGCGGTATTCCATGGTGCGTTTCACCCGGTGGCGGGTGTGGAGGAGTGCCTGGCGCCTGAGGTCGTGTCTAAACTGTGCCATCACTGCCTCTTTCACCTTGTGAAAAGCCTTGTCTTCATTCTTGTGACGATAGGAGGCCACGGTGCGTATCACCTCCTCGAGCATGAGGATGTTTTCAATCTCGGCGACCTCGGGGACAAAAATCTTGCGCTGGCGCAGGTATTTCACCTCGCCGGCATCGCGGCGGTCGCGGTCGACGATGCCATAACTGTCGAGGTGATGGAAGCCCGAGAGATCGTTGAAGGCACGGGTAGCCTCGATCACCTTGTTACAGCTGCCGAGTGACTTGACTGTAAAATCTTTGAACACCAGGGGGTAGAGCTTGGCATCGATTGAGTTGACGCCGTCACCCTCGATGAAGAGCACATGCTTGCGGGCACCGAGGATGGCGAGGTAGAGATCGTCGGAGAGGCCTGAGTCGGGTGGCAGGATGTCATATTCCCAGGTCGTGGTGGCCGGGTCATAGGCTCTGACCCACACGATTGCACTGTGGGCACGGGTCGATACAAAGTCGAGGTCGTGGGTTGTGTAGATGAATGTGCAATCGCGACGTCGGTCCTCGAGAATATTCCACACGCTTGCCAGCACCGAGGGGTGGAGAAACATCGCCGAGTTGTCGACAAAGATGAGTGCATCCTTGGGCGCGTAGAGCACCGTGGCGAGGTAGTAGAGCACCGTGCGCTCGCCGGCACTGAGCCGTTGGGAGGTGTAGGTGTCGCTGTCGCCTGTGCGTGTGAATAACAGCTCGCCGCTTGCAATGAGGATGCGGTTGCCGGGGAAGATTTTGCGCCACAGCTCGATGACGCTGTCGAGCATGGTGTGTCGTGGCCTGAGCGAGGTATCTTCCATCGAGTCGATTTTGTATTGGATAAGTGACAGCAGCTCATCGTGCATGAGTCGCTTCATCATCTCGTCAAATCGGCTCTCGGCACCGTCGGCAGCTGATGGTGTCACCGCGTCGAGAGCCGAAAGCTTTACCGCCGCAGCCGAGTGGTCATGGGCGATATAGTCAGTAAACCGCGACTTGCCGGCACCGTTGGCACCGATTATAATCAGCTGGCCGTTGGCGGCATTGATGAGCTCGCGCGAGCCGTCGAGCCTCGGGGGGAGTAATATTTCCTTATCCATGACACAAAGATAAAATTTTTTCAATCAATAACTGACTATAAGACTTGCAAAAACGACCGATGTTTAAAACTTTTTAAGATTAAAAATGCAGCCGAGTGTGAAACGAACAGAATTAATTAATATCTTTGCGCCCGTAATATCGGCCTGTAGTGGTTGTGCAGGCGGGTGCAGGCTCCTGACCTCAGGGGCTTGGCTCCGGAGAGATAATGAAAGATTGGAAAATAATTAAATACTATAAAACATGATATTTAAATTTAGACTTGTCTCTGACGAAGTTGCAAAATTTAAAAGAGAAATAAAAATCGATGCCGATGCCACATTCTACGACCTCAAGGACGCGATATGTGATAGCGTGGGCTATGACAAAAACCAGATGTGCTCATTCTTCCTGTGTGACGACGGCTGGGAGAAAGGCCGCGAGATTACACTTGAGGATATGGGGCTTGATGCTTCAGAGGATGCCTATTTGATGGATGAGTGTGTGTTGCGCGATTTCATTGAGGACGACGGGCAGAAGATGCTCTTTGTCTTTGACTATATGACCGACCGTTCATTCTTCCTTGAGATGAAGGAGTCGGAGCCCGGCAAGACGCTGATGGAGCCGCTGTGCACCCTCTCGCTGGGCAATCCCCCCGCCCAGTCGGTGGATATGGATGACTATGATGTCAAGATGGATGCCAAAGCCAAGGCTGCCCAGGCCACTGCCGATGCAGAGATTGAAGAGGAGTTTTATGGCTCCAATCAGTATGACGATGACGAGATAAGCGACTTTGATGAGATGAACCTCAACTGAGCGCGGCATTATTGTAAAAGATAAAAATCACCGGCACCTGCGAGACAGCGGGTGCCGGTGATTTTTTTGTGATGGTGAAACTTGTGCTATTGTATCTGCTGCCTGGCCCAGATGGCGAGCGAGTCGGTGTTGTTGAGCAGCTTGGCCGGTTGCCAGTCAAGAGCGGGATAGAGAGCCTTGAGTGACTTTTCAGAATTGGCAGTTGTCGAGCCGCCCGAGGTCATGAAGGGGATAATTTTTTTGCCTTCGAGATTGTGGGCTTCAATAAACGAGTTGATCTGGCGCGGGGGAAGGTCCCACCAATTGGGGAAGCCCAGGAAGATGACATTGTATTTGCCCATGTCGATTTTCTCGCCTCCGAGAGCGGGACGGCATTTCTCGTCGTGCATCTCCACTGAGCTGCGGCTTGTGTCGACATGCCAGTCGAGGTCGGCTGTGGTGTAGGGCTTGTCGGGGGTAATTTCATAGAGGGTGCCTCCGGTCTCATTGGCGATGAGCTGTGCAACTTTTTTGGTTGTCCCGGTGGCCGAGAAATAGGCAACGAGCACCTTTGAGCCATCGGCTGTGGCTGTGGTGTCACTGGAGGTGTCGGTAGCCTGATTGCTACCCGAGCCGGAGCAGCTCACTGTGAGCAGGACCAAGATAATAGCGATGAGATTTTTCATATCTGATAAAATTTTATTAATGGGTTATTTGATTACATTGAGTGGCAAAGATAGCGAAAAAAGGATATTTTTCACTATCTTTGCCACTCAAAATTGGTGATTATGAAAATGACCGTTTATATTGCTGCCGGTGTTATAACGGCGATGATGATGTCATGTGGTGGTGGCAGTGGCGATAAGTCGGGCGCCGGTGCAAGCAACGACTCGACAGCAGCCGTGTTTACCGACATGACAATGCTTTCCAATGAAGTTGACCAGCTCAACGCCTCGATGCCGGTAGAGATTGAAGGCGGGTTGAAGATGACCCATGTGTCACTCGACAGCGGCATGGTGACATATACCTGCCAGTATCCGGCCACGATGGAATTTGAGGTCAACAATGATGCCTCGACCAAGCGTGCCGTTGTGGCCGGCTTGCCCGAGGCCACAACAGCGATGTTGCGCCGTGCCGGCCTGGGGTTGCGCTACCTCTATGTAAAAGAGGGCGTCGACTCGGCAACACAGGTGCTCGAGATTTCAGCTGACGAAATTTAACAGTCGTGAAGATAAGAAACATTATCTTGCTGATAGTGCTGGGGCTGTTGACCCTGGGGTTTCTTGTCACAGCCTTGGGGCTCCACCGCGACACGATGATTGAGTGGTGGAAGCCGATGGGTATCGCTCTTGTTGCAGCCATGCTGCCGGGGCTGGCATTGGGGCGAGTCCTTGATGTTGCCGGGTTGTGGAGAGAGACTGCTGGAAGCTATCTCACCGGTGTAGTGGTGGCGTTTTCGATGGCTCTCGGCGGCTTTTACCTGCTTAACTATTTTTACAGTGAGCCCTCGAGTCATGAGGCTGTAGTGGCAACGGTCACCGATAAGTATAGCAAGCAGCACCATCACGTCAAGAGGATAAGCCGGCACTCCACGGTGAGAGGGCATCCCTACCGGGTATATTATATTGTGCTTGACATCCCCGATAAGGGTGAGAAGGAGCTTAGAATATCTTTGGGTCAATATAACAATGTGAAAAAAGGTGGCACCGTGACGCTCGAGATGGAGTGTGGCCTGCTTGGCGTGCCGGTAATCAAGGAGATAAAGAAAATTAAGAATATTAGCAAAGTGAAGAGAAAAAAGTTTACTAATAATCACAATCACAAATTTTAAACGTAATGAAACTACTGAAACCCATGATTGTGGCCATGCTCCTTGCATGCGCTACACCGGGCTTTGCCCAGTTTAATCTGAAAAAGGCGGTTAACAGTGCTCAGAAAGCGGCACAGGCATTCACTCTCACCGATGAGCAGATGGCAGCTTATGTCAAGGAGTCGGTCGAGTGGATGGATAAAAACAATCCCGTGCTGCCCGCCGACAGTGAATACACCAAGCGTCTCAACCGTCTTGTGGCCGGCATCACCGAGGCCGATGGCATACCCTTGAATTTTAAAGTGTATAATGTCGTTGATGTCAACGCCTTTGCGTGTCCCGACGGCAGTGTGAGAGTGTTTGCCGCGCTGATGGATCTCATGGATGACGATGAGCTCATGGGCGTTATAGGTCACGAGATCGGCCACGTGCTCAAGCGTCACTCGCGCAACGCGTTCAAGACCCAGCTCCTCACCGGTGCTCTCAAGGATGCAATCTCGGCATCGGGTGGCAAGGCTGCCGCGCTCACCGATTCTCAGCTCGGCACCCTCGGCGAGTCACTCATCAACGCCAAATATTCTCAAAAGCAGGAGAATGAGGCCGATGAGTGTGGCTATGAGTTTCTTGTGAAAAATGGCCGCAATCCCTGGGGCATGGTGATGTCATTTGAAAAGCTTCAGTCGCTTGAAGGTGACTCGGGCAAGACAAGCTATGTCACCAAGATGTTCTCAAGCCACCCCGAGACCAAGGCTCGCATCGAGAAGCTCACCAAGCGATGCAAGAAGGATGGCTATGAGCGTCCAGCCAAATAATTGCACTTAGAACCTCTCCCGTAAAAAAGCGGGTGCGACAGCTTGGCTATACTGCCTGACTGTCGCACCCGTTTTATTATGGAATGCATAGTAGCTAATTTCTATGGTATATTAATCCATCCCCACATTTAGGGCAAGTAGAGTATCCTTCCTTTTCTAAGCTCTTACGGGTAATAGTACATTTGCTCCCTTTGGCAGTAGATGTGTTGTTAACACCGGATTTGAGCCGGTCTTCTGCTCTACCGGTAAAAGAGCCGTTCCATTGATTAGATGGCGATTGATATGTATTGCTGTTTATGTATTGCGATTGGTCGTTATCACTACTGCATTTTGCATGACCGAATGGGCCTATGCCAAAAATCAACCCCGCGGCAGCTAAGCATATAAAAGCCCATGATGAGGCATTACTCGAAGATTTTTCTGACATGATAATTGATTTAATTGGTGTTGTGCGTAAAGATAATAAAAATTTATGATATAAAGCAATAGGCTGTGCAATTGGATTATTCATTCACAACTGGCACAGCCTATTGTTTTAGGTGGAGGGAGTGAAGGCACGTTTATCGGCGCTTAGCGTTCTGTTTCTGTTGCTCACGCAGCATCTGCTGCTGGCGTTTCTGAGCCTCTTCAAGGCGAGCCATGAAGCCTGATTTTTTCTTGGTCTTCTTGGCCGATGCTGCCATCTGGGCACGGAGCTTGTCTTCGTTGACAACCTTGCGGAAAACCCACATCTGCACTATGGTGAAGAGCAGGAAGAGGAAGTAGTAGAGGCTGAGGCCCGAGGCATAGTTGTTGAAGAATACCAGGAACATCAGCGGCATAAGCAGCATCATCCATTTCATGCCGGGCATGGCATTGTTCTGGGGCTGAGACTGCATGTTGTAGTAGGAGTAGGCGATATTGGTGACTGTCATCAGCAGGCAGAAGAGGCTGATGTGGTTGCCGAAGGTCGATGAGATGAAGGGGATGTTGGTGGTCCACGACACTATGGCGTCGGGCGCCGAGAGGTCCTTGGCCCAGAGGAACGACTGCCCGCGCAGCTCGATGGCCGAGGGGAAGAAGTTGAACATCGCCACAAGTATAGGCAGCTGCAGCAACATGGGCAGACAGCCTGAGAAGGGGCTTGCCCCGGCCTTGGAGTAGAGAGCCATGGTCTGCTGCTGACGCTTCATCGCGTTTTCCTGCCCCGGATATTTTTCATTAATCTCAGAAATCTCGGGAGCGAGTAGGCGCATGCGTGCCTGGGAGAGGTAGCTCTTATAGGTGAACGGGAAGATGATGAGCTTTATAAAGATAGTGAGCAACAGGATGATGAGGCCATAGTTGGTGATAAACGAGCCCAGGAATGTAAACACCGGGATGATGATGAGGGTGTTAATCCAGCGGAAGAGTGACCAGCCAAGGGGTATCATCTTGGTAAACTGCATATCCTGCTCGGGCACAATCTTATCGCTGAGGTCAGAGAGGAGCGGGTAGAGGTTGGGGCCGAGGTAGAAGGTGAATGATGCCGGATTGGCAAGAGTGGCGTTGTAGTCGAGAGTGGCCGATGTCTCAAGCTCCTTGATGAAATCGTCGTTGTTGTCGAGGGCCTTGGATTTGAGTGCGGCCGAGGTGAAGTTTTCATCGGCTATGAGCACAGCCGAGAAGAATTGGTTTTTGAAACCGATCCAGCGTAGACGCTCGTTGATTTCCTCGTCGTCGCTGCCGCTCTCGCTGAGGTGCTCGACGCTGCCCGATGAGTATTTATAATAGAGAGCCGAGTTGCGCTGCTCAAAGACACGGCCGGCCTCGTTGCGCGGCATCTTCTGGCTCCATGAGAAGTCCATCGACGATACATTGGCGGGTATAATCTGCTGCATCCCTTTCTGCTCCACTGCCATCTTGACGGTGTAGTTTTCGCCGGGCGCGAGGGTGTAGTGCAAGGCCCACATTGCGCCGTCACCGAGGTCGAGGGCCATGGTGACCGAGGTGTCGCTCACCTCGACAGGGGTGAAGTAAAATTCACGGGTGTCAAATCTCTGATTCTGAGTTGTGAGGGTGAAGCTGTAGTCGCCATATCCGGGCGAGAGGAGCTTTACCTGGGTTGAGTCATAGGATGTGTATTTGGGGTCAAGCAGCTTGGCCTCGGCGATGACACCCCCCTTGTTGGCGATAGCCAGCTCGATGACATCATTTTTGAGTGTCACCACGGTAGAGTCGCCGCTGAGGTATTTGGAAAAGCCCTGATACTTGGCGATGTCGACGAGCCCTTTTTTGAGGTTGCCCACGGCGGCCTTGGCGGTCGCGGGCTTGATGTTGCCATATTTACCTGAGAGGATGCTCGTCACGGGCACGTCGCCCGAGGTGGTCTTAACGGTACCCCCCACCACATTGTCGGCCGGGTTGAGAGTGAGATTGAGGTCTCCGGTGTTGAGCTTGTAGAGGGTGGTGCCATTGACGGTGTCGGTGGCTCCAAATTGCTTGATGGTGTTGCGCAAGGTCTCAATCTCGGCAGGTGACACTGAGTCGATTGAGAGCACATTGTCGGCATCGGTAGCCTTCTGTTGTTCTTCGGCGGCGAGCTGCTCGGCTTGTTGCCGCTGCTTGGCAAGCTCTTCTTCAGAGGGTTTCTGCAGATACATGAAGCCAAAGATGATGGCTCCCATCAGCAGCATGCCCCAGAGGGTGTTTTTGTCCATGTCTTATTATTTTTTTATTGTTTTTTCATTGTGATAGGCAATCGCGGCTTTCATGAAGTCGAGGAAGAGGGGGTGGGGTGAAAGCACGGTGCTTGAATATTCGGGGTGATACTGGGTGCCGATATACCAGCGTTTTTCGGGCAACTCGACCACCTCGACAAGGTGGCTGGCGGGGTTCTCGCCCACACATTTCATGCCGGCTGCCTCATAGCGGTCGCGGTAATCGTTGTTAAACTCAAAGCGGTGGCGGTGACGCTCCTTGACCTCGGTGGTGCCATAGGCGGCTGCTGCGCGTGAGCCCTCGGCAAGGGTGCAGTCATATTCGCCCAGTCTCATTGTGCCGCCCATGTTGGATATACCTTTCTGCTCCTCCATCAGGTCGATGACATTGTGGGGGGTGAGAGTGTCCATCTCTGATGGAATTGGCATCGGCGAGGCCGAGCACGTTGCGGGCAAACTCTATGACCATGCACTGCATGCCCAGGCATATGCCGAAGGTGGGCACGTCATGCTCGCGACACCATTTCAGGGCCACAAACTTGCCCTCGATGCCGCGCTGGCCAAATCCGGGGGCGATGATCACGCCGTCCATGCCTCCGAGCTTTTCAGTGGCGTCGGCCTCGGTGAGCTTCTCTGAGTGGATGTACACGAGATTGAGCTTGCGGTCGTTGTAGGTGGCAGCTTGGAACAGGGCCTCGTTGATGCTCTTGTAGGCATCCTGAAGCTCGACATATTTTCCCACGAGGCCTATTGTCACTACGTCGGTTGCCGAGTGCATCTTGTCGAGGAAGTTGAGCCAGGGTTTCATGTGGGGTACACCCTGGGGGAGGATGCCGGTTTTCTCGAGGACGATGCTGTCAAGGTTTTGCTCAAATATTTTGACCGGCACGTCATAAATCGAGGGCACGTCGACCGACTGTATCACAGCCTCGGGATCGACATTGCAGAATTGTGCAATCTTGCGGCGCATGGCCACGGGTATCTCTTTCTCGGTGCGCAACACCAGCACGTCGGGCTGGATACCTATTTCCTGTAGCTGCTTGACTGAGTGCTGGGTGGGCTTGGTCTTCAGCTCCTTGGCCGCATGGAGATAGGGCACATAGGTGAGGTGGACACACAGCGAGTTGCGGCCCAGCTCCCAGCGGAGCTGACGCACGGCCTCGAGAAACGGTGTCGACTCAATGTCGCCCACGGTGCCCCCGATTTCGGTGATGATGTAGTCATACTCGCCGGTGTTGCCCAGCAGCTTGACATTGCGCTTGATTTCATCGGTGATGTGGGGTATAATCTGCACGGTTTTGCCCAGATAGTCGCCGCGGCGCTCCTTGTCGATGACGCTCTGGTAGATGCGTCCCGGTGGTGACGTTGTTGGCGCGGGTGGTGCGGATGTTGGTGAAACGCTCGTAGTGACCGAGGTCGAGGTCGGCCTCGTGGCCGTCGACGGTCACATAACACTCGCCGTGCTCGTAGGGGTTGAGCGTGCCGGGATCGATGTTGATGTAGGGGTCAAACTTCTGGATGGTAACCCTGTAGCCGCGTGCTTTGAGCAGGCATGCGAGCGATGACGAAATGATGCCCTTCCCCAAGGAAGAGACCACTCCGCCGGTGACAAAGATGTATTTTGGTTCCATTTACGAGAACGTTGAAATTGATTTTACCAATTAAGTTGCAAAGGTACACATTTTTACTCTAAACCGTCCCTGTTGCATCCACATTTTTTTTGCACAACTTCAACTGTGTTTTATCGTAAATATAAAAGCGTCTCACCTCCCCGCTGTTGTCGATGTGGCTGCACGGTTGTGCCATCGATGCTCTCAGCTTATGGTCACCGCGCGACATTTAAGGCGATATATTATAAGATGGCGCCAATAAATTGCTATTTTGTTTGAGTTATTGGGATATTTTGATTATATTTGTATAAAATATGTGGTAATTAATACTTTTTGATATGAAACGATTTATTTCAATCACATTGATGATGATGGCCTTGATGGTGTCGGTGATGCCGGCTGAGGCCAAAACCAAGAAACGAGCCTCGACTTCCACCACGCGCTCCACCGCAGTGATGTTCATGGGCAAGCCTGTCAACACCACCGCCCGTGAGATGCGCGACCATCTTGTCAACAACAAGGGCTTTGAGGATTTAACCGGTGAGGTTATGCCTGATACAGTAGCTGTAGGTGATGTATTGAATAGCAATCTTTATTATTTGCGTGGCAACTATGCCGGCTATGATAATAGTCTTGTCGTCATCACCAATGGCACTTCCAAGCTGCTGTCTCTGGACGTGAGGGTCAATGCCGGGCGCGATACCGAGGATGATAATGTATATTTCACGCTGTTGGGACTGATGGACAAGGTCTATGGCAAGCATCAGTTTGGCTATGACGAATACAAGAAGACGATGGAGAAATATGAGTCGATACTTGATGACGAGACGATTGAGGCAAAATATCTCGGGTTGTGGAAAAAGCCCGGATTCCGCATTTACATTGATTATGCCACCAGTTATTATCCAAAGTTTGAAAACTCTGATGATTCTTATGTAAAGATAAGTTTCAATAACATTGCCGAGTTTGACCGCCTGAAAAAGCGCGATCAGCAACGCCGCATCTCTAATATGTAGAAAATTAAAAGGAATACTATATGATTAGTCAAAGAATTGTCTTGCCTTTTGTTGCGCTGATTATTGCAATATCAGGTTTTAGTGCGTGGGCCGGAGGGGTCAAGCATGTTGGAGGCTCAGTGAATGTGGGCGTCGATTTTCCGCTCGATTTCAGTTATCACAATGGTGATAACAAGATGAGTGTCATGGCATCGCTGGATGTGAGGGTTTATCTGAAGTCGTTGCCTGTTGATGTGGGTGGCTACCTTAGCTTTTGGGCTGTGGGTCGCCGTTTCCCTGAGCCGGGTTATAATCCTGATGCCGAGGGCAATCTGCCCTCGGTGGTAAATTTCAATCAGTCAAACAATTCATTCACACTCGGCGCACTGTCTCACTGGTATTTCCGCCCCGACCGGAAGGTAAACCCATTTGCGGGGCTTGGAGTGGGAGTGTCGGTGTATAACACACCTCATGATTTTTATCCGAGCGAGGGGTGCACGGTGTCATTCTCGCCGAGGGTGGGCGTTGAGCTGTGGAAGCATCTGCGTGTCGGGATTCAGACTCAGCTTATGCGGCGAGGCTATAACTCGATGGCTTTTACCATTGGAGCCTCGTTTTAGAAACAGTTTTTTAGGGCTGCATCCTGTATCGGGAAAATGGATTGAGGGGGCGGGGAGGAGGAGTGGGGTTAAGGGTATGGCCGTCAAGCACTTTTTGGTAGAGGGCAATGTAGCCGCCGCCGTTGCATTGCGTGGCCATAGACGCGGCACTGAAATGCTCGCGGGCATACTCATGGCATAAACGTGGCGAGAAGTGGCTGTTTTTTACTGCCTCTATCAGCTCGGCCTTGGAGTTGGAGAGGAACCCAACCTCGGGCGTGACAAGCTCAGGGAGTGATCCGTGGAGAGTGCCAAACACCGGTGCGCCACAATAAAGGCTTTCAGTGATGGCCAGGCCGAAGGGCTCGTCCCACAGCACCGGGAAAATCAGTCCGCGTGAGCGTTTGAGCCATTTGAGTTTGTCGTCACCTCCCACCATACCATGGAAGCGGGCTTTGGAGGTGAGGGTGAGGCGAAATCCCATTTTCAAGTTGAGGCGGTAGCCCCCGAGCACATGCAGATGCTCGCCATCAATGGCTTTTATGATGTCGATGGCACCGCGTATATTTTTGACGCTCCATGCAGCTTTACCGAGGAAATGAAAGTCGTGCCGTGGCGAATTGAGGTTGACATCACCGTAGGAGTCCCAGTCAAGGCCATTGTAGATGAAGCTTGTGCTGCCAAATCGAGCAGCGTGGTCGCGGCTCACAAACACGGCGTTGGCATCGATCTTGTCGCCGGGACGGTTACCGTGGTAGGTGACGATATAGGGCTTGGTGTCAAATCCTTGTGGCACCGAGTCATTGAAGTGTACAACATCTATGTCACGTGGTATCTGCGCGCTGATGTCGAGTGCCGGGTTGTAGGTGATGATGTGGGCGAAGTCACACCATGAACCTTTCCCGGCAAGGAATGTCACTTTGTGGCCCCGGCGGGTGAGCTCTAAGCCAAGGGCCCACATTACGCGTTGGGTGCCACCATATCTGAGGGCGGGGATTTTGGAGAGGATTACGATGAGGATGTTCATGTGGTAATGTTGATCAGGAGATGCGGCTCCAGTCATGTGACTTGTCAAAGAGCAAGCGCATCTGGGTGTTAATGACGGCATGTACGGGAGCCCTGAGGCCGGGGTCGATGTCGAGGATGTGGGAGGCGGTTGAGCGCGCGAGTGACAGGATGTCGCCGTCGCGGGCTATATTGGCAATCTTCAGGTCGATACCGAGGCCGCTCTGCATGGTGCCCTCGAGATCGCCGGGACCGCGCATCTTCATGTCTTCTTCAGCGATGATGAAGCCGTCGGTGGTGCGTGTCATAAGCTGGAGCCTCTGGCGTGTCTTGGCGGCGATTTTGTATTTGGTCATGAGCACGCAATAGCTCTGGTCACCGCCACGGCCCACCCGGCCACGCAGCTGATGGAGCTGTGAGAGGCCAAATCGCTCGGCATTCTCAATCACCATTGTTGTAGCGTTGGGCACATTGACGCCCACCTCGATTACTGTGGTGGCGACAAGGATGTGGGCCTCACCCGATGCAAAGAGCTGCATCTGGTAATCTTTTTCGGCCGGTTTCATGCGGCCGTGCACATAGGCTACCTTGTAGTGGGGAAATGTCTCGCAGATAGCTTCATAGCCCTCCTCAAGGCACTTGAGGTCGAGTTTCTCGTTTTCCGAGATGAGGGGATAGACGATGTAGACCTGGCGGCCGAGCTTGAGCTGGCGGCCTATGGCGCAATACACGTCCCATCGTTTCTCTTCATATTGCAGGATGGTTTTCACCGGTTTGCGTCCCGGAGGGAGCTCGTCGATGATTGACACATCAAGGTCGCCATATACGGTCATGGCCAGGGTGCGGGGTATTGGGGTGGCTGTCATCACCAATACATGAGGAGCCACGCTGTTTTTCTTCCACAGGCCTGCACGTTGTGCCACGCCAAATCGGTGTTGCTCGTCGATAATCGCCATGCCGAGACACTTGAACTGCACGTCATCTTCAATCAGAGCATGGGTGCCCACGAGGATATGGAGCGAGCCCTCGATGAGTTGCTCGTGGATGAGCCGCCGTTGCTTGGCGGGGGTGGAGCCGGTGAGGAGTTTGACATTTATACCGATGGGGGCGAGCATCTGTGAGATTGTCTCAAAGTGCTGGGTGGCGAGTATCTCGGTGGGAGCCATGAGGCATGCCTGAAGGCCGTTGTCGAGTGCCATGAGCATCGACATCAGTGCCACCATGGTTTTGCCTGAGCCCACATCGCCTTGTATCAAGCGGTTCATCTGTCGACCGGTGGCGACGTCGGCGCGTATCTCCTTGAGCACTCTTTTCTGAGCCCCGGTGAGCGGGAACGGCAGGCACTCATTATAAAAAGTGTTGAAGCAACGACCTATCTTGGCCAGGCGGTAGCCCCCGGTCATGGCCTTGCGGTTGCGGCCATAGCGCAGGATGTCGAGCTGGAGATAAAACAGTTCCTCAAATTTCAGTCTCAGTCTCGCGCGCTGGAGCGACTCGGCATCGCGGGGGTTGTGGATGGTGACCAGTGCCTCCTTGATGGGCATGAGGTTGAGCTCATTGACCACTGTTGCCGGCAGGGTTTCGGCGGGGGTGCCGAGAGTCGAGAGCGCGTTAATCACGAGGGTAAATAGGGTGCGTGACGATAATCCGCGGTTGCGCAGTTGCTCGGTGAGAGGATATACCCCTCTAAGCCCCTGTGTGGCGCCGGTGGCTCCCGGGCGGTCGACCTCGGGGTGAACCATGCTCCAGCGGCCGTTAAACTCCTGGGGCTTGCCAAATAGGATATATTCCACCTGAGGCTGATAGGCATCCTTTATTTTCTTGATGCTGCGGAACCACACTACCTCCATCGTTGTGCGCCCGTCGGTGAAGAGGCCCACGAGGCGTGTCTTGGCACCCTCGCCATGTACTGAAAAAGCGATGAAGCGCCCCTTGATCTGCACCATGGGCATCTCGCCCGAGAGCTCGGTTATGCCATAGAAGCGTGAGCGGTCGACATAGTGGGTGGGAAAGTGGTAGAGCAGGTCATAGACTGAGCGCAGCCCGAGCTGCTTGTCGAGCAGCTTGGCGCGGGCGGGGCCCACTCCCTTGAGATACATCAGGTCACGTTGTCGCAGGGTGTTCATGCTTGCTCGGCTGAGTTGTCAATGCTGCTCAGGTTAAGGCGGGCGATATCGATGTCGCCGGGATGGGTCACCTTGATGTTGCGCGGGTCACCCTGAGTCTCGACGATGTCGGTGAAGCCGGCGGCTTCCATCACCGAGGCATCATCGGTGAAGAGTGGTGAATAGGGTAGCTGATAGGCTTGGCGCAACAATGCGGCGTCAAATGCCTGGGGTGTCTGCACGGCTCTCAATCGAGATCGGTCGACAGCGCGGATGGTGCCATCGTCGTCAATCTGCCTTATTGAGTCGGTGACGGCAGTCATGGGTAGGGAGCCGTGATGGCCGTTGCCTACGGCAGCTATTACCCGGTCGATGAGCGATGCTGTCACTGCCGGCCGTGCCCCGTCGTGAACGGTGATGATGTCGATGGAGGTGGGGAGTGCGGCGATAGCGTTTTTCACCGACTCCCAGCGTGTTGCTCCCCCCTCGATGATGGTGGGGGAGGTGAATGAGTGCTCGGTACACATGTCGAGCCACTCCTCGACCATCTCGGGCGACAACACCAGCAGTATCATGGCCTTGTCGCGACCGGCCTGCATTCTCTCGATGGTGGTCATGAGCAGTGGCCTGCCGTCGAGGTTGCAGAATTGCTTGGGCAGCGGGGCACCGAAACGTGTCCCGCTGCCCGCAGCAGCTATGATATGTGCGATGCGTGGCATTGTCATTATTTTACCATCGAGATGCTCAGGGGTGAGGCTACAGTCCAGTTGGTGTTGATGGTGAGAGTCTTGGCGGCAGCGTTGTACTTCCAATTTTTCTTGGCGGTCTTCTTGCCGTTGATGATTACAGCAGCCGGAGCCTTGGTCACGTTGTGGAGCTTGAATGTCATTGACTTGGATGCCGGGGCATCGGGGTAGTTGCCATTGTAGCTCACATTGATGTCGATGGCGGCGGCTGAGTCGTTGCCGGTGAAAGTGACGAGGGCATATTGGCCCTTGTCGAGTGAGCGGGCTGTCACGCGGTCATCTTCATACATGGTGTAGCTCGACTCCACGCCCTCTACGGGGTAGTAGTTGATGGTGTAGCGGTCGGTGAGGTAGTCACCGGTGTTTTCCATCTTGTAGTCGGCCATGGGGATGAAGGCACCGGCTCTTACAAACATCGGGAGCACACTCAGCGGGGCGGGATAGTTGATGGTGTCGCCACCGTTGTAGATGTTGGCGGGGTTGTTGATGTCGAGCCACTTGCCTGCGGGGAAGATGACGGTGCGCTCAGTGGCGCCCTTGGTGAGCACGGGGGCTACCATCACGTCGCGCCCCCACAGATATTGGTCGGAGATGTTGTCGAGAGCCGATGACTCGGGGGTGTAGAAGTTGAGGGGGCGCACCAACGGCATGCCCTTCGAGGCATTCTCCCACGCCAGCGTGTAGTTGTAGGGGAGCCAGCGGTAACGCTCGAGGATGAGGGGAGGATGATGTCCTGCTGGTCGGGATAGTGATAGGGCTCGGCTACAGCCTGGGAGTGGGTGCGCAGCACGGGCGAGAAGGTGCCGAGCTGGAGCCAGCGCACATAGAGCTCGGGGTCGTAGGGCTTGGCCGGGTCGATGGCAAATCCGCCCACGTCGTGGCTCATGTATCCGAGGCCGCTGAGGCCCGAGTTGAGCATGATGGTGACCTGGGGCTGAAGGCCTCCCCACGAGCGTGACACGTCGGTCGACCAGGGAAACACGCTGTAGCGCTGCAGGCCGGTGGTGCCGCCGCGCATCATGGTCATGAGGCGGGTGTCGGGATAGTCCTCCTTGAAGAGGTCGTATATGATCGTGCTCCAGTCGTTGCCATAGCGGTTGTGATACTCGCGGGCGGTCTGGCCGTTGGCGTGGAGGCCGCTCTCGGGATGCACCTCAGGCTCGCCGAGGTCGCCCCACCATCCGGTGACACCCTCGTCGGTGAGAGTCCGGTAACGGTCGCGCAGCCACTTGCGGGTGTCGGGATTGGAGACGTCGAACATGCCTCCCTCGCCTACCCATATCTTTACCTCCTGGGGAGCCTTGCCGGTGGAGTCGGCGACAAACATCCCCCGGGGGGCGAGATAGTTGTAGTTGTCGATGGCCTTGCCGTTGCGCAACACATAGGGCTGGGAGATGATCACGGTGTTGACGCCCTCGTCCTTGAGGTCGGCGAGCATCTTCTTATGGTCGGGCCACTGCGCGGGATCCCATGCCAGACGGCCCATATCCTGCTCCTTGCCATACCAGTAGAGGTCGAGCACGATACCATCGACGGGATACTTGTTGTGCTTGAGCGTGTCAATCACGCCGGTGGCCTCCTGCTGAGTGTGGTAGCCATATTTTGATGTGATATATCCCAGCGACCAAAAGGGAGGGAGTTCCTGGCGGCCGGTGAGGGAAGTCAGTTCCTTGGTGACATCGGCCAGAGAGCCTGCGCCGTTGATGAAGTAATAGGTAACCGGCTCGCGGCTTTCGGTGATATACTTGACGGGGTTGCTCATCACCATCTCGGCTGCTGCATAGTCGTCAAAGAGCACGGCATAACCTGCCGAGGAGAGAAAGAGGGGCATGGTGATGTTCATCTGCTTGATGCGGGGCTCTCCGGCGGTGTAGCCGTAGTTCTGCTTGTTGTACATCACAAGGGTGTCGCCGGCGAGGTTGAAGGAGTATCCCCTCTCGCCCGCTCCGTAGAACGAGCCAGCGCCCATGGTCGAGAGCGAGAGCTGCTGCTTGCCACCGGCGATGGAGCGGATGCCGTTGTCGCTGATGGCGCGGTCGCCTCCGGCCGATATGGTGACGGCTCCGGTAGAGGTGTTGGCCGTTGCCACAACACCGGTGGGGGTGATGATGGTGTAGCGGTCGCCACTGTGGTTTACAACCGGTTTTACCGGGGCAAAGGTGCCCTCATTGACGACCTTTGACCGGGTCGGTTTCACGCCCTTGGGCGCGTTGGTGACCTTGACGATGTTGTCGCTGACAATGCTCACGCTCACGTCGCGCCCCGATGAAGTGGTGAATTTAATATCGGAAGCAGTGGCAGTGATTGCCACTGAGGCCGAGGCAATGGCCACGGCAAGCATGTTATAGATATGTTTCATGGTTGGGGGTGAGGATGAGGTGTTAAAGTTTTTCAAATTCAGAGTTGATAAGAGCGGCGATTTGGGCCATCTCATCGGCAGGAAGGCTGAGCTTTTCCTTGAAAAAGTTCATGTCGCCCTCGCTGTTGATGGGGATGAGGTGGATGTGGGCGTGGGGCACTTCGAGGCCGAGAACAGCCATGCCTACCTTCTTGCAGGGCACTGCAGCCTTGATTGCAGCCGCTACCTTTTTGGCAAAGAGCTGGAGGGCGGCATATTCCTCGTCGGTGAGGTCAAATATATAGTCAACCTCGCGCTTGGGGATGACGAGAGTGTGGGCCTTGCCCACAGGGTTGATGTCGAGAAAAGCATAGTGGCGGTCGTCCTCGGCCACCTTATACGACGGGATGTCGCCTGCTACAATCATAGAAAATATTGATGCCATAACTGATATTGAACGTTTTTAAAGAATATAATCTCATTTTGTCGCAAAGTTAATACTTTTTGTTGATAGCCGGGTTGCCTGATGCTGTTATTTTGCGGGCAAAATATTCATTTCACGATATGCGACCCCGGAAATGGCTGATATTCTCAAGCCGACTCCAAATTATTATTCTCCCTGTTTTTTACACAAAAATCACTCCATGATATGCGACCCTGCCGTTAACATTTCATGTGAGGCAGGCTCTTATTGATTATTTTTAGGGGGTCAAGTGGTGATAATTCATAAATTATGAGTAATTTTGCAGAGTGATATTTTAGATAAAGATAATTATGAATGTAGCAATTGTAGGTGCCAGCGGTGCCGTAGGTCAGGAGTTTCTCCGCGTGCTCGATGAGCAGAATTTTCCTATAGATAATCTTTTGCTGTTTGGTTCAAGCCGCAGTGCAGGCAGCAAATATATATATCGCGATAAAGAGTTTACTGTCAAGGAGCTCAAGGATAACGACGACTTTAAAAATGTGGATATCGCATTTGTGTCGGCAGGAGCCGGTACATCCAAAAAGTATGCCGATACCATCACCCGCCACGGTGCCATCATGATTGACAACTCGAGCGCATTCCGCATGGACCCGGATGTGCCCTTGGTGGTGCCTGAGGTGAATGGTGCCGATGCCTTCGATACTCCCCGCAATATCATAGCCAATCCCAACTGCACCACTATACAGATGGTGGTAGCCCTCAAGCCCATCGCCGATCTCCTCGGTATCGAGAGGGTGCATGTGGCCACCTATCAGGCTGCCAGCGGCGCCGGAGCGTCGGCAATGCAGGAGCTGGTCAACCAGTATGGTCAGATTGAGCGCGGCGAGCAGCCCACGGTTGAGAAGTTTGCCTATCAGCTTGCCTATAACGTCATCCCCCATGTCGACGTGTTCCAGGATAACGGCTACACCAAGGAGGAGATGAAGATGTATAACGAGACCCGCAAGATTATGCATGATCCCAATATCAAGGTGAGTGCCACTTGTGTGAGGGTGCCGGTGATGCGTGCCCACTCCGAGGCAATCTGGGTGCAGACCAAGCAACCGGTTGACATCGCTGCCGTGCGCGAGGCATTGGAAAATGCCGAGGGAGTGGTGATGATGGATAATCCTGCCGAGAATACCTATCCCATGCCTCTTGATCTTGCCCACAAGGATCCCGTGTATGTGGGTCGTCTCCGCCGTGACATCAGCGATGACAATGGCTTGACAATGTGGGTGGTCGGTGACCAGATTAAGAAAGGCGCCGCGCTCAATGCCGTGCAGATTGCCCAGTATCTGCTCAAGAACAAGAAATTCTGATGATGCCGGCACCTTGAAGTGCCTTTAGCGAGTGTCGTGAATTTAATGCAATAAACATTTGGAAGAATATATTGATTATATGAATAAGTCTCGCGATAAGCTTGAGAGACAATTATGAGTGATTGTCTCTCAAGCTTGATGCGGGCTAAATTTAAAGACACTCTTAGCCCTCACTCTTATAACAGCAGCCGATGGACCTTGCCATGATTATAACCACAGCCACTCCGCTGGTGACACAGCCTGTCGCCATCTTTATGGTTGTGCTCGCTATAATCCTGCTGGCACCGCTGCTGCTTAATCCTCTCAAGATACCCAATATCATAGGTCTCATCATTGCCGGTGTGGCAGTGGGGCCCTATGGGTTTAACCTTGTTGCCCGCGACATGAGTTTTGAAGTGTTTGGGCAGGTGGGCATCTTGTATCTGATGTTTCTTGCCGGGCTTGAGATTGACATGTATCATCTCAAGAAAAATCTGGGCAAGGGGCTCGTCTTTGGGGCCTACACCTTTTTGATACCCCTTGTGGGCGGGTTGCTTGCCGGCCACTACCTGCTGCAGCTGCCATGGCTCGCCTCAATGCTTGTGGCGGCGATGTTTTCGGCCCACACCCTCATCGGCTACCCCATTATCTCTCGATTTGGCCTCACCAAGTCACCGGCTGTGATAATAGCGATTGCGGGAACAATCATCACGGTGCTCGGGTCGCTTGTGGTGCTTGCTTCGGTTGTAGGAGTGTATAATGATGGAGAGTTTGCCGTGAGAGCGACGCTGAGGCTGCTTGGCGAGCTTGCGGTGTATTGTTTAGTGATAGCCTATATCTATCCGAGGCTGTCGCGATGGTTTTTCAAGACCTATATCGACCCTATCCAGCAATTCATCTTTGTGCTTGCGATGGCCTTTCTCGCTGCCGTAGCCGCGATGGCGATAGGTATTGAGGGGGTGTTTGGCGCATTCTATGCCGGCCTGACACTCAATCGCTATATCCCGGCCAAGTCATCGCTGATGTCGCGCATAGAGTTTGCCGGCAACGCTATTTTCATCCCCTATTTCCTCATCGGGGTGGGGATGCTCATCAATGTCAAGGTAATCACTACAGGGTGGGGTACGCTCTATGTCGCCGCCGTGATGTCGCTTGCGGCAATAGCCTGCAAGTGGGTTGCCTCATTCCTTGCCCAGGTGACATTCAAGATGGGTCGCATTGACCGCTCGATAATGTATCAGCTCTCCAATGCCCACACCGCCGTGGCGCTCGCCGTGGTTATGATAGGTTACAGCCTGGGAGTGTTTGACGATGATATTCTTAACGGCACCGTGCTGATGATACTTGTCACATGCACCGTGGCATCGCTGGGCGTGGAGCGTGCCGCCGGCCGCCTTGCCCGCAATGTGCAGCATGCAGCTTCCCTCGACCACCATCCGCTGCATGAGTCGAGCCACACTCTCGTGTCGCTCGCCGGGCCCTCGACCGCCAAGCAGCTTGTGAAGCTCGCCATCCTCATGAGGGGCGCGGCACAGAGCAACGACTCCAAGCTATATGCCCTTCACGTGCGCAACGACAACACGCCGTCGTCACGTGCGATAGGGCGCAATGCACTCGATATAGCCGAGCAGTATGCGACCTCGACCAATACCCGCCTTGTGCCCATCGAGCGATATGACCTCAATGTCGTCACCGGGGTACTCAACACGATTGCCGAGCGTGACATCTCGGCGATAATTATCGGTCTGCACCGTCGTGGCGGCATCATCGACTCGTTTTACGGCAGCAAGATTGAGCAGCTGCTGCGCACCACCAACCGCATGGTGGTGATGAGCCGCACGTTTATCCCTCTCAATACTGTCACCCGCATTCTTGTAGTGGTGCCCGACAAGGCACAGGCCGAGACGGGATTTTCGGCATGGGTCGAGGCTGTGGGCAATCTCACCCGCCAGATAGGGTGTAGCGTGACATTCCTGTGCAGCGACGACACCCGCAAGGCCATCACGTCGGTGATCTATCACGGCAAGTTTGAGATAAGATACTTTTTCAAGAAGTTTGACAACAGTGATGACTATGTGCTGCTTGTCAACAAGGTTGAGGATGATGACCTGCTCATCTTTGTCTCGGCACGCCGCTCATCGGTGTCGTTTAGCCCTGTGCTCGATGATATGACCCAGTTTATACAGCGCTATTTTGCCGAAAATAATCTTATAGTGCTCTATCCCGAGCAATTCGGCAGCGTGCCCGACATTCCCACTATGGCCGAGACTATGACCCCCGACATGGTGTCGACCCCTTCATTGCTGTGGATGAAACTGCAGTCGCTTTTGCGTCATAAATAATCCTATTCAATCTATGAAACAAGAAATATTTGATGCGCTCAACAGCGGAGTGTGGATGCATGCCGGAGCGCGTGATGTGCCTGAAGCCTCTGAGGTGCTCACAGCATGTGCCGACCTGTGTCACCGCTACAACACCCTTGTCCCCTCGATGACCGATGCCCGGCGCGAGCTGTTGGAGCAGCTCTTGGGCTCGATAGGAGAGAGCTCGGTAATTAATCAGCCTTTCCGGTGTGATTTCGGTTTCAATATCCACATCGGCCGTAATTTTGTGGGTAACTTCAACCTCTCGATACTCGATGAGGCTACCGTGACTATCGGCGACAATGTGCTGATAGGGCCGGGGTGCACCCTCACCACCATTACCCACGCCCTGTTGCCCGATCAGCGTGCCGAGGGTATCATGCAGGCACGACCCATCACGATAGGTGACAACGCATGGCTCGGGGCCAATGTCACTGTACTTCCCGGCGTGACCATAGGAGATGGTGCTGTCATCGGTGCCGGCAGTGTAGTCACCCGCTCCATTCCACCCATGACTGTGGCTGTGGGCAATCCATGCCGCCCGCTACGCCCCGTCACCGAGGCCGACAGGGTTATTGTCTCTTAGAAACTCTTAGGAATAAAATTTAGTGGATTATGATTAAAATTAAAGAGGAGTTGCTTCTCGCGACTCCTCTTTATGGTTTCCAATAGGTACAAATTCTAAGGTAAAAAAGATTGTTTCAGGTTGATGGTGCAAATGTACAGCCGTTTTTTGAATTGTCAGCTAACATTTTGTATGTTATATAACATGCTTTTTTGAGGAGTTTTTGGACGTATGTAGTGTAATGGGGTGGGCCACAGTAGATTAAGGCCTTATAGGGGAAATGTTTATTAATGTTGTCAAATTTAAAAATGTGTGAAATGTTTAAGGCTGAGTGACTTTCCGTCCCATTCGCCATAGGTCATCAGGTTAATCCAGTCACCGAGGATAATGAGGCGCGAGTCGGTGGCAAGCTGATAATCGACAAGGATGTGCCGGTGGCCGAAGATGAAATAATCGACGTGGCCTCGGGCTTCCATATAGTTGCGGGCAAATGAGGTGTAGATATCCTCTTCACCTTTAAAGGCTGCTTTCTCCATCTCGTCGGCGTGGGAATGTCGCGAGGATGATGACCATCGGTGGGCAAAGGGAATGGTCCACCGCGGGTGGATGGCTGAGAACAGTTTCTGGCAGGTCTTGTTGCGGAAGACGCGGCGGATGAACCTGAACGATGCCTTGCGGGTGTCGGCACCGTCGCCGTGACACATCACCCAGCGCTTGCCATCAATCTCGGTATCAAGCACGCCGTCGATGACTTTCACTCCTAATTCCTGCTGAAGGTATCCAAATATCCATATATCGTGATTGCCTGTGAACCATGTGATCTCCACTCCTTCGTCGGCCAGCTCAGCCAGCGCGCCAAAGAAGCGGGTGAAGCCACGTGGCACCACCGTGTGGTATTCATACCAATAATCGAGCACATCCCCCAGCAGATATATGGCACGAGCCGTAGGCGCAACCATGCGCAGCCATTTCACCAGACGGCGCTCGCGCTCGTGCTCGTCGGTGAAATAGGTGGCGCCCAGATGCAGGTCGCTCAGGAAATAAAACTTGTCACGCATTACAGAAATCCGAGTTCAAGCTTGGCCTCCTCGGTCATCATGTCCTTGTCCCACACCGGCTCAAAGACAATGCGTATCTCCACATTGTTCACGCCGTCGATGCTCTCGAGCTTGAGCCGTGCATCCTCGACTATGAAGTCGGCGGCTGGGCAATTGGGAGCGGTGAGAGTCATGTCAATCTTGAGGTCACCGTTGTCCTCGAGGTCGATATTGTAGATGAGGCCGAGGCTGTAAATGTCGACAGGCACCTCAGGGTCATAGACCGTCTTGAGCATCTCAACTACTTTCTCTTCAATAGCTAATTTCTGGTCAGGAGTCATAATCATGCTAATTTTTTTCTGTTGCCAAAGATACAACAAATAGATTAATAAATGGATTTAGAAACTGTTTAAAATTTATTTTATCTTGTCTTTAAGAGTCTTGTCAATCTATTTTTATCCTGCGAAAAATAAGTTTAAACAGTTTCTAATACAGGTATAAAATATCACGGTCGGTTATGACGATGAGTCATGACCGACCGTGAGTAGGGGGTTGAGGCGGTGTTATTTGAGGCCGCGGTTGCGCAGGAGTGCATCGGGGGTGGGACGGTGACCGCGGAAGCGCTCATAAAGCACCATGGGGTCTTCTGATCCACCCATCTCGAGGATGTTTTCCTTGAATGACTTGGCAGTGGCGGGGTCGAAGATGCCTTTCTCGTTGAAGAGCTCGAAGCCGTCGGTGTCGAGCACCTCGGCCCAGAGATAGGTGTAGTAGCCCGATGCGTAGCCGTCGCTGCCGAAGATGTGCTTGAAGTAGGGGCTGCGGTAGCGGAATGTGAGCTCCCGTGGCATGCCGAGTTTCTTGGCATAGTCGGCCTCAAAGGCTGCAACATCCACGTCGCCATCGGCGTTGTAGTTGCCATAGGCGAGGTCGAGCAGGGCGGCGCCCACGAGCTCGGCGGTCATGAAGCCTTGGTTGTGGGTGGACGAGGCGTTTAGCTTCTCGATGAGAGAGTCGGGGATAACCTCGCCGGTCTTGTAGTGGAAGGCATAGTCCTTGAGCAGCTCGGGCTCAAGTGCCCAGTGCTCGTTGATCTGCGAGGGGAGCTCGACAAAGTCGCGGTCTACGTTGGTGCCGCTCTGCGAGCGGAGCTTGGCGCGCGAGAGCATGCCGTGGAGGCCGTGGCCGAACTCGTGGAACATGGTCTCGACCTCGTCGATGGTCAAGAGTGCCGGGGTGTCGGCGGTGGGGCGGGTGAAGTTGCCCACGTTGTAGATGATGGGTCGTTTGGTGCTTCCGTCGAGGTTGATGCATGAGTTGACGATAGCATCCATCCATGCGCCCTGGCGCTTGGTGGCGCGGGGGAAGTAGTCGGTCATGAACACTGCGATGTGCTCGCCGTCGTTGGCATTGGTGACGTCATAGACGTTGACCTCGGGATGATACTTGGGGGCGTCGGGCATCTCGGTGAACTTGACGCCGTAGAGCTTCTCGGCGAGGGTGAAGATGCCTTTCACTACTGAGTCGACGGGGAAATACTCGCTCACCTCGGTCTCGTTGAGGTTGTATTTGTCCTGACGCACCTTCTCGGCGTAGTAGTAATAGTCCCAAGGCTCGATTTTGAAGTCACCGCCTTCTTTGTCGACGATGGCCTGCATCTCCTTGACTTCCTCGGCCACGCGTGCCTGAGCGGGTTTCCAGAGTTGCATCAGCAGCTCCTCGGCGGCCTGGGGTGTCTTGGCCATGACATTCTCGGTCATGTAGGCTGCAAATGAGGGATAGCCGAGCAGGCGGGCTTTCTTGGTGCGGGCCTGGAGTATCTTGTTGATGACGGGATAGTTGTTGTTTTCGCCCTGGCTTGCGAGGGTGGTGTAGCCTTGATACATCTGCTTGCGCAGGTCACGGTCGGCTGCATATTGGAGCACGGGGAGGCGCGAGGGGGCGTGGAGGGTGAATTTCCACTTGCCTTTTTCTCCTGCAGCCTCGGCAGCCTGAGCTACAACCGATGCCGGCAGGCCGGCGAGGCGGGTAGAGTCGTCGATGACGATTTCAAAGGCGTTGGTTGCGGCGAGGAGCTGCTTGTTGTAGGTGAGGTAGAGGTTGTTGAGCTCGTTGTTGAGAGCCATGAGTTCTTTTTTCTGCTCGGGATTGAGCAGGGCACCGTTGCGGGTGAAGTTGCGGTAATAATCCTCGACGGCGCGACGCTCGGGGGTCGACTTGGTGGTGTCGCGGTGCTCATAGACGGTCTTGACGCGCTGGAAGAGGCCGTCGTTCATCCACATCTCGTCGTTATGGCTGATGATGAGGGGCTCGGCTTCCTCCTGTACTTTCTGCATCTCGGGCGTGGCCATGCTCTCGGTTAGGGCAAAGAGCACGCCGCTCACGCGGCTCAGCAGGTCGCCTGAATAGTCGAGGGCGAGGATGGTGTTTTCAAATGTTGCTGAGTCGGGATTGTTGACGATGGAGTCAATCTCGGCCTGATGCTGCTTGATGCCCTCCTTGATGGCGGGGATGTAGTGCTCGGGCTTAATCTGCTCAAACGGGGGGATGTCATACTTGGTGTTGTACTCCTTGAGAAACGGGTTGTCCCCGGCCGAAGCCTTGGAGCATCCGGGAGTGACAAGAGCCAGGGGTGCCATGAGGCACATTGCGGCTGCGATTGTGACTAATTTCATAATTGAGAGGTTTATTAAATTGTGATTTTATCAGAAATAATGGACGGTGCAGGTCGTAAAACGGGCCTGCCTTGTCAAAGGTAGGCATTTTTTTTGACAATTCCAACTCCCCGCTGCTATAATATCATAATATTATGAAACGGGCTATATACAACAGGAGGATGGGCCATGGGGTGGCGCATCCTCCTGCTATAACCGGGTTGAGGTGACCGGGACGGGTCACGTGGGACTCCGATTATTTTACCTTGTCGGCGAGCTCGGCACCGGCTTTGAACTTGATAGCCTTGCGAGCGGGGATCTCAATTTTCTCTTTAGTGCGGGGGTTGATACCTGTGCGGGCGGGCTTGTCGGCAACAGAGAAAGTGCCAAAGCCGAGGAGGGCTACTTTATCACCGGCAACGAGGGCGTCAGCTACAGCATTGAGAGCTGCATCGAGGGCGTTTTTAGCATCAGCTTTTGAGAGATTGGCCTTTTCGGCGATAGCGTTGACGAGTTCAGTTTTGTTCATGAGATGTATTATTAAAATAGTTATGATGTTATGTAGTGGATGCAAATATAATGTTAAATTCTGAAAATCATGCAATTATTCTAAAAAAAATAAAACTTTTGATTAAAAAACGGGTTTTCGGGGGTTAAAAATGAGTATTTAAGCGCGATTTTTGTACTTTTGCATCCTCAAAACGTTATAAAAAACCAGAGAAATGAACCGTTACAGTTTTTTTCCTCCGCTCACTCCGGTGACAAAGAACCTGATAATCATCAATGTTATCATCTGGCTTGCCATGATGATATTCCCGCATGAGATAGGTGGCAAGATTGACCAATATGGAGCGCTCTATTATTGGGGCAGCTCGCTGTTTAATCCGGCTCAACTGTTTACCTATATGTTTATCCATTCCCAAAGTCAGGTGGCACATCTGTTTTTCAATATGTTCACCTTGTGGATGTTTGGCTCTGCCATAGAGATGGCTTTCGGGTCGCGGCGGTTTCTGTTCTATTATATTGCGTGTGGACTTGGCGCGGCTCTGATACAGGAGGGCGTGTATACCGTGATGGTCAATAATGCGCTCAAGTTCCTGCCTGAGGATGCTTGGGATGTGATACGCACCGATGGCCCTGTGCTGCTTGAAAGTGGCCGCAACTGGATTGACCACTATATGGGGCAGGCCAATATGCTGGTCAATGTCCCGTCGGTGGGAGCTTCGGGTGCAATTTATGGGCTTTTGTTGGCATTTGGCATGCTTTATCCCAATCGTCCGCTGTTTATAATGTTCCTGCCTATCCCTATCAAGGCCAAGTATATGGTCATCGCCTGGGGTGTGATGGAGTTTGGCCTCGGATTTGGCGGTGTAAGCGACGGCGTGGCCCATTTCTGTCACCTCGGTGGCATGCTTGCCGGTTTGATAATGATATTGTATTGGAAACACAAAGGTAGCTTCCATGCCTCACCTTTTTAATGTGCTGAGGGCGCAGATGCGCTCGTCGATGCTCGCTGCTATAGTGGGCCTGAATGTAGCGGTGTTTATTGTGCTGCGGCTTGCTGCACTCGTGCTCCACATCGCGGGGGTGCCTGCCGCCGAGCATGTAGCATGCCTATGGGTAGAGCTGCCGTCGGCGCCGGCCCTGCTGCTTGTGAGGCCATGGACGGTGTTGACCTATATGGTGTCGCAATATGACCTGTTTCACCTGCTTTTCAATATGCTGTGGTTGTGGTGGTTTGGCAAGATGTTTCTTGACATCTCAACCGAGCGGCAGCTCACCGCGCTTTATATATATGGTGGCCTGGGTGGGGCAGTGCTTTTTCTGCTTATTTATAATGTTGTGGCCGTGGGTGCCGGCGGGGGGCTACTGATAGGGTCGTCGGCAGCGGTGCTTGCGATAGTCACTGCCACGGCTATTCTCATGCCCGACTATGAGATAGGGCTGATGTTTATAGGCCCGGTTAAGCTCAAGTGGGTGGCTATAGCTACAGTGGTGCTGGCGCTTCTCGGTCTCACCGGGATGAATGCCGGGGGCGAGATAGCCCATCTCGGGGGTATTGCCACCGGTGCTTTCTATGCAGTGATGAGGAAGCGTGGTAGTGATATTACGCGGCCATTGAACCAAATGCTTGACTCGATTGTTAACTTGTTTAAGACTCTCCACCCTCGCCGGTCGACCGGCCGGCATTATTCATCACGGGAAGCTGCCCCGGGCCATCGCCCGCCACAAGCCGACAAGGATATGAGTCGCGAGCAGGCACGCCGGGAGCTTGACGAGATACTCGACAAGATAAAGAAATCGGGTTATGGTGGTCTCACCGATGAGGAGCGACGTCGCCTCTTTGACGTGAGCAGCCGTATAAAATAGTAAAAAGGATATGACAAAATTCATCAACATCAGCCGCCACACTGCCAATGTCATTGCGGTAGTGTTTAATGTTTTTCTTGCGGTACTCACAATGTTTTCGGCCTACGGCGGGTTGATTGACCCTGAGACAACTACTATAGGCGCTCTTGCAGCGATGGGATTTCACGTGCTGTTACTGCTGCTGTTTGTGGTATTGATAGTCAATGTGTTTCTTTACAAGAGGCTCGCTGTGCTCAATGTCGTAACGTTGCTGTTGTGTGCGCCGTCGGTTTTTACCTATTGCCCGTTTAATCTTAATCAAGGCGAGATTGATGATGAAAACAGTGACAGGGCCTTCAGGCTTATTACCTACAACTGCTATGTGTTCCGCACCTACGGGCATGAGTCGGAATATGACCCTGACAGCGTGAATGTGACTTTCAGCTACATTATCAACAGCGGTGCCGACATGGTGTGCCTTCAGGAATCGGAGTATCTTGAGCGACTTGAGCGTTGGCATCACAACCGTCCGCAGATTGACTCTCTCTTTACCGCCTACCCCTTCAGCTACACCAATCCTTCGGGGCTCACGCTGCTTTCCAAATACCCCTTTGATCGCGTGAAACTTAATAAAACGGGTGTGCCTTCTGATTTCGCATGTGACTTCACATGTGCCCGCGTCAGGGTCAAGGGGCATGAATTGTATCTGTTTAACATGCATTTGCAGTCGTTCCTGCTGGACTCCAAGGATAAAAAATTGTTCCGCAAGTTTACTCATGCCCGATTTGAACGGGAGGATATCGACAGTGCCCGTTTTCAGATACTTGGCAAGCTCAACAGTGCCTATAAGCTCAGGGCTAAGCATGCCCGGCTGTTGAGAAACAATATCGACTCACTGTGTGCCGACGGCAAGAATGTGATAGTGTGTGGCGACTTCAATGACCTGCCGGGGAGTTATGCTACCCGCGTGATAAAGGGTGATGACCTGACTGATGCCTATGGCACAGTGGGTTTTGGCCCCGGTATCACCTATCATGTGAGCGGCATGTATTTCCGCATTGACCACATATTTTATAGTGGCGACATGAAGTGTATAGCAATCGACCGCGCCAAGGTGCCCACAAGCGACCATTATCCACTCGAGGCCACCTTTGTGTGGGACAACTGACAGGGTACTGAGGTGTAAAAATAAGCGAGCCGGCAACTGATAGGGTTGCCGGCTCGCTTATTTATGGGTCTATTGAGTTTTAATTTAGTAGGCGAACATCGGGTAATCGGCCATCATGGCGTTGACGCGTGAGCGCACCTCGGCAATCGTGGCTGCATCCTCGGGGTTGGAGAGCACGGTGTCGATCATCTCGACAATCTCGAGCATGATGTCTTCCTTGACGCCACGGGTGGTGATGGCGGGAGTGCCGAGGCGGATGCCTGAGGTCTGGAAGGGCGAACGGCTGTCAAAGGGCACCATGTTCTTGTTGGCGGTGATGTCGGCCTCGACGAGAGCCTTCTCTGCCACCTTGCCGGTGAGTTCGGGGAACTTGGTGCGCAGGTCGACGAGGATGCAGTGGTTGTCGGTGCCGCCTGAGATGACCTTGTAGCCTTTGTCGATCATGGCCTTGGCCATGACGTCGGCATTCTTCTTGACTTGCTGCTGATAATCCTTGTATTCGGGCTTGAGAGCCTCGCCGAAAGCCACGGCCTTGGCGGCGATGACATGCTCGAGGGGGCCGCCCTGCACGCCGGGGAACACGGCTGAGTCGAGCAGCTGAGACATCTTCTTGACGACGCCCTTGGGGGTCTTCTTGCCCCAGGGATTCTCAAAGTCCTTGCCCATGAGGATGATGCCGCCGCGGGGACCGCGGAGGGTCTTGTGGGTGGTGGAGGTGACGATGTGGGCATATTTCACGGGGTTGTCGAGCAGGCCGGCGGCGATGAGGCCGGCGGGGTGAGCCATGTCGACCATGAAGATGGCGCCGATTTCGTCGGCAAGCTTGCGCATGCGGGCATAGTCCCATTCGCGGCTGTAGGCGCTGGCACCACCGATGATGAGCTTGGGACGCTCGCGCAGGGCCACTTCCTCCATCTGGTCGTAGTCGACGAGTCCGGTCTCGTCCTCCACATTATATTCAAGAGCCTGGAACATGAGGCCCGAGAAGTTGACGGGGCTGCCGTGGGAGAGGTGGCCGCCGTGGGCGAGGTTGAGGCCGAGGAACTTGTCGCCGGGCTTGAGGCATGCCATGAACACGGCCATGTTGGCCTGTGCGCCTGAGTGGGGCTGCACGTTGGCCCATTCGGCACCAAAGAGCTCCTTGATGCGGTCGATGGCGAGCTGTTCCGCCTCGTCCACCACCTGGCATCCGCCATAGTAACGGTGGCCGGGATAGCCCTCGGCATATTTGTTGGTGAGGCAAGAGCCCATGGCCTGCATCACTTCGTCGCTGACAAAGTTTTCAGATGCGATCAGCTCGATGCCTTTTTTCTGGCGCTGATGCTCGCGCTCGATAATGTCAAAGATAGCATTGTCTCGTTTCATGATAGAATCTTTATGATTGATTGTGTATGTTATAAAAAACTACCGCAATATACACTATTTTTTTTACGTGGCAAAATTTTTTGAGGGCAATTAATTTGGCAATTAATTTTGACGTGACACATATATTTATTATGTTTGCATTGCAAAAATATGCATAACAATTTAACACGGTAAAAAATGGATATGGACCTGTATGAAGCCCATGATTATGAGGCTCTGCTCAATACATGTTTTGAAATCGAGGGGTTGCTCACGCTGATGCGATATCGCCAGGAGGAGTCGCCGATGGAGGTATATGACCTGCTGAAGATTAAGGTGGCATCCATAGCCCGCGAGCTTGGCGTGGCAGCCGGTAATTGCGAGGCTGAGGCTGCTGAGGTAAATGAGGAGATTGCAGCCTCGGTGGAATATGAAGAGAGCGGCGATGCCGACATCCATGAGACGGTTGACCAAAATCTCCCAGCCGAGACGGTGATGGTCGATTGTGATACTGTCGAGGCTGAAAAGCCTATGGTAGTGTTTGGCGAGGAGCCGGCAGCGCCCGAGCTGTTGCCTCAACAGCCTGTGGAGCCGACACCGCTGCGTGTTGCCGACGAGCAGCCGGTGGTGCAGCCGATGGCAGCCCACGCATCACTCTTTGACGAGCTGTCGAGCACGACCGGGAATATCGAGCGCATGGATGCCAAGGTGGCCCGGCAGGCTACAGGTGACCTCATGAGCGCCATTACCCGCAACGACCTTGTGAGATTTCGCCGCGAGCTTTTCGGCAACAGCGATATAATGTTTTCCGACACCATCCACACCATCTCGGCCATGCACTCCTATGAGGAGGCCGAGGAGTATCTTTATGGTGACATGGGATGGAACCCTCAGGGTGACGATGTGGTCGATTTCATGGCTATTGTAAAGAATTATTTTGGCGCACGATGAGCGGTAAACTATATGTGGTGCCCACTCCGGTGGGCAACCTCGAGGATATGTCGCCGAGGGCCATTGACACTTTGCGGCGTTGCTCGGTGATTTATGCCGAGGATACCCGCACGAGTGCCACGCTGATGAAGGCATTTGGCATCAACACCCCCATGCTCAGCTTCCACAAGTTTAACGAGCATGGCACCACCGCCGGAGTGGTCGACCGCATAGCCGGCGGCGAGGATGTGGCCCTTGTGAGCGATGCCGGCACCCCCGGTATCTCTGACCCCGGCTTTTTGCTCACCCGCGAGTGCCGGCTGCGTGGCATCCCTGTGGAGACGCTTCCCGGCCCGACGGCCTTTGTGCCCGCGCTTGTCAACTCGGGGTTGCCCTGTGACCGATTCTATTTTGAGGGTTTTCTGCCTCCAAAAAAGGGCAGGTCGACCCGCCTTGCCGAGATAGCCGCCCAGGAGTGCACGACGGTGATTTATGAGTCGCCTCTGCGCCTGGTCAAGACCCTCATGCAGCTTGCCGAGGTGTGTGGCCCCGACCGCGATGCCTCGGTGTCGCGTGAGATTTCCAAAATCCATGACACCACCGTGCGTGGTAGCCTGGCCGAATTAATCGATTATTTTAGTGCGAACAATCCCAAGGGTGAAATTGTTATTGTGTTAAGCGGTACACCCCGACAGGCCGCCCACCGCACCCACCGCAATAAATACAAGGATGCCGTGGATACTGCCGATGAATGAGATGCCGCAGCGTTACATTGATTTAAACTATTTATTTATATATAAATCATTATGAAAAAGCTTACTATTCTTGCCGTAGGTCTCGCCATGTTGGGACTCGGTGCCTGCAACAACAAAGAGAAAGATCAAAAGCTCCAGGATGCCGAGACTCGCAACATCGAGCTTGAGGGAGATGTCAATGAACTCGTGGCTACCCAAGACAGCCTGCTGATGCTCGTCAACGACATCACCGAGGGTATGAACCAGATCAAAGAGCTTGAACGCATCATATCAAGCCCGGCAGCTCTCCAGAATGAAAGCCCCTCGCGCAAGGAGCAGATTAAAAACGATATTATCGCAATACAGAATGCTCTCAAGGAGCGTCGTGAGCGTCTTGATATCCTTGAAAAGAAACTCAATGATTCCAATAGCCAGCTCGGCAAGTCGTCGGCTGAAAACGCTACTCTCAAAAAGACTATCACTGCGCTCAAGACTCAGATAGCCGACCAGCAGACTGAGATCTCGACACTCACCAATCAGCTCGCCGCTGCCAATATCCAGATTAAGGAGCTTGGTAACACTGTGGCTCAGCAGACTACCCAGATTAACGATCTCAACACTGCTGTCGAGAATGAGTCGCGTGAGCGTCAGATTGCTCAGACCGAGGCCCAGAACCTCAACACCGAGCTCAACACCTGCTACTATTGCATCGGTTCCAACAAGGAGCTCAAGGCCAACGGTATCCTCCAGTCGGGCTTCCTGAAGAAGACCAAAATCATGCAGGGTGAATTTAACTCCAATTACTTTACCAAGGGTGACAAGCGTAATCTCACTCAGATCAACACCCACAGCAAGAAGGCTCAGGTGATGACCAATATGCCCAAAGGCTCTTATGAGATTGTGGACGTAAACGGTGAAAAGGTTATCAATATCACCAATCCCGCCAAGTTCTGGAGCCTCAGCAACTTCCTCGTAATCAAGGTGGGTTAATCAACCGTATTTCAACGATAAACAACAGGAGAGACTGTCAATAATGGCGGTCTCTCTAATTTTTTTTTCGGCGGGATGTCACATTTTGCCGGGTTGATGCGTCATTAGTGTGAGATGTCTCAAAAATTATTAATTTTGTAACTCATAAAAATTGTAATATTATGGATAGTGTATTAGTCCCTATTTTCATCTGTGTCGTGCTCCCGGTTTCAATCGTGCTCATCGTGTTTCTCACGGCGATGAACAGTGACAACAAGCGAGCCGAGATACTCATCAAGGCTATCGAGTCAAACAATGGTGTGAATACCGACAAGCTGGCCGAGTCGCTACAGCGTAAACCCCGCAAGACACCCCGCGAGGTGCTCAACTCCCGATTGCTCAAGGGGTGCATCTTTTCTCTCTCGGGCCTCTTTATCATGATTGTGGGGATTGTCAACAGTGCTCTTGGCTCAATCGGCGCCGGCGAAGACTCGGTCTCGGTGCCTGTGATTATAGGTGGAGTATTTCTGGCGATAGGTGTGAGCTTCCTGATCGTCTATGGCGTGACCCGCAAGCAGGTTGAAGCATCGGAAAAACGAGATTGACCCACCGATGACACGCGAGCAGTTTGTAACTCAGGTTGAGGGCGTTCAGGAAGCGTTACGGCGGTTTCTGACGGCCCTCTGCTGTGGTGATTCCTCGCTTGCCGATGATATAGCTCAGGAGGCCTGTGTCAAGGCCTATCTCACCTGCGACAGTCTCAAGGATCTGTCACGGTTTAAGGCGTGGATATTCCGCATCGGTTACAATGCGTTTATCGACAATAAGCGCCGCAGCTGCGAGTATGCTACGATTGATGATGCAGCCTTTATTGCCGGTGATGCAGCCGGTGACGACGCTTTCCGCTATCAGGAGCTGTATGCGGCTCTGGAAAAGTTGCCATCGAAAGAGCGCACCTCGGTGCTGCTGTTTTACATGGAGGGGTATTCGGTAAAGGAGATTGCCATGATTGTAGATGCATCGGCCGATGCGGTGAGACAGCATCTGTCGCGAGGACGCAATCATCTGCGTGGCTTGCTTTCAACCTGAAAAAATGGATATGGATATGGAAGATGATAAATTAAAAGAGCTTTTTAAGAGCTACAATCCCAAGCTGTCGCCGGGGGCCCGGTTTATGGCCCGTCTCGAGCGTAATATGGAGGCAGTAGAGGAGATTAAGCGTCAGGTAGTGGCCCGGCGTCGTTGCAACAGCATCGCTGTGGTGGTGGCATCGTTGGTGGGGTTTGTGACGGGAGTGTTGCTCACGCTTGTCTATCCGGTGGTGGAAGCGTGGATTGCCGGCGCCGACTTCTCGATACCGGGTCTTGGCGTGACGGTAATGTCGCTCGACTGGCAGATAGGTTGCTGGGTGGTGATGGCGGTGGTGAGTGTCCTCGCGGCTATCAATGCCTATGAGCTCACCCTGTCGCGCTTGTCGGGCAAGAGGGCTGGTTAAGAGCCGTTTAGATGCTCTAACGATAATTAACATAACGCGCTATAACAATGGCTAAATAGTTGTAAATGTCAAACATATAGTTGCTGAAGCTGTTTTATTACCGTAACTTTGCAAGAGGAAACAGTCCCTTCACTACTGTGAGGGGCTCCTCTTATGATAGCAAATACAGTATAGTTATGAAAAAAATAGTTTTAGCAGCAGCGGCCGTGATGGCTACTGCGACATTATCAGCGCAGCCTCTTATCCTCAATCAGCCTGAGGAGGGGATTGATATCCTCAATGAGGAGTTTTTTGAAAATCCGCTCACAGCGGTAGAAGTCAATGACGAGATGCTCCCGCCTCAGCTCCAGATGGAGTTTATTCAGGTGAATGATTCAGATGTCTACTCGATGGATATAATCTCGACCGATAGTGTCACCGAGACACTCGACGATGAGATATCACTGCTACAGGACAATCTTGCCAACTATGCCCGTTCCTATCTCGGCACCCCCTATGTGTGGGGCTCAAAGGGGCCCAAAACGTTTGACTGCTCGGGCTTTACCACCTGGGTGTTCAAGAAGCATGGTCTCGATATAGGCCACGGCTCGCGCAATCAGGCTACCAAGGGCCGCAAGATTGACCTCACCGATGCGAGGGTGGGTGACCTGATATTTTTTACGCTGCCGCGTCAGGCAGGTTCCAAGCGAGTGGGCCATGTGGGGATGGTGATAGACCGCAACGATGACGGTAGTGTCAAGTTTATCCACGCATCATCCAAGGGCGGGGTGAAAATATCCAATTATCCCGACAATGGCGCCTACTCCAAGCGCTTCCTTCAAATCAGACGCATCATTGATGACGACAATCCCACGGCCGTTCTTGCCGCCAAGTAGGCTGCCGATGGCCGGCATGTGGACAACTTAAAAATACCGCAGGGTCGCAGATTTTGGTCTTATTTCAGTCTCAAAATCTGCGACCCTGCGATTAACATTTATTTGGGGACAGGCTCTCAATTTGGTATTATGGGCTATATTGACTAATTTTGTAAAGAATTAATCAATATAGCCCATGTATTACGTAAAGAAACGTATTGAAATATCTGCCTCCCACCGGCTTGAGCTGTCTTATGACAGCAAGTGTACCGGTCTCCACGGCCACAACTGGATTATCACTGTTTATTGCCGTAGTCGTGAACTCAATCCCGACGGGATGGTGGTCGACTTCACCAGCATCAAGAGCGAGATTACGTCGCGTCTTGACCACCGCTGCCTCAACGATGTGCTGCCGTTTAACCCCACAGCCGAGAATATCGCACGCTGGGTGTGTGACACCATCCCATGCTGCTACAAAGTCGATGTGCAGGAGAGCGAGGGTAATATCGCAACCTATGAAATAGATTGATGATGAAGAGCTATCGCGTCAACGAGATATTCTACTCGCTCCAGGGTGAAGGTTATTTCACGGGCACCGCTGTCGTTTTTCTGCGGCTGAGCGGGTGTAACCGTGCATGTGATTTTTGTGACACCGACCACTCGGCTTTTATCGAGATGACCGCTGCCGAGATTGTGGCCGCAGTCACGGCCTATCCCTCGCGTCACATCGTCATCACCGGGGGAGAGCCCCTGATGCAGCTTGATGATGAGCTTGTGGGCCGGCTCCACGACAATGGCTTCTTTGTCCAGATAGAGACCAATGGCACTCTCCCCGTGCCCGTCGGCGTAGACTGGGTCACCTGTTCTCCCAAGACTCCGCCACTTGCCATCAATCGCCTTGACGAGCTGAAGGTGGTGTATCAGGGGCAGGATGTCGAGGCGGTGGCCGAGGCGGTGCCTATGGCGATGCACATGTATCTTCAGCCTTGCTCGGGAAGCAACATCCCCGAGACTGTCGCTTATATTAAAAGTCATCCCCACTGGCGGCTCTCGCTCCAGATGCACAAACTCATCGATATCCCCTGACCCTCCCGCTTTTCAGCCCCCTCCGATGCAACTATTGATGGCGACCGAGCGTCCAACAATGTGAAATGAAACCGAGTGAAGACAGATTTGAAGCATTGGTTGCCCGTCGAGCCAATATCATCGCCAAGGTGTGCTACATGTATGCCTCCGACAGTCAGCACTTTGATGACCTGCGTCAGGAGTGTCTGATTAATATTTGGCGTGGACTCGACCGCTTCAGGGGCGACTCCCGCGAGTCGACATGGATCTACCGTGCATGCATCAACACCTGTATCACTTTTTATCGCCGCAACCGCCGTCATGTCGAGGGTGCAGTGCCACTTGAAGCAGTCTTTGACATCGCCGCCGATGATGATGGCAAGCTTGAACGCATCGCTATGCTCTACCGTCTCATCTCGGGGCTGAGTGATGTCGATAAAGCTGTCATCATGATGTGGCTCGACGAGATGTCCTATGACGAGATTGCCGATGCCACAGGTATCACCCGCAACACTATTGCCTCGCGGTTACGCCGCATTAAAGTCAAACTCGCTGAAAAAGCTAAGGAGGAATAAAAATGGATATTGACCGATTAAAAAAGGATTGGAAAGAGATAAATGTGACCGCCGGTGCCACCCGTGCCGTTGACACTGACGATATTGCGGCAGTCGCATCGCGCCACGGCTCTCAGCTCGATTATATGAAGCGTAGGCAGGTGATGATGATGATAATCTGTGCCATCATGCCGGGAGTCTCGGTCTATTCTTTGGAGGGGTTGGGATTGCCGTCATGGTATCTTGCAGCCTTTGGTGGCTTTTTCATCGTCATGGGGCTCTTGATTTTTGCCACATGGCTGTTGTCACGCTCGCTCAACTTTACCACCATGAGCGTCAAGCAGCTGATAGGGCAGCTTGTGGGGATACAGCGGTTGCGCATCGCCCACAAGATTGTGGGGATGTCGCTTGCAATACCGCTACTGGTGTATCTATTTATCCATGTAGTCGGAATGAATGACCGGTGGATGTTGGGTGGTTGTTTTGGAGGGCTTGTGGCCGGTATCGCTGTGGGCTATTTAGCCGACCGCCGCATACGCCACACTATCACCCGCCTCAAGCGGTCACTCATTGATATCGATGATGCTGCCGTCGCTGAGTGAACCTGAATATTTCACATGGTTTAAAGCCCTCAACACATTGCACAGCGTGCGGCTCCAGTAGTCGCTAAAATCCTCCTTTACTGCAGTTAACACTCCGGGCAGGAGATCGGTTGGGCGGTTTTTGACCATCTCGGTGAAATTGTAAAGCACCTGGAAGAGGTCGGCCAGTCCCTCAGAGATACTTGCCGATACTGGAGTGTCGCTATATTTCATGTCTTCCTCAAAAGTCTCGAGATATACATCCTCGGCACCCATAAGCGCGGCAACCGATTCTTTGACACTGTCATAATATTCCTCGTCGAGTGAACTCTCGATATATACATCCTCATCGCTGAGCACCACCAGCTCGGTGGTGTCGAGATCAGAGGCTGAGATATAGAGCCTGGGAAGCAGGCGCAACATCGAGTTGACAAAGGTCTCGGGCTCGGTTGAGGAGGCAGTTTCAAGCGCGTGGCAATATTCATTGCTCAGCGCGATAAACGCCAAGGCGTTGTTGTTAAGTATCTTGGATTCCATAATAGTCACATTGGTTAAAACACGCTGCAAAAATAATAATAAATATCATAACCCACACAACCCTTTACCCCCTTATAATGATTATCGATTTTTTGAGGGGTGAAATTTTTTTTGGAAAATATTTGCAAGGTTGCATAAAATGTTCTACCTTTGCAGTCGCAAAGCTCAAGAGAGAGCATTCACGCAATGTTGGCTCATTAGCTCAACTGAATAGAGCATCTGACTACGGATCAGAAGGTTACAGGTTTGAATCCTGTATGAGTCACCAACTACATTAAAAACATTGCGTTTCCTTATTTTAATGGCTCATTAGCTCAACTGAATAGAGCATCTGACTACGGATCAGAAGGTTACAGGTTTGAATCCTGTATGAGTCACCTCCTTTATACTTAACAACGGGGCTACGTCGAGAAAGACGTGGCCCCACTTTTTTTGTTAATGGCTTATTTTTTAGAGACTTATAGGGCACAAGCCGTTATTCTGGTGCATATGTTAAAACGTGCGGTA
>JAAGKN010000517.1_pt1 | contig 52185 bp, 46 predicted proteins | sample 6206371 | NCBI WGS metagenome assembly JAAGKN01 (sample SAMN11533720, study PRJNA540317) | gut metagenome | isolation source: fecal pellets from male and female animal of same cohort | host: Peromyscus leucopus | place: USA:CA | collected 2017
ATCGACATATTTTTGTGGATAATGCCGATGCCGCCCTCACGCGCGATAGCGATGGCCATGTTCGCTTCGGTAACGGTATCCATTGCGGACGTCATTATCGGCGTATTGAGCATTACGTCTCCCGCAAGTCTTGTTGAAAGGCTTACCATGTTCGGAGTACAGTTTGATTCGGCGGGAATGAGCAGCACGTCGTCAAAGGTGAGACCTTCCTTAACAAATTTGTCAGAATAGTTCGTTTCCAGCATAAAATTACCTCCCGTAAAAATTTGGACGATTATGAATATTTCTAATAAATATAACACTTTACGGGCATTAAGTCAATAGAATTTTCGCAAATTTTGATATAAAAAAACAGTGTTGATCCGACAAATTTTTTGTGCATTTTTTTCATGCGTCTCAAACCTGTGTACAAAAGGGAAATCAAGGCAGTTTTCCGCTTTCTTTCAGAAGCCTCCAAAGGGTCGGTTCAAAGGAAAATTCCTCCATAAGCGCCTTCACCTCGTCAAGGAATTTTTCCCTGCCCTTAGGCGCACCGCTTCTCTTTACGGCGCGTATAAGAATATTTTTCGGAGTATGCTCAAAGTCCACAAATTCCAAAAGCTGAGTTTTGTAACCGCAGTATTCCAGCAGATCGGCGCGTATAGCGTCTGTAAAAAGCGCGCGACGCGCTCCTTTACAATGCCGTATCTTGTGAATATGGACAGACTTTCAGACTTCATCTGACTGTTAAGCTCGTGCTGGCAGCAGGGGACGGAAAATATCATCTCCGCGCCACGCATGACCGCGTTGTGCAGAGCGTAGTCCGTCGCCGTGTCGCAGGCGTGGAGAGTTACCACCATATCCACCTTGCCCTGCTCTGAAGCTCCGCTGATGTCTCCGACCTCAAATCTGAGATTTTTGTAACCGTACTTTTCCGCGGCGGCATTGCAGTTTTCGATAACGTCCGCTTTCAGGTCGAGACCAAGCATATCCGTCTCAATGCCGCGTATCTCCGTAAAATAATGGTACAGTACAAAGGTCAGGTAGGACTTGCCGCAGCCGAAGTCTATCACCTTTAGGGATTTGCCGCCGTCCGCATCAAAACCTCGCTCCCGAAGCGCGTCGTCAATGATCTCCGCAAAGCGGTTTATCTGACGGAACTTGCCGTACATTGGCTTTGCGACCTTGCCCTCTTTTGTGAAAATTCCCATGTCAACCAACGCGGGAAAAGGCTTGTCCTCGGGGATAATATAGTTCTTTTTCCTGTTGTGGGAAACGTATCCGCTTTGCGTTTGAGGGGACTTTTCCGCCGCCTTTTTCCCGAAAAGAAGCTTGCCTTTTTTCGATACCGCAATGCTGAATTCGCATGAGTTTCCCCATGCGTTGAGCTGACGGAAACCGCTTTCCAACAGTTCGGCGCAGCGTTTCAGTGTTTCGTCTGCGGAAAGATTTTCGTGAAATACCTGCTTTTCGGTATAGCGTTCAAGCTGGTATCCCTCCGCTTTCCGAACGGCGCATACGCGGCGGTATTCGGTATCCTTCGGCGGCTTGCTTATTACGATACGGGACGGCTCGTCCCCGAAAACTTTTTCCAGGTACGGAAGAAATGCAGGCAGTTCGTTCATGTTATTACCTCGTTTGTTTTCCGACGTTTATTCTGTACAGCGATTTTCGGCAGTCTCCGGGACAGATTTCCTGTCCGACGCTTCGCTGTATTTTTTCATCAGACGTTTTTTGCAGATAAAGTATGCGGGGATAAGGAACAGATCCGCCAGCACCCATGCCATTGGCGATGCAAAGCATACCGCGATAAATCCATATATCCTTACCATGTGGGATATGAACCATCTGCCCGCCATTTCCAGTATTCCCGCAAAGGTGGCAGTGGGAGAAAATCCCATGCCCTGTATGAAAAATCTAACGATATTGACCAGAGCCAGCGGGAAGTAAAACGCCGACAGTATAGTCAGGAACTGCTTTACAAGCGGGATAAGGTGCTTGCTTTCCTCGTCGAGGAAAATCATGGCGAGGTTGTTTCCCGCAAAGAAAAGGAAAAGAAACGCAGCGGCTGAATAGACAGCTCCCAGAAGCACGCAGGCGCCCAAGCCTTTGTTCAGTCTGTCCCACTTACGGGATCCCACGTTTTGTCCCGCGTAGGTAGCCATGGTCGAACCCATTGCATCGAAAGGACAGCACACGAACATGGACAGCTTATTAGCCGCAGTCACCGCCGTAACTGCCTCAGTACCCAGCTCGTTTACCGCAGTCTGGAGCATTACGCTGCCGATAGCGGTTATGGAATACTGAAGTCCCATTGGAAGTCCCATAAGGAAAAGTCTGCCGATATGCTTTGTACTGAAATGCCAGTCGTCTTTATCCGTTTTCAGTATGGCATAACCCTTGCAGACCCGCCTCAGGCAGCCGAAGCCCGACACGAACTGGGCGATGACCGTTGCCAGAGCCGCGCCGAAAACGTCCATATGAAAGCAGAAAATGAACACAATATCCAGTACAATGTTCACGACCGAAGCGATAACGAGCCAGCTTACGGGAGTTTTGCTGTCCCCAAGCGAGCGGAGTATGCCCGCAGTCATGTTGTACAGAAAGTACGCGGGAATTCCCGCAAATATGGTGAAAATATAGGTACGCGCTCTGTTGAAAATATCTTCGGGGGTGTTGGTGAATTGCAGGATTTCCGTACAGAAGATAAGCGTTACAGCGGTTATTGTCGCCGCAAGGAAAATGCAGAGCCATAAGGCGTTAGTCACATATCGGCGAAGCTGCTTGAAGTCTCCCGCCCCGAACATCTGGGCGACGGGAATGGAAAATCCGTTGCAGACACCCATAACGAAGCCGATGACAAGAAAGTTCACCGAGCCTGTGCTTCCCACCGCCGCAAGCGCCTTATAACCGAGAAAACGACCGACTATAGCTGTATCCGCCACGTTATAGAGCTGTTGAAATAAAAATCCGAATAATAGAGGAATTCCGAACCCCAATATCAGGGACATGGGCTTTCCTTTGGTTAGATCCTTTGAACCTGCCATGACAGTTTACCGGCTTTCATAAAATTTGCCGCTTGCAGAAAGATTTTTCCGCGGCAGCAAATTTAAGTATATGCCATTCTGCACAATAATTCTACAGTATTTTTGTGCGAAATTTTGAACTTTTTTATTTTTGAAAACACGTTAAAAACGTCCCTGCGGAATACAGCAGGGACGTTTTTAATATTATTGATATTTTAATAGAGCAGGTCATCCGATCCGTACCTTTTCGGCTCGGATGCATCGGCAGTCTGCGTGTCGGAGAAACCGCTGTCAGTCCACGACGCGCTTCCCTCGCCGAAGCAGGAGTAATTTGTCCGCGCGAAATATTTTTTCATGCCGCTTACGATCGCCGAAGCAAACTTCTTCTGGTATGCGGGATCGGCAAGAGCCATAGCCTCGCTGTAGTTGGTAACGAAAGCCGTCTCCACCAGTACAGAGGGGAAATCCTGCTGCTGGGTCACGAAGAAGTAGTTGTACTTCTCACCGCGGTTTGCTCCGCTTGACGAGCCGTGTACCTGAGTCAATACCTCTCCCAACGCCTCGGAAATATATTTTGCCAGCGGCTGCGAGAACGGCGTGAAATAGTACGCTTCGCCGCCCTTTGCGGACTCTCCCGCAGAGTTGCAGTGGATAGAAACGAACATATCGGGATTGTACTGCCGTGCGTCCGAAGCGCGCTGCTCCGTGACGTAGGTCTGACTTTCGGTTTTCAGGCGGATAACATTTGCCCCCTCGTCCTTGAGTATCTGTTCCACATACTTGGCAATGGCAAGATTTGCTTCCTGCTCCTTAATGTGACCGATCGCACCCGGGTCGAACGCGGACGCTCCTGTGTAACCGTGTCCCGGATCGATAACGATAGTCGCGCCGCTCAGGCTGTTTCGGCAGCCGTTGAACCGCAGGACAAGATTTCCCTCGCTGTCGTAGGTTGAGGTAAGTCCACCGAAAACTCCTTGCTGACGAAGTCGCAGGGTAAGCTTGGTTTTTGTCATGTCCCCCGACGTGGAAACATTCCATGTACCCGTGGTAAACACCGCGCTGTCGGGGAACGCAATGTCTCCGGCAGAAACGCTTGTAACGTAATCGAAAGTAAGAGTAATTGAACCCGCGTCAAACGCGGAAACATAGTATCCGCCGTTTCCGCCGTCGCTGTAGGACTGACCGTCATAGGTCAGCGAGAAAGGCACTTTAACTGCGGTTTTCAGCTTTATGACCGTATCTGTGCCGTCCTTGCCCGCGGCGGCTACCGACATGGGATTGCTGCCGAGAGGTCTGTTTTCAAGCACGTTGACTGCGCTTGTTCTGATACGCTTGCCTGAGTTGGTCAGATAGTAATCAGTGCCGCTGTAGGTTACCGTTTTAACGATGTAGTCCAGCGTTCCCGCAGGAAGTCTCGCACAGTTGGGTGTGGGACTTGTGCTTGTAGTTCTGTAGTCGTACACCATGGTGTTGTCGTTCTTGACCTCCAACAAACTTCCGCTGTAGTCGTTCGCGACCTCTGCAAGAGCGTTTACTATTATTTTTGCGCCCGTTCTGGACTCGCTTATATTTCCCGATTTGGCGGGATAGCTGCCGTAAAACTCGATGTTTCCCAGGTTGATGTCCTCGCCGCGTTTTCCCGCGGGAGCGGTGTAGTAGCCCACATATTTGGTGTAGTTGGAGTTAGGATCAAGCTCGTCAAGCTGTCCCTCAACTTCTTTAAGGGAAATGCTCTTGCCGTTTACCTTAGCCGTCACAGTCGAACCTCGGTACGCGATCGCGCTGAGGGCTATGGTTGACTGCTCCTCGACCCGCATTGTCTCGTCCGTCGGCGAAACGCTTTTCAGCACGTTTACCGTTCGTGTTATCTTATAGGTAATGACCTTTGCCTTATTCTGGAATTTAAACGTGTTCAGACCCACGTCAAGCTCCTCGGTGAAGTAGAACCGTCCCGCCTCGTTCAGCTTGATCTCCTTGCCCTGATAGTAAACAGGGAAGTTGGGGTCGAAAGAGCCTGCGAAAATAACGGTGGGCTCTTCCGTCTTAAAGGTGGTCTGAGTGGGGAGAGTCATTTCCAACTCGCTGTTGAGACCTTCCACGTCTATCTCGTTGTCGTAATGCTTCAGCAGTGCGCTTGTGGACTGCATAACGTCCTTGTCCAAAGCGGCTAACGAGTGAAACGCGCTTCCGCCATAGGAATCATAGTCAGAAGCGGCAATGACCTGCTTTACAAGCTCATCGGGAGAACCCCAGCCCTCCGCGTCGGTGCAGATACGCTGGTTCAGGTGGTGGACATACAGGGGGATATCCGCTTCTTCGGCATACTTGTTCCACCAGCCGACTATTTCCTTGAACGGCAGGGAACTGTCACTGAGTGAACCCTTGGCTTTCAGCATGATAAAGTCCGCGCAGCCGTTTTGAATATAGCTGACCGTATCGGCGTAGCCGTCCGTGAGAGCCTCAAAATCCACGGAGGTCTCCGAGCCGTTTTCCTCGGTTGTGTAGTTCGCCCACACGTCGTTGAGAGAAATACCCACGGGAACGGTGTTGTTTGTCCGCCTCACAGCGTCCGCCGCAAGGCTGAATACGTACGCGCCGTTGTCGGGCAGCCAGTTATCGTAGCCGATGCCTGAGCCGTACTTGACATAATCTTCAAGGGAAGTGTTGTCCTTTGAGGAGTAATAGCCGTCCAAAATAATGCCGTCAACAGGATATTTGACTGTAAAGCTGTGAACGGTTATTGCCAGCCTGTCTAAACGTGAGCGCAGATCGTCCTCTTTGAGGCCGTCCAGAACGCAGTCCAGACTGAAATTCAGATAGACGTAGAAGCCGCGTTCCTTGGCTGCCTCTACAGCATAATCAGCAAGCGGACGTTCAACCGTCTCATTCATGTCCGCACTGTAGAAGGTCTCTCCCTTGCGGTCGGTCATGATTATAATTGAATTCAGCCCGTTTTTTTCTGCGGTATCAAGCATTTCCGAAACGCTTGCGGATATCTGCTCCTCGGTGAGAGGCTCACCGTTTTCGTTGGGTACGGCATAGTCTACAGTAGGAGTAACGTATACTCCGCGCATACTGTCGGGAAAGCTATAGAGCGGCGTTTGCTCAGGTTCTTCAAACACAGGCAGGGACTCGTCTCTGCCGATATCCGGCTGCGGAGCGATAACTGTGATATTTCCTATATCGGCAGGGTCGTCCTCGGCGGAAACGAGAAGTCCGCCAAAACCGGTCAAAAACTGCGCGCCTAAAGAAAATGCCGTCAGCAATCCCGCAAATTTCCGAAAATACCGTCGTTTCCGAAAATCGGGATATTTTTCTCTTTTTCTTTTCATCTTATTTCCCTTTCTTTCAGTGTTTTTGTTCTACTTTTTTCTTTTTATTTTTCTATATTTTTTATTTCCTTTGAGACCTGAGCGGCAACGTCAGCCGTCGGTCTGAAAACCGAATCGTATCGGTAGAGAGCCACTCCGCCGTAATTTTCCAATGTCTCCGCAAGCTTCATCTGACGGGACAATATGTCGCTGTTTTCCAGCCATTCTCTTTTTCCGCTGCCTGCGTAGCCGTCCTCAGCTCCGACCTTATAGGCTGCAAGACCGATAACAAGCTTCACATTGTGACTTTTCACCATGCTGTTCCAAAGAGCGATAACGTCCGCATAAGGAAGCGCGGCGTTGTCAAATCCGAAATATACCTGCGGCAAAATATAGTCGCAGTAACCGCTCTCGGAACACCATTTCCGCACGTCTGCGTAAAGCTCGCCGTAGTTGTTTTCCACGCTGCCCTGCGGGGAAATTCCGAAAACCATGGTGTCATTTGCATTATGAACAGCCTTATAGAGCTTTTTCACCATTCTGTTCACGTTGGCTATCCGCCAGTCCGAAAGGGACGCGCCGTTGCCCGAAGCTGCGTAAGCCGCGCTGTCAAAGCCATTGTCAGTGGTGGGGTAGAAGTAATCGTCGATCTGAATGCCGTCCACCTTGTAGTTTTCCGCAATCTCGGTTATTCCCGCAGCAATAAGGTCAGTTACTTCGTCGTAGGCGGGATTGAGATACCACCTGTCACCCGATTTGACAATGTATTCACCGCGGCGGCTGTTGTACCACTTTTTAATAGTATAGCTGTCATCCAGCTTTTCGATTTGAGAAGTTGTCATAAGTCCGCATTGGGATTTACCCAAGCATGGAGCGGACATTCCCCGTTCGTGGGCACATTCTATCATAACCCGGAGCGCGTCAAAGCTGTTTTGCGTGCCGATAGTTCCGTCAAACTGTTCTCCTGAGGGGAACAGCTCCGAGGCGTAGTAAGCGTCGCCGAAAGCACGAACCTGCACATAGACCGTGTTGAAGCCAAGATCGGAAATATTGTCAAAATATTCTTCGACAGACTTTCTGAAAGATTTTTCCGATTTGTTTCTAAGTATGGAAGCGTACTCTAAATATGTGATCCAAAACCCTTTTTGCTCATCAAAATTGAGAGCGGAATAACTGCTTTTTTCCTGTTTCTTTTTCGTCGTCTGCAATTCGGAAACGGTTTGTGTTTCTGTTTTTAACGCTGTTTCCGTTTTTATTTCCGTCGTTTTCGCAACTTCCTGCGGACTTTCATATTGCAGCGTTAACGCCGTTGTTTGGCTTACTTGCGCGATTTCCTTGATTGTTTCCGAAAATTCCGGCATTTCCGGCGCCGATCCTGCATTTCCGCTTTTTATTTCCGAATTTGCGGCCGTTTCCTCTTTTTTCGACGACGCTTCAGAAACTGTTTCCGTATCATTTCCTGTCGAAACTTCCGTTTCCGCTGTGTTTCCGACCGTTTCCGACTCCGTTTGCATAAAAGGTTCTTCAACGGAAAAATCAGAGGCAGGAATTACCACCGTGATCGAAGACAAATCTGACGCGTCCTCCACCCGACGGCAGCCTGCCGCGCAAAGTACAAGGACAAAAGCAAACAAAACAATCGAAAGCCTGAAACGATACCGCATTTTAACCTCTTTTCCTGTTCGGACAAATTCTTGATATACAGTAATTATATAACACTTTTTAAGCAAAGTCAATGACAGAGCGGTAAAAATACTTCACTAAAGGCTGAAAAAATTTGGCATTAATTCCTGAAAGCTGTAAGAAATCGGTTCATCGTCGCTGTTTCTGAGGATTATCCTGATATCGGGAGAAAATTCCCCCAAGACCTGGCGGCAGATACCGCAGGGAAAAGTCTCCCCGCCTCCCGACGACACTATTGCTATTGCTGTAAAATCTCGACAGCCCTCCGAGACCGCTTTGAATATGGCGGTACGTTCGGCGCAGTTGGTCGCACCGTAGCTGGAGTTCTCAATGTTGCAGCCTGTAAAGACGCTGCCGTCCGAACAGAGCAGAGCCGCTCCAACGCGGAATCCCGAATATGGCGCGTAAGCGTTTTCCATAGCCTTATCCGCGGCGGCAAGAAGTTCTTTATCTGTCATAAAAATTCTCCTCTCAATGAAATAAATATAGTATATCATGCTTTTTATGGCTTTGCAAGACATTTTTCACGTATTTTATTTCATGTTAAGAAAATTTTTTGTACAAATTAACGGCAATATGCTTGACTTCATTAATAATTTACGATATAATTATTGTGTATTATTCTGTAAAATTGAGGTGTAAGCATATGACTGCAAAATTAAGTAAAATCGCGGCGGCGGCGCTGTCTGCGCTGATGTGCGCTTCGCTGCTGGCAGGCTGTAACAACGGCGGCGAAGACGCGGTAAACACCGATCCTGCGGGAACTGAATCGTCAAATTCAGGTACGGTCGAAAATGCAAACGTTGATATGTCCTCGGCTGTAGACGTTACGGGCGGCTTCGTTAACACCGACTGGACTTACGGTCAGGTATCTGTCGGCGGCGGCGGATTTATAACCGGTGTGTTTTCCACTCCTGAGGAAGGCGTTTGGTACACCAGAACAGACGTTGGCGGCGCATATTACCGTACTCCCGAAACAGGCAAATGGGCGTCTATGAACTATTGGGTGACGGCTGACGACAGAGGACTGCTGGGTTGTGACGGTCTGGCGTATGATCCGCAGTCCCCAAACAAGGTCTACCTGCTTTTGGGCACGGACTATTTCAGCAACGGCAAGACTGTTGTGGGTATTTCCGAGGATTACGGAAAATCCATGAAGATAGTTGACGTTACCGACAAGATCAAGGTACACGGAAACGGCATGGGACGCGGAAACGGTGAGCGTATTGCCGTCGATCCCAACAACGGCAGCGTTATTTTCGCGGGCGGACGCACAGGCGGCATGATCAAGAGTACCGACGGCGGTTACAACTGGGAAGCGGTATCGAGCTTTCCTGTAACCACGACTTCAAACGGAAACGGTATAAACAGTATCCTTTTCGACCCCTCTTCGGCTAAGGACGGCGTTACCCAAAGGATATACGCTTCCGTTTCCGCAAAGGGCGACGAGGGCGGAAATCTTTTCGTTTCCGAGGACGGCGGTGCAAGCTGGTCCAAGCTGGCAAACAGTATCACCGATCACATGGTACAGCGCATGAAGCTTGACAGCAAGGGAAATCTCTACGTTTGCTACATCAACAACGAGGGTCCGTGGAACTGCGCGCTTGGCATGATCTACAGATACGGCACGGACGGCTCCGCGGAGATAATTTCTCCCACTGCGGATTCTTTCGGCGATATTCTTATTGATCCCAACGACGACAACAGACTGATAGCTGTTACTTCGGGACAGTGGAAGGCTCAGTCCAACGGCGCGTTCGGAGATGTTTTCTACACTTCAACGGACGGCGGCAAAAACTGGCATAACGTCCTTGAAAGCATGGAAATGGACACCAACGGCATGCCTTGGGTTGAGGGCTGCGCAATACACTGGTGCAGCAGCCTTGCTCTTGATCCGTTCAACACAAACAGGATCATGGTAAATTCGGGCAACGGAATTTTCTCCTGCGACAACATCTGGGACGAAACTCCCAAATTTTACTTTGATGCACTGGGTATCGAGGAAACGGTTCCTCTGGATATCATTACTATGGAAGACTACCCGCTGATAACCGCGGTAGGAGACTATGACGGATACGTTCACGAGGATATATTTACTCCCGCAACGCGTCATCAGGATATGATAGGCTCTACGTCAAGCATAACCATTGCCGCTCAGAACAGGGACCTGTGGGCGAAAGCGGGCGGAAGCGAAAGCGAAATGCTGCTGACCTATACGACCGACGGAGGAAAAACCTGGTCAAAGATAACTAATTCTCCCGAAGCCGGCAAGAAATTCTATCAGGGAAAATTGGCTCTCAATGCGGACGGCAGCGTGCTTGTTTGGAGTCCCGAAAACTCCATGAAGGCATACTGGACAGACAACTGGGGCGAGACATGGAACGAAGTGACCGGAATAGCGGGACAGGGCAATTATCTCATAGGCGATCCCAACAACGCGGACTATATGTACTGCGGCAGCGCAAGCTCGATCGCAGTAAGCTCCGACGGCGGAAAGACCTTTACCAGAAACAGCCAGATATCCCCAAGCTTCCGCAGGCTCTGCGTGGATCCCCATAACGAGGGTACGTTCTACATCGCCAACGGCGCGGGACTTCTCGTTTCAAAGGATTACGGAAAGACCGCGGAAATGGTGCCGAATATCAAGTACTGCGAAGCCGTGGGACTGGGCAAAGCCAAAAACGACGGCGATCCGCTTGTTATCTATGTTTGGGGTACTCCCATGGACGCGGATAAGCCGGGCCTCTATATGTCTGAGGATCAGGGCGGAACGTGGATGCGCGTTAACGATGACGCTCATCAGTTCGGCGGTACGGGCAACGGCGTTTTCGTAAGCGGCGACATGAACGTTTACGGCAGGTGCTATATGAGTACGGTCGGACTCGGTATAATCTACTGCGATAAGGTCGAAAAATAATGAAACCCGTTGACAATATTTCGCAAATATGGTATAATATCCTGTAATATTAATCGGAAAGGAATCGAAATATGGTACACGTTACTGAAGACAAGTGCATTGGCTGCAACGCCTGCATAAGAGTATGTCCCGTTCCGAATGCAAACAGATACGACGGAAACGTGGTTCATATCAATCCCGAGGAGTGTATCCAGTGCGGAGAGTGCGTCAAGAACTGTCAGCACGGCGCAAGATATTACGACGACGACCTTGAGACCGTTATCGAGCTTATGCAGACCCAAAACGTCTCCTTTATAGTAGCGCCCTCGATCAAAACAGCTATGGACGGCAAGTGGAGACATGTGCTCAAATGGCTGAAGGACAACGGTGCGCACGAGGTATACGACGGCTCCTTCGGTGCGGATATATGCACCTATATGCATATTGAATATCTCAAGCATAATCCGGACGCAAAGGTTATTTCACAGCCCTGTGCGGCAATAGTGAACTATGCCGAAAAGCACAAGCCTGAAATGCTGCCTCATATGTCGCCCATTCAGTCTCCGCTTATGTGTGCGGCAATATACATACAGAAATATCTTAAAAGCGACGATATCCTCGTGGGTCTTACGCCTTGTATCGCCAAGGGCGAGGAGTTCAGAAATACCAATGTTATAAGCTATAACGTTACATTCAAGCGCCTTTCCGAGTACATGAAAAAGAAAGGTGTAGTCCTCCCGATAGGACGAAGCGAATTCGAGTGGTCAGCAGTAAGAGGCTACGACGGAACTTTCTATCCTATCCCGGGCGGTCTTAAGGAATGTCTCCACGTTTACGATCCTGAGCTGGCTGTTACCACTTCCGAGGGCGTAAACAAGGTCTACGAGGACTTCGACTACTACCTTGAAGCTAATAAGTCTTCACGTCCCGCGGTATACGACGTTCTTTCCTGCGAGTTCGGCTGCAACTCGGGCGCGGGCGCGAGGTCGGACTTCAACGAATTTACGGCGTATGATATCATGAAGAACGCCAAAAGCTGGTCCACGACCAGAAACAAAAACGAAAGATTTCACAAGAAGATATTCAAAGACCTTAAGCTTGATGACTTTATCAGAGAATACACAAACAGATGTATGTCCCATATGCCGAACGAAAGCGAGCTTGACGAGGTCTACAGGAGCATGGGCAAGGTCACAGAGCTTGACAAGCATATCGACTGCCACGCCTGCGGCTTTAAGAGCTGTAAGAATATGGCTATGACGATCTATGCGGGAAACAACACTCCCTCAAACTGCGTGCAGTTTGAAAGAGCGCAGCTCAAGACCATGCATGAAGAGGTCGAAAGAGAGCACATGGAACTCCAGAACGCTGTTGAGCAGATCACAAATATGCTTACCGCACTGGGTGAAAAGGTACTGCCGATATCGGCTCATACCGCAGATAATTCCGCCAAGAATGAAAGCATCATAAACGATATGTACAATCTTAACAACGATATGACGGGAATTCATTCCATGGCTGACGGTATCGTGGGTTCGATCTCGAAGATCGGCGAGAGTATCGAGGAATACAACAAGATACTGGGACAGATCAGGTCTATTTCCGATCAGACGAATATCCTTGCGATCAACGCTTCCATTGAGGCGGCGAGAGCGGGTCAGAATGGCAGAGGCTTTGCGGTAGTCGCGACCGAGGTAAGAAGTCTCGCGATAAAATCCGCCGAGACTCTAAAGGAAGCCGAAGAGCATACCAATGAGATACTTTCAAATATCGACGGTATCAAGAAAGCTTCCACCGCTATTATGAATGAGGTCTCCGCCACACAGGAAAATGTTGTCAGCACTGAAAACGCCGTTGACGCACTGAACAAAAGCTCGCATCTTATCGACAGCAGCGTAAACGAAGTAACGGAAATTATCCAGAACCTGAGCGAGATCGCTTCGGGACTTACCGAAAATCACAGCTACAGTACAGGAACAGACAGCGCCGACATTGATATGGAACCGTCATTTGAATACTAAAAAATATCCTCCATGCGTTTGGCATGGAGGATATTTTGCGGTATCCTGCTGTGGTGTCTGTACGGTTTAAAGAAATTCGTGCATGACCTTTTCAGCGGTACTGTGAAGCTCGTCTTCGGTTCGGATATCGCTGCTTCTTTTCATAACCGCTCCCTGAACATAGTCGGGAAGAGACGTGAAAAATATCTTCGCCGTCTCGCTTCCGCTTAAAAGACTGTCGAGGTTTTCATACTTTCTCATATACTTACTTCCTTTCACAAGGATATTTTCTGCGCTTTTCCGTAAAAAATACACGCGGTTCGGCGCTGCTGCAAGCAGTAAAATCAGAGAATTTTTTCAGCGCCGTTTGGCTTATGTGCAATATTCACACCGAAATGCTTCAGACTGACAGCTAAATATGTGTAAATAGGCGATTATTTGCAGGATTTGTAAAAAACGCTTGCAAACTATCAGGTAATGTGCTATTATATAATTTGGACTGAAACGAAAATGTACGCGAGTGAAAAACAATTGTGTTTTGTACGTGTTATGTTTTTCGTTTTAAAAATATGTGAATAATGAAATAATTTTCTATATCAAAGGGGAAGATCGTTATGAAGCTTACAGAAATGAATAAGGAACAGCTTGCCGCTTTCAAGGCGGAATGTGAAAAGGAATACGAGGGCTACAAGGCTAAGGGAATGAAGCTGGATATGTCCCGCGGAAAGCCAAGTACCGCGCAGCTTGACCTTGCTATGCCGATGTTCGACGTTTTCACCAACGCCGCAAGTATGCTCACCGCGGACGGTATTGATTGCCGAAACTACGGCTGCCTGACGGGTATCCACGATGCAAAGGTGCTCTTCGGAGACCTGCTCGGCGTTAAGGAGGAGGAACTCATTATCGGCGGAAACTCCAGCCTTGCAATGATGTACGACACCGTTTCCCGCGCAATGACCCATGGAGTTTACGGAAGCGAAAAGCCTTGGGGCAAATACGATAAGGTAAAGTTCCTTTGTCCCGTTCCCGGATATGACAGACATTTTGCTATATGCGAAAGCTTCGGTATCGAGATGATAAATATTCCCATGCGATCCGACGGTCCCGACATGGACATGATCGAAAAGCTTGTCTCCGAGGATGAAGCGGTCAAGGGAATTTGGTGCGTGCCTCTTTACTCCAACCCCGACGGAATTGCTTACTCCGATGAGGTGGTAAGACGGTTTGCAAACCTGTCACCAAAAGCGGCTGACTTCCGTATTTTCTGGGACAACGCCTACTGCGTACACCACCTGACCGATACTCCCGACAGGATACTCAATATCCTTGACGAGTGTAAAAAAACGGGTAAAGAGGACATGGTGCTGATTTTTGCTTCTACCTCTAAGATATCTTTTTCGGGCGCAGGCGTTGCTATTATGGCAGGTTCGGTAAATAACGTTAAGCAGATCACCAAGCTTATGGGTATCCAGTGCATAAGCTATGATAAGATCAATCAGCTTCGTCACGTTAAGTACTTCAAGAACGTGGACGGCATTATGGAGCATATGGCTAAGCACCGCGGTATTATTGCTCCTAAGTTTAATCTGGTGCTTGATATGCTGGACTCGGAGATAGGCGGTCTGGGTGTGCTGGAGTGGAACAAGCCCAACGGCGGTTACTTCATTTCCGTAAACACTTTGGACGGCTGCGCGAAGAGAGTTGTTCAGCTTTGCAAGGAGGCGGGAGTTGTGCTTACCTCTGCGGGAGCGACTTTCCCCTACGGCAAAGATCCCCTCGACAAGAACATCAGAATAGCTCCCACATATCCTCCCCTTGAGGAGCTTGAAGCGGCAATGCAAATCTTCTGCGTAAGCGTGAAGCTTGCTTCCGCCGAAAAGCTTTCCAAGTAAAATAATAAATAAACCGTCACCGAACAGTCTTTGTCCGGTGACGGTTTTGTTTTTATTCAAGAATTTTTCTGATATTTCCAAACGGTTCAACGCTGCGCTTTAAAATACCGTGCATATGAGCGATAGCAATGCCGTAGTTGGTTATCGGCACTCCCTGATCCTCGGCGCATTTGTAGCGGTACTGCATTTCCCGCTCGTTGAGCATACAGCCGCCGCAGTGCACCACAACCGAATAGCCGCTTAAATCATCGGGAAATTCCGTCCCCGACGTGTATTCAAAAGAAACGTCCCTACCCGTGTGTTTTTTGATCCATGCGGGCAGCTTGACCGTGCCTATGTCTCCGCATTGACGGTGGTGGGTGCAGCCCTCGGAAATGAGGATTTTGTCACCGTCCTTGAGACCGTCCAAAGCCTTTGCACCGCGGACGGCAGTCTTCAAGACTGCCCTTATAACGGGCAAACAGTATCGAAAAGGATGTCAGCAGAATGTCCTTGGGGACGATTTTGTCCACCATACCAAACGCCTGACTGTCGGTAATTACAATTTTGGGAGACGTTCCCAATTTCTTTAATGTCTCCGCAAGCTCGGTCTCTTTGACAACTACGGAGATACCGCCCGCTTCGAGAATGTCGCGGATAGTCTGCTGCTGGGGAAGAATAAGCCGTCCCTTTGGCGCGGCGGAGTCAATGGGGACTACCAGTACCGCAATATCCAAGGGGGAGAGCAGGTCTCCCACGATTTTTTTGTCGGGTTCTTCTGTTTTGGCAAGTCTTGCAATCTCGGTTTTCAGTTCGTCGATGCCGATATTTTTCAGTGCGCTGCCATAGAAATGTCCCTCTTTTTTGTGAAAGCTTTCGGGGAGCAAGTCCGCCTTATTGTGGAAAATAGCAAGCGGGATATTCTTTTGGCGTATCTTTTCGATAAGCGCGGTATCTTCGGGACTTTCCGTTTCGCCGTCAATTATAACAACGGCAATGTCCGTCTTGTTCAGCATTTGGTAGCTTTTCTTCACGCGGAGAGCGCCAAGCTCCCCCTCGTCGTCAATACCGGGAGTGTCTATCATCACCACGGGTCCTATGGGGAGAAGCTCCATAGCCTTTAAAACAGGGTCGGTGGTTGTGCCCAAAACGTCGGAAACAATGGCAATGCTTTGATTTGTAAGAGCGTTCATAACACTTGATTTTCCTGCGTTGCGCCTGCCGAAAATTCCTATATGGACGCGGTTTGCGGAGGGTGTTTCATTAAGTCCCATAAAATCAACTCCTTCTTTAGAGATCAGACGGTAGAATTCACCTTATCAATTTTCAAAGGTAAACCCGCAATTATGACTGCTTTCCGTTCCGCGGATACTGTAGTGTCCTTTTGTATATTCTTCAACAACCTTTTTCCAGAACAGACCCGCCGGAACATTGTTTTTCCAATAGCAGACCTCCCAAGGGCCGCGGTGCAGATCAAACAGCTTTGCGGCCGCATATTTGCCTACTCCCATTCTTCGGTACTTAAGCATAACAAAAAATTCTCCGAAGCACCTTGCGTCCGCTTCCTCCCGATAGTCACAATGGGGACAGATCAAGGCAAATCCTGCGATCTTTCCGTCAACGCGTATCAAATATGGAAATCTTCCTTTTTCATTCCAATAGTTGTCAATGTAATCATATCCGTAGTATCCATATTCATTTATATCATCGTTGCTGAAAGCTGAAAATTCGTAATTGTACAGCTCCATAAGCCGTACCAACAGCGATTTTTCATCAACGGACATAAGGTTCAGCGTGATATCCATTTTCTCTCTTCTCCTAAAAAATTCAATTCAGCAAAATCTGTCGCAAGTAAATGACCGATAAACCGAAATAACTATCTTAAAATGCGGTGTTTGCACATTCCCGATTTGCCGCATTCGGGGCACGTCAGTTTACGTTTTGTCAAGGTATGATACCCTTTCACATAATCACCCGTTGCAGGGACAAAAAGAGCTTTGCAATGCGGACACTCAAAATATCCGGCTTGCGCATCAAGCACCGCCGCAGCGCCTATTCCCGTTGCCGCTGTTGCAATAGCCAACACAATTACTGCAATACGCGCAATCGTAGGAATTTCAAAGCATGCCGCAATAGCAATCAGCGAACAAACCGCAATAACCGTTATTAAAGCGCAAATAACGCTCAATGCTGCTTTTTTCTTGTTTTCTTCATTTTCTTTCATCAAATTCATAATATTCTCCTCTGCTTTCTCTTGATAATCAATTTGGGAAATTTTTGCACCGGAGAGAAGTTCGTTAGCAGTTATGCAAAGCACATTGCATAACGGCAGCATAAGAGAAACCTCCGGAAGTCCTTTTCCGCATTCCCATTTGGAAACGGTTTTGTCACTAATTGACAGTACATCGGCAAGCTGCTTTTGCGTCATATTTTGTGATTTTCTTGTTTCAGCAATAAATTTGCCAATCTTAATTTGATCCACTCGGTTTCCTCCTTTCTGCCTCTATTATACATAATAAATGATTTGATGAACACACATGGAGCGTAGAGTTCAGCATATCTACGAAACGCAGAGAAATTAAATCCCGATTTACCGCCGTGCTTAGAACCTGAAATCCCTGCTTCCCTGCTCGATTTTTGTAAGATTGTCAATAACAATACCTCTTACCTTCTCATTGGGAACATTCCCTATCTCGCTTTCGATAAGCTTAACGCCAACCTCGCGGGTGTCGGGACTTGCATAGTCCATAAGGTACTCCTTAAGGGTCATCAGCGCGTTGGGGTGACAGCAGTTCTGTATCTGACCGTTTTTGCAAAGGGACATAAACCTGTCCCCCGTTCTGCCCTCGCGGTAGCAAGCCGTGCAAAAGCTGGGAATATATCCTAATTTCATAAGCCACTGCACAACCTCGTCAAGGGAACGCTGATCGGACACGTCGAACTGCTCGGTGTCGTGGGGTCTTTCTTCGGGTGTGTAACCGGCGTAGCCGCCCACGGAAGTCCTCGAACCGCCCGAAATCTGAGAAATACCAAGGCTCAGAGCCTTTTCGCGGCAAGCCTCGCTCTCGCGGGTGGAGATTATCATTCCCGTGTATGGTACTGCAATTCTTATGCAGGCGATGATTTTTGCGAACGTGTCGTCGTCAATGCCGTTATCGAACGCGGTTGGGTCAATGTCGTCAGCCTTTTTAACGCGGGGGACACTGATAGTGTGCGGTCCTACGCCGTGGACGGCTTCCAAATGCTCCGCGTGCATAAGCAGACCCGCAAATTCGTAGCGGTACAGCTCCAAACCGAAGAGAACTCCAAGTCCCACGTCGTCGATACCGCCCTCCATAGCTCTGTCCATAGCCTCAGTATGGTAAGCATAATTATGCTTAGGTCCAGCCGGATGAAGCTTTTCATAGCTTTCCTTATGGTAAGTTTCCTGAAAGAGGATATACGTTCCGATACCTGCGTCCTTTAGTTTGCGGTAATTTTCAACTGTGGTAGCGGCAATGTTCACGTTTACGCGGCGAATTGCTCCGTTTTTGTGCTTGATGTCATAAATAGTCTTAATGCTTTCGAGAACGTACTCAATGGGGTTATTCACAGGGTCTTCGCCTGTTTCGAGAGCGAGACGCTTGTGTCCCATATCCTGCAAAGCGATAACCTCCTGACGGATTTCCTCCTGAGTAAGCTTTTTGCGGGCGATATGCTTGTTCTGACAGTGATAGGGACAGTACACGCAGCTGTTCACGCAGTAGTTGGAAAGATACAGCGGCGCAAACATTACGATACGGTTGCCGTAAAAATCCTTTTTGATCTGACGCGCAAGCTCGAAAATACGCTCGTTTCTGTCGGCAAGTGTGCAGTCCAAAAGTACTGCGGCTTCGCGGTGGGAAAGTCCCTTGCGCTTTTCGGCTTTCTCGATAATGCTGTCGATAAGCTCTGCGTTATCCTTGTTTTTCTCGGCGTATTCGAGAGTTTCAAGTATCTCGGTATTGTCGATAAATTCCTCGGCTTTAAGTGAATTTGGATTGTACATAACTCATTTTCCTTTCTTATTTTAAGATTTGTAAGGCGGGGCTTTCTCCCGCCTGTTGTTTTATAAAATCCGTTTCAAGGCGGGAGCAAGCCCCCGCCCTACATTTACGGAAATGATTTACATTATAAAATCTCCTCTTGCAGTGACCAAATTATAGCCAATTTTTTCCGTTCTTTTCCGCAGCGAAGCCACGCTTTCCGCTGCCTCATCTCCCGTACAAATTTTATTGTCGTACAACAGATATTTTTTTCGCACATCACTTGGTGAAAGATTTGGCATGACCACATTTGCTCCCGCCAGTATGCCCATTTCCCTGCCATTTGGATGGATAGTCCCCAGCGCGGTAGTAGCGGGAAGAAGAACATTTGGCACGATAAGCCTTGTCAGTCCCAGCATAAGCAGGGTCATCTCTAAAGTACCCGCTTTTTCCTCCGCAAACGGTGTGTCGTGGTGGGGTATGAACGGACCAATACCAACCATTTGCGGCTGAAACTTATAAATAAACAGCAAGTCCTCCGCAAGATTTTCCGTCGTCTGATAAGGCGAACCGACCATAAATCCGCAGCCTGTTTGGAAACCAAGTTCCTTTAGGTCTGCAAGACATTTCATTCGGTTTTCGAGGGAAAGCTCTTTCGGGTGGAGCTTTCCGTAATGCCCGCTGTTAGCGGTCTCGTGCCGCAAAAGATATCTGTCCGCCCCCGCCTTTCGGAATTTTTCGTAGCTTTCACGGGACTTTTCACCGATTGAAAGCGTTACTGCGCAGTCGGGAAATTTCTCCTTTATGCGGGAAACAATTCCCACGATTTTTTCATCTGTGTAAAATCCGTCCTCACCGCCTTGCAGCACAAAGGTGCGGAAACCCAGTCCGTAACCAGTTTCACAGCAGTCCAAAATCTGATCCTCGGTAAGTCGGTATCTCTCCGCTTTTTTCGCGCTGCGGCGTATCCCGCAGTAAAGACAGTCGTTTTTGCAGTAATTGGTAAATTCGATAAGTCCCCGCATATAAACGTCCCTGCCGTAAATTTTCTCGCGGACAGCTCTCGCTTTTGCGAAAAGGTACTCGTCGGTATCGGGCGTGTGCCCCGAAATAATTTCCGCAAGCTCGGCTTTTGTGAGGATATGCTCCGCTTCGAGCTTGTCGATAAGCATAGTGATCCTATTCATTTGGCTTCTCCGTTAATTTGGAATAAATTGTCTTTGCGGTAACTCCGTCTATCATGCCTAGCTTGCCCGACAGCGCGCTGATAACGTCCTGCGGAGCGTCCATCGCTACGCTGATTATGGATACGCCTTTTTTTCATAGGGTATACCCATTCTGCCGATTATGTACTGCCCGTAATCGTGGAGCAGTCCGTTAAGCCTTTCCGCCGAGTTCAGATCTTCCACAACAATGCCGATAAGCGCAACTCTTGTTTCCATTGGCATTTTCCTTTCCTGAAAAATAAAAAACCTGCTGACATACCGACAGCAGGCATAGCTATTGCATAGTTGCATATTTCCTTGCCTTTCTCCTCGGGAAAATACCCTCGGAAGTCAGTACAGATACAGTGTATTCGGTTTTTTCGTGTGTTTGCGGTCGGACGTATCCTTCCGCTTACATATATAGTATATCATACTTTTTTCCTGATTGCAACAGGCAGTTTGCGGATAAATGCGTTTTTTGCCGCAGTATTATATTTTTACAGAATGTTTTACAAAATATTCACAATTGAGAGAGCAGGTCAAAGCAAAGAAATTGTTGACAAAAGCGGTGCGCTGTGGTATAATCTATCATAGTTATACAAAACCGATCGTGCGCGCTCCGCAGTTTTTGCGGGACAATGCGGCAGACGGCGTTCAGTGAAAGCGGGTAGTTATATGAACATAAAGGAATTCTACGATCATATCGGCGAGGATTTTAACGACGTTATCGGAAGACTCAGAGCTGAAAGCAGGGTCTGCAAGTATGTTCTGAAGTTCCCCGATGACAAGAGCTTCGACACTCTTATCAATGCAATGAAAGAAAAAAATTACGCGGAGGCGTTCAGAGCAGCTCATACCATTAAGGGTACCTGCCTTAATCTGAGCTTTAACAGCTTTGCCGAGACGGCTTCCGAGATCACCGAAAAGCTCAGGCATTTTGAGGATACGGCGGCGATCGAGTCGGACGCCGAACTTGGCGGACTTATTGACGAGGCTTCCGAAAAATACGGCAGGATAATTTCCGGTATTAAAAATATTGACGCTCCCGAGCAGTGATGCAATTTCTATACAAGAAACAGTTTCCGAATTTTTTGAAAAGGAGAGTTCAAATTGAGTGGAGAAAATTTTGCGGCAGATTCACGCAAACAGAAGGTTTTGATCGTTGACGACTCCGAAATGAACCGCTGTATGCTTGCGGATATCCTTGAGGACGACTATGAGATCATTCAGGCAGGAAACGGCGTTGAAGCAGTTTCTGTTCTGAAGGAAAGGCATTTTGAGATCGCTTTGGTAATGCTTGATATGGTAATGCCCGAAATGGACGGTCTCGAAGTTCTGGAGGTAATGAACAAGCAGCATTGGATAGACAATATCCCCGTTATAATGATCTCAGTCGAAAGCTCGGCAGGCTATATCGAGCACGCTTACGACCTTGGCGTTACCGATTACATAAAGCGTCCCTTTGACGCGTTTTCTGTGCGCAGACGCGTTATCAACACCATTATGCTTTATGCCAATCAGAAAAAGCTGGTTGGTTTGGTTGCCGATCAGATCTACGAAAAGGAAAAAAGCACCAAGCTGATGATAAATATTCTCAGCCATGTTGTTGAATTCAGGAACGGCGAAAGCGGTCTGCATGTTATCCATGTTCAGAATATTACAAGAATAATCCTTGAAAAATATGCCGAAAAATATAAGGATTCGGGACTGACAGAGACGGATATCTCTACGATAAGCCTTGCTTCAGCTCTTCATGATATAGGAAAAATTTCCATTCCTGAAAGCATCCTTAACAAGCCCGGCAAGCTGACCGATGAGGAATTTGCTATAATGAAAACCCATTCCAGCGTGGGCGCGTCCATGCTTGAAAGCCTTTCATTCGGTTCCGAAGAGCCGATTTTAAAGATAGCCTATGAGGTAAGCCGATGGCATCATGAGCGTCACGACGGAAGAGGCTATCCCGACAGACTTGAGGGTGATCAGATCCCGCTTTCGGCTCAGGCAGTTTCCGTTGCGGACGTTTACGACGCTCTTACAAGTGAACGCGTTTACAAAAAAGCTTTTTCACACGAGAAGGCTATGGAGATGATCCTCGGCGGAGAGTGCGGTACTTTCAATCCAAGGATACTTGAATGTCTTAAGGAGACAGCGGATATCCTTAAAGAGACGCTCAACCTTACCACAACAGAGCATTTGAGCCCGCACGGAGTTAAAAATATTACCGAGGAAATTCTGAAAAACAGCAATCTGAATTCTGCGGGACAGACTTTTAATAACCTTGAAAATGAAATTGCCAAGTACAAATTTTTACAGTCTATCTCCAGGGATATTCAGTTCGAGTACAGCAGCGACCCCGCTATACTTAACATTTCCGAGTGGGGAGCCAAAAAGCTTGGACTTCCCGAAAATATTGCCGATCCTAAAAATAGCGAGGAGCTTAAGGCGGTTATTTCTGAAAAATGCCTTGGCGAGCTTTCAGAAGCTGTTCGCAGGGCATCATCCGAGCAGCCTGTTACCGAATATGAGTGCGATATAAACATATGCGGCGAAGCGAAACGTTGCAGGATAGTTTGCTTTTCCATATGGTCGGACGATCACAGCCGCCGCGACAGCGTTGTCGGCAAGGTATTCGATGCTGAATGACCGGGTGTGTACACGGTCGGAATGGCTTACAAGCATGATTGTGAACTGATACCTGATAAAATAACAAAATAAAAAGCGGTGAGTTTCCATTGTGAAGCTCACCGCTTTAATTATTATTTGCAGCGTTCCTGTCTTAAAGAGCGCCAAAAACCGATATTTTTCCCGCCTCGCTTGAGGGTACTTGAAAAAATTTATTGCCGCTGTATTTCAAATCGTGGGAGACGAGGTCCGATAAGGTTTCCTGATTATCCTTTGACCGCGCCTGCAATAACGCCCTCGATGATATATCTCTGACAGAACAGATAAAAAACTATTATGGGAAGTATTGCCAGTACAAGCATTGCCATGAAGCCGCCCCAGTTCACAGCGCCGTATGCGCCCTGCATGGCGATCTGTATCGCTACGGGCAGGGTCTTGTTTCCCGTGCCCAAGAATCAAATAGGGGAGGAGATAATCGTTCCATATCCACATGGCGTTGAGTATCGTCACCGTTATTGCCGTGGGCTTCAAAATGGGGAAAACTATTCAGGAAAAATTTCTGCACGGGGTTGCAGCCGTCTATCTCCGCAGCCTCTTCAAGCTCCAGCGGTATGCTCTTGATAAACCCGCTCAGCATGAAAACGGAAAGTCCCGCCCCGAAGCCGAGATACACGAAAATAATTCCCACGGGATTATTGAATTTCAGCTTTGTCACCACATATGTCATGGTATACATTACCATTTGGAAAGGCACTATCATGCTGAAAATAAAGGTGTTGTACAGTACTGTGCTTACCGCCGATTTCACTCGGACAAGATACCATGCCGTCATGGAGGTCAGCAGCGCAAGCACCAGCACTGACAGGACGGTGATGAACAGCGATCTTCCGAACGCGCCCGCTATGCCCGCGCTTTTTACACCGCTGACGTAGTTTTCAAATCCCGCAAAGGTTTCTTTGGTGGGCAGCTTGAAAGGACTTCCCATAATGCTGAACTTTGTCTTGAACGAGTTCAGGAACACAATGAGTATCGGAAACAGAAACAGGGCGGCAAGTATTACCAATACTACAAACAGTAGGGCGTTGAGCCTTTTTTTCTGCGTAAGTGACATTAGCTTTCGACCTCCCTGCTGCCGGTTATTTTAAGCTGCGCGAATGCGATAAGGGCGACTATAGCAAAGAATATTACAGCCTTTGCCTGACCTACGCCCTGCCAGCCCGCGCGTCCGTAAAAGGTGTTGTAAATGTCCAGCGCAAGCATTGCGGTTTTCCGGGCAGGCGCGCCTGCCGTAAGGGCAAGGTTCTGGTCGAAAAGCTTAAATGAATTGGTCAGGGTCAAAAAGGTGCATATCGTTATCGACGGCATAAGCATTGGTATGGTAACGTTTCCCAAGGTCTGCAAAGCGGTCGCGCCGTCTATTTCCGCAGCCTCGCCAAGGTCGCGGGGAATGTTCTGCAAGCCCGCGATATAAATTACCATCATATAGCCGATAAGCTGCCAGTTGGTGAGGATAACAAGTCCCCAAAAGCCGTATTTTGCGCTGTAGCTTATATCAACGCCGAAATAGTTCAGCACGCCGTTTATGATGAGATTCCAGATATATCCCAGCACGATACCGCCGATAAGGTTGGGCATGAAGAATATCGTTCGGAAAATATTTTTACCGCGGACAGCTCCCGTAAGGGCGAGAGCCAGCAGGAACGCAAACAGGTTCACGGTTATCACCGAGACCACAGTGAACAGCGCCGTAAAGCCCAGCGCGCGCAGAAAATCGCTGTTGCTGAAAGCCTTGACATAATTTCCGAAACCGACCCATTCGGCGTTGGAAACAGTTGTAAATTTATTGAACGACAGATAGATACCCATGATAAAGGGTACTATAAAAAATGCCGCAAACGCCGCAAGTGTGGGAAGCACAAACAGCGGAAAATATTTTTTAATAGTGATCAGTCCTTTCTTGCGGAAATTTCCGCGGAAAAGAAACGGAAACAGTGTTATTCAAGGTTTGCACTTTCGGTTTTCCAGCTTGATTTTACAGAGTCCTCAACGTCCTGCCACTCGATAGTTCCCTGAGCGTACTGGAGCAGAGCCGCGCCGAAGTCGTCCTTGAAATTCTGGCTGGGGAAAAGGGTGAAATTCCAGGGGATATTTTGTATGCCGTCTTCGTCCATCCAGTCAAGAACCTCGTGAGTGAGCGGGTCTTCAGGTCTTTCCGCATCGGTAAAGGTGTCAAAGGGGGCGATAAAGCCGAGACTTCCCGTAACGTATTTCTTTCCGCTTTCGCTGGAATTGAGCCAGAAAAGGAAATCGGCGGCGTCCTTTTGCAAAGTCTCATCGGCTTGGGAATTTATGCAGAAAAAGTTTTCCGTGCCTATGCACAGACCCTGATTTTCCTCGCCGTCCATGCCCGTGTAGATCGGCAAATATTTGATATTGTCAGCGGTTACAACATTTCCGCTTATGCCGTTTATCTGACTCCAAGCCCAGTTGCCGTTCTGCACCATTGCACACTCGCCGAGAGCGAATTCCGCCATGGACTCGTCGGTAATTTTCGAGCCGAGGAGTTTTCTGTCAACGGTAGAATTGTTTATATAGAGATCGAAAATGTTCTTGAAATTCTGACCGTACTGAAAGGAAATTTCCTTTGTGCCGTCGCCTGTCAGATCAACGCTGTTGTTGTGAAATTCGTAGTAAATGGGGAGGTTTGCCAAATGTGTCTGCCATCTCCAATCGTCTCCCGGCTTGAGGGAAGTACTTGCAAATACGCCTTTTATGCCCAATGCGTCCTTTTTGGACTGCATATCCTCAACTACGGCTTTCAGGTCGGCAAAGCTTTTGATGTCATCCGCATCGTCGAAGGAAACGGCTTTGTCGGGCATATCGAAATATTTTTCCATAATTTCGTCGTTGTAAATAATTCCGTATCCTTCAACGGTATAGGGGATACCGTATGCTTTTCCGTCCACAGTAAGAGCCATGCTTTTGTCGGTGAGATGAGCGTAAAGCTCGGTATTGGTCAGGTCGGCGCAGTAGTCCTTCCAGTTAGCATAGCCGCGGGGACCGTTCACCTGAAATATTGTGGGAGCCTCGCTTGTCGCCATTTTTGCGCTCAAAGTCTGCTCATAGGTGTTGTTTGCGGCAGTTTCCACAATGACGGTTTTTCCCGTTTCCTCTTTATAGGTCGCAGCAATTTCCTCATATGCTGTTGCTATTTCCGGTTTGAAGTTCAGGAAACGCACTGCCGCGGTATTTCCGTTTCCATTTCCTCCGCCGTTTCCACCGTTTCCGCCCGTATCAGAGTCTCCTCCGCAGGCGGCAAAAATAAACGGCGCGGCAACCGCAGCCGAAACCAAAAAGCCGATTTGCTTTTTCATAATATCAATCCTTTCAGATGTACGTTTTGATATAGTATTTTCAGAAACCGCACGCTTATTCATTTCCATAAATGCAAAAAATCGGCGTTTGCCGGTTTGGAAATTGACCGCAAACGCCGATTTTTATAAAATTTGTGAGGCAATATGTAACAGTATCAGTCCTCGTCATGTTTATAGTGCCTGAAGCTTTTTTCGCGGAAATCAATTTCCCAGGTGACGAGCATTTTGTGCGTGCGTGTCATTCTCGCCGAATTGTACAGAAAATCCGCAGTCATTACCGTCATAAGGATAATTCCGAAAACCGTTACACGAACAGGCTCCATTTGGGAAAGAGCGTTCATGATACGTTCAAAAAAGCAATCCATGAACGTTACTATGACGATTGTGAAGCCAATGCTTGTGGGCACGGAAGTGTATTTTGTGATATGCAGCGGGATTTTGGTGTAGTCCCATAAAACTACATTAGTAAATTTTTCTATTGTTTTTCCCAGAATAATTTCTCCCAAGGAGACCAGAATAAACGTTAGAATAAAGTATGCCGCAAACTGCGATTTAGCGCCGCTTTCCGAGGGTGTACCGAAAAGCCTGAGATTTCCCGGCGTACCGAGAACCGTATAGAAGCCCATTACGGCGACCCCGTAGCCGAGCAGAAACGGCGCGTACATATTGCGGTTGTCCATATAGCCCTTTCTTGCGGTAAGCCAGATATTTTCAAGCAGAAAGCCGAGAAAGGAAATAAAGGCTGTCATAACCATTATCGGTCCTATGCCGTAGCCCATATCCCGAAAAATACTCATTTTATCTTCTCCTTTCGAGAGGAACAAGTCGGAACTAAAAGTACGTTGTTGCCGTGCATACTGTTTTGCCGGCGGACAAGCCGTTACACTTTTCCTATTAAAATTGTAACATAGCAATTTGTTAATTTCAATAGACAAAATATCGTTTTTGTCAAATTTTCCGAAATAAAAAATACATATATGTAAAAAATTGTACTTTACAAAATAATTTTTTAGGTGTATAATATTATTGTATATTGCTATGTAAAAAACCTATTCTGAAAAGGAATGATGATTTTTATGAACATTAAAAAAATTCTTTCGGCAGTAACTGCCGCAGCGATTTCCGCAGCGGTTTTTGCAGGCTGTGAGGGAACTCCCGACAACGGCAGCACGGCTGTCACGGACGGAAGCGGAAACGTTGACGCAAGCACGGTACAGTGGCTTCCCGACGTGGATATCCACAACTTTAACATGCCTGAGGTCGGCGAAAAGATAGCCGTTATCACCGTCAAGGACATGGGCGAGATCAAGATCAAGCTTTTCCCCGAGGACGCTCCCAAGGGCGTGGAGAATTTTATCGGTCTTGCTGAAATGGGATATTACAACGAGTTGATTTTCCACAGAGTTATACAAAATTTTATGAACCAGGGCGGCGACCCCCGCGGCGACGGAACGGGCGGAAAGTCTATTTGGGGCGAGAAATTTGATGGCGGCACGTCCGAGCATCTCTACCATTTCACGGGAGCTGTTGCATACGCAAATTCAGGCGCAACAAGCACCAACGGAAGCCAGTTCTATATTGTTAACACTCCCGACGGATATATGCAGAATACCTGCGAGGAGCTTTACGCTGTCGATTCAACAACGTACAACTGGCCCGCAAACGTTGCCGCAAAGTACAGCGAGGTCGGCGGAGTGCCTTTCCTTGACGGCGGCTACACAGTTTTCGGTCAGGTATTCGAGGGAATGGACGTTGTGCGTCAGATCGCCGAGGTCGAAACGGACGGAGATGACAAGCCCCTTACGCAGGTCATCATGGAAAGCGTCCGTATCGAGGAATATCAGGGTTAAGAAAAAAGATAATAAAATCTAAAAAAGGAATGTTTGATATGGCTGTCAGAGTTGGTATGGTTTCATTGGGCTGTACAAAAAATCAGGTGGACGCAGAAAGAATGCTTTACAATATCCAAGAGGCGGGGTATCAGCTTGTGAGCGACGCAGCTCTTGCGGATATCGCGGTTATCAATACCTGCGGGTTTATCGAGTCCGCAAAGCAGGAGGCTATCGACACTATTTTAGAATTTGCAACCCTTAAAAAAGAGGGGCGGATAAAAAAGATAGTTATTACGGGCTGTCTTTCGGAGCGTTACCGCGAGGAGGTCTCAGAGCTTATCCCCGAGGCGGACGCGGTGGTCGGTATCGGCAGCAACGGCGATATAGTTTCGGTTTTGGAAAGGATCATGGCAGACGAGCGCATACAGGCTTACGGCGATAAGGAAAACCTTGCCCTTACGGGTGACAGGGTACAAACCACGCTCTCGTTCTTTTCCTATCTGAAGATCGCCGAGGGCTGCGATAACCGCTGTTCATACTGCGCGATACCCTACATACGCGGACGTTTCCGCAGCGTGCCTCTCGATGAACTTATAGAGGAGGCAAAACGTCTTGTGAGCAACGGCGTAAGGGAGCTTAACGTAATCGCTCAGGATACCACACGCTACGGCGAGGATCTTTACGGAAAATATATGCTCCCCGAGCTGCTGACGGAGCTGTGCAAAATTGAACAGCTCAAATGGATACGCGTACTGTACTGCTATCCCGAACGCATTACCGACGAGCTGCTGGACGTTATGGCGCGTGAGGAGAAAATTGTCAAGTACATGGATCTTCCCATTCAGCACTGCGACGGAGAGATACTTAAGCGCATGAACCGCAAGGGCGATGAGCAGTCCCTGAGAGAGCTGATAGAGAAGATACGGACTAAAATACCGGGCATTACTCTGCGGACGACCCTTATCACGGGTTTCCCCGGAGAAACTGAGGAGCAGTTTGACAGACTTGCGGAATTTGTCCGCGATATCAAGTTCGACCGTCTCGGCTGCTTTGCCTTTTCAGCGGAGGAGAAAACTCCCGCCGCGGATATGGACGGTCAGCTTGATGAGGAAACAAAGCAGCGCCGAGCCGACGTCATCATGGAGCAGCAGATGCTGATTGCCGTAAAGAAAAACAAGGAGCTTGTGGGCAGTACGCTGGAAATAGTTATAGAGGGCTTTGACCGTTACGGCGAGTGCTATTTCGGCAGAAGCGCGGCGGACGCTCCCGAGATCGACGGAAAGATATTCTTTACTTCGCCGAACAAGAAGCAGATTCCCGGGAAATTTGTCAAGGTAAAAATTACCGATATGCTTGATTACGATCTGATTGGAGAGCTGGAAGAATGAATTTGCCGAATAAGCTTACGCTTTTGCGAGTTATACTCGTGCCGTTTTTTGTATTTTTTATGCTGACGGATATTGTACCGTTCAGCCCCGTTATCGCTCTTGTGATATTTGCGGCGGCGTCCGCTACAGACGCTTTGGACGGACACATAGCCCGAAGCAGAAATCTTGTCACCACCTTCGGAAAATTTCTCGATCCCCTTGCAGATAAGGTACTGGTGGTATCTGCGCTGATCTGCATGAACAGCCGCGGCGTCATAGGAGCAGTTCCCGTTATAATAATTGTCGCAAGGGAATTTATGGTATCAGGTCTGAGACTTGTTACCGCAAACGAGGGCGTAGTGGTAGCCGCAGGTATCTGGGGCAAGCTCAAAACCGCGTTCACAATGGTGGCGCAGGTGGTCATAATGCTTGGAATGTGCTTTTCCTTTGAGGGACAAGCCGCGGAGACCGCTCATATCGTTTACCAAATTCTGATATGGATAGCAACGGTACTGACAATAATTTCGGGCGGCATTTACCTCAAAGGCTACTGGAAGTATATTGATTCGTCAAAATAAGAAAAGCGGAGAAACCTCAACGGTTTCTCCGCTTTTTTCAGCAGCCTATCGCTCTCACGCCGATAAGCTCGGTATCCCTGCTCAGACTGTCGGGAGCCGTGGTGAAGTCCTCTGAATAATCGGTGGAAAGATACTTTTTGTTGTCGTCCGCAAAGACCGTGGCAACAGTGGAGTCGTCCCCGAGACGGTTTCCCGCAACGATCGCGCCCAGAAGATTTGCCCCCGAGGAAATACCAACGCCTATGCCGAACTCGCGGGACAGCCTCTGCGCCATGATGATAGAGTCGATATCGTCTACCGACACCACCTCGTCGCATTCGTCCAGCTTCAGTATCGAGGGGATAAACTCGTCGGAAATGCCTTGGATACGGTGATTTCCCACCTTATAGCCCGTGGAAAGGGTAGGGGAGTTAAGGGGTTCGAGAGGATAAATTTTACAGTTGGGATTTTCCTGTCTGAGCCGTCTGCCAACTCCCATGACCGTGCCGCCCGTGCCTACTCCCGCAACAAAAGCGTCGGCTTTGCGTCCTGCCGAAGCAAGCTGGCTGACTATTTCCTCACCCGTGGAAAGGAAATGCGCCTCACAGTTGTCCTCATTGGAAAACTGTCCCGGAAGAAAAACTCCGCCCTTTGCGGCAAGCTCCTCGGTCATTTTTATGGATCCGAGAAAACCGCCTTCCTCGCGGGAAACGAGGCGTACCTCCGCGCCGAAGCTTTTCATAAGATTGATACGCTCGCGGCTCATCCAGTCGGGCATGAAGATGACGGCTTTGTGTCCCAGATAGCTGCTCATTGCGGAAAAGGCAATGCCCGTGTTTCCGCTGGTGGCTTCGGCTACAACGTCTCCCGCCGCTATCGTTCCCGCTGTGTACGCCTTTTTCATTATGTGGAAAGCTACTCTGTCTTTTATACTGCCTGTAAGGTTAAGGTACTCCGCCTTGGCGTAGACCTTTCGCGGTTTGCCCTTATAGGTAAGGGATATTTCCAAAAGCGGTGTACGTCCTATCATATTTTCAATGCAGTCAAATTTTTTCAGTATTGCGTCGGTCATATACAATATCTCCTTGAAACAAAAATACAACTACATTATTATACTATTCTTTCGCGGCAAAATCAACACATTTTTCTGAAAATTATGTAACGTCCGTGACGAGACCGTTTATGGAGATACTCGGATCGTCCAGGTCGATAACAAGACAACGTCTGCCGCCGATAACGCTTGTGCGAACCTTTTCCGTTGCGTCGCGGCTGATGTTGATAGTGATCTCGGCAGTCTCCAGTACGGTTTTGTTCTCAATAAGATTTTCGGCGGTCAGACCGTCCGCCTCGCCTGCTTTTTCCTTGAAAACAGCGGATAAAGAATCAAGCTTATCACTGCTCACGCCCGCGTCAAAAAGGATACTGTAAAGCTTGTTATCGTCTATAAGGGGCAGTTCCGTTTCGTTTTTGGAATTGTTCACAATGTCGCGCAAAGCTTCGTTCACCTGAGTAATGACCGTGTAGCTCAGTTCGTCACCCACAACGTCTGTCAGCACTTGCTGGAAAGTTTCTTTTTCGTTCTGGCAGGTCATGACAAAGTTGCAGCCCAGAACATTCTCCACCACGGAAATATTTGGTTTCTTAGGGGTTTTTGTATAGTACATCACCCTGTTGACGTCCGGACTTCTGTCGCTGAAAACAGGATAGAAAAAACCGTCCGTAGGAGCGCGGCTGACGATCAGATCGGTGTTGACTTTCTTGACGATAGCATTCTTCTCCCTGTCGAATATGAGACCGTCGTCCCCCGTGCTGACAGGACAAACCGCCGCCGCGATAAAGTTGTATTCGTCAGCAGCGTCGTCGTAGCTTTCATCGTTGCTGTCCTTTGTCATGATGCTGTAGGAGCAGTATCCGATTATGACAGTGTACGCCATTTCGTACTCCATATTGTTGATGATCCTTGTCAAAAGCTTGTCGCAGGAGACCTCGTCCTCAAGCTTGCCCTTGACAGCGGCGTAAAGATCGCTTTGTGCGCCGTCCTCAGAGTACTCCTCATTGGGAAAGCCGTACTCGGTAAGGTTCTTGCCCAAACGTCCTCCCAGTATTTTTTTCAGGGATTCCATCATCACCGCGCCCTCGTCCTCGGGAATAAGCGAGTAAAGCTTGTTCTCCTTGCAGAGAATATTTTTCTGCGGATCGACATAAGCGGTGAGAATATGGTTCAGGGTAAAAAATCCGCTGCTGTCGGTAAAGTTCTTTTTTATCTCCGCGACTTCCTTTTTGTTCATAGCCTTGCGCTCCTTTTGAGCTGTCTGTAGATGTATGCAGTACAGCGTTTTGTATATTTCTTTGTAACTATATTATAGCATTAAAACAGGTGTTCGTCAAGAATTTTGTCTGAAATCAGTACGCGGCAGCATATAGGTCTTGAGAAAAATTGCTGTTTGAATTTACAAAAAAAATTCGGCGGAACGATACCGAAAATTCCCATAGAAGCTTCGGCATTAGTGAACGTTCCGCCAGATAAAATAAAACAAGGAGTCCGAAAGTCCGCCGTCTGCATCGGCTGACCGGAACACATTAAAAAGCGCGCGTTAACGCAGCTTTTAATGAAAGCTTAGTTAGAGTGTCAAATCTCCGGGAGCGTCAGCTCGAAGCCTTGTTCTCTGAGATTATCAATGACCTGCGGCAGTATCTCCGCGTTTGTGGAGGATACGCTGTGCAGCAGGTATATACCGCCGCCGTGAGCCGCTTTGGTTACTTTTTCAAGGGCGGCTGCCGGGTCGGGCTGATTGTTTACGTCCCAGTCGGGGTAGGCAAAGCTCCAAAGCAGAGTTTTGTAGCCAAGTCCGCAGCAGACCGCCATGGACTGCTCCGAATATTCCCCGCAGGGAGGTCTGAAATATTTCATTTCGTAACCGTATTTTTCCTTAACGAAATCGTGCAGTGACATGATCTCCTTTTCCGCGTCACCGACGGAAAGCGAGGGGAGCGAAGCGTGCTTCATTCCGTGGTTTCCGATAATGTGACCTTCGTCGATCATGCGCTTTACGAGCTTCTCGTTGCGCTCAGCGTAGTCTCCCGTAAGGAAGAACACCGCCTTGACGTTCTTTTCTTTCAGAGTGTCGAGTATCGGCTCGGTATAGCCGTTCTCATAGCCCTGGTCGAATGTCAAGTGGATAGCCTTGTCCTCGTCGAGCATGGCATAGCAGCCGTACTGTCCGAAATCGCTGTTGAACATCTCTGCGCCTGTGGGACGGTTTTGATCGTCTGTTTCCACTCCCTGACCGTAGCCGTGGGAGGTCCTGTCGAGAGAATTTATGTCAGCCGGCGTCTCTGCCGAAACCGTTCCGCCGAATGAAACAGATAAAGCTGCGGCAATTCCCGCGGCAGCCGTTATCGGCGCAAAGATTTTTTTGATCGCAGTTTTACAATGCATAAGCAGCCTCCGAATAAATTAATAGTATAGCAATATTATTCTTAGTCTGCCATTTGCACGTCTGCATTATCACAAGTATATTTTAGCACATTTTCTTCCGAAATAAAACTACAGAACGGTTACAAATTATGTCAATCGGATAACACAGGAAATATCTTCCAATGAATAAAAATGTGCGTTATGAAAACCGCCGTCCATAACGCACACGTTTTACTCGCCGAGATAAGATTTCACCAACACCTGAAGAAGCTCATCGCGGTCAATGTGACGTATCAGGCTTCTGGCGTTGTTGTATGTGGTTATGTATGTCGGATCCTCGGAGAGAATATAACCCACTATTTGGTTTATTGGATTGTAGCCCTTTTCACGGAGAGCGTCATAAATAATCGTTAAATTTTTCCTGAGGCTTCCCTCTCTGTCCTCGCAGACCGAAAAGGTCATTGTCTGGTCGTTATTCATTTATAACACCCCTTTACAAAAATTATGTCCGGCAACTAAAGTATACTCAAACCGACATTCATATTATAACCTATCCTGCAAATAAATACAAGTGTTTTTTGGTATTTTTTTTAATTTGGGAAAAATTTCTTCCGATTAATTGGTCAAGCTATACAAATAACAAAGCGTTTTTTGTATAACTTAGGCAAGACACATCTCCCTCGCCAAAAAAACGCGCAGGACAATTGCAGGACGCTTTCCGATCTCATAATCTGCTGTTACCGTGATAATTCATTCAATGACGGGAATATACATTGCACCCGTTGAAACTCCGCAGTAACTGCGCTGCATACGTTCGGTTATATCTTCATTGAACACCTGTATGCCAATGCCTGCCACAAGGTGACAGATTCCCTTTGACGCGCCGTCGGGTATCGTCAGTTTTACGGATATTTCATAGGTCTCGTAGGGCTGAAATGTTTTTTCCTCCGACCAGCCTGTGGCAACGGGATTGCTGTATTCATCGGAAACACAGAGCCGAGCTATGTCCTCAACGCTTTTTCCTCCGGGTATCTGAAGCTCGGTATCTATTGTCATGCCCGTCATATTGGTGAGCTTATAGAGGATCTCAAGTTCGTCCCCATCCTTGCGGAACTTTATATCTTTTGTGTCATAATCGCAGGTAAGTGAAAAAAGTCCAAGCTTGGAGAACGCCATATTCTCAATTTCGGCATTTGAAAATCTGTCATAGAATTCAAGCTCCGAAGCGCGGACTGTCTCCCTGTCGGCGGGAACGTTTCCGCAGGAGGAAAGCAGAACCGCCGCCGAACAGAGAACCGAAAAAAGTATCGCCTTTAATTTCATACGCATACGACCTCCGCATATCAATACATAAGAATGCCGTTATCGCCGAATGTATAGGTTTTGCCGGAAATTTTATTCACGCCCGTAACGTACATACCGTTCTTGTAGTAGTATCTGTAGCCGTCCTTTCTGACCCAGCCCGTGTATCTTCCGCCGCAAACGCCGTTTGAGGAGAAGATGTATCTTACGTTGCCGACGATCGTATTCTGTGTAAGAGCCGCGCCGTCCATACCGAAGAAATATTTTTGAGAGCCTATGGTTTTCCAGCCGACGTAATAGCTGCCGTCAGACTGGATATAGTACAGCTTGCCGTAAATATTGCGCAGTCCCTCAGAGGAATATTCGGGGATCATATACTCCTCGGCGTTGCAGAATGAGAAGCCGCCCTCCGCGCCGTAAACCGACAGCAGGAAGTATCTTCCGCCCTGTTTCCAGCAGTATTCTGAATTGTAGTAATTCCCTGTGCGGTAGACTGTTCTGCCGTCCACCTTTTGCTTATCGGAGCTTGTTTTCATTTTGTCATACCGTACCTTGCCCGCTGTTTTGCTGCCGTAGTCGTAAAGCGTGTAGCTTACGGAATTCGCAAAGCTGAATTCGACTGAAGAATAATATTCGCTGAACGTGATATTGCTTATGCTGTCGATGTAGTCTGAAAATCCCTCGGGTACCCATATTGACTCAACGTCCTCGAAAGCAAGGTATTCGTCGGTATAGGGGTCGCGGATCGTAACGCTTCCGTTATGGCTGCGGATATGCTCCGCAAGCTCGTTCACCGAGGTGAATACCGCCGTGGGGGAGGGAGTTTCATAGTATCCCTCGATAGTGTACGCGGATATCTCCGCCGCGGGTATGAACGATACCGCCATGACTGCCGCCGATACTGCCGCAAAGATTTTACTTGTTTTCATAAAGATCATCCTTTCATTGTTGTGTGTGCGATCGCAAACGTCTTATATAATGAATACAACTCAGAAAGGCATAATTTTTCACGGTAAGAAAAATTTTTCAAAATAATTTTTGACCGTTTGCTGCGGCGCTGTATGCGTAAATATTGGACATAGCGAAAAAATATTGACAATTTGCCGCTGAAATGGTAAAATGTATATGTAAAACTATTTTGCGTCCGCCGTACTTTTCGGCATAAAAACGGAGGAATTCTGATGAAAGCAGGAAAAATTTTACTCGGTGCAGCCGCCTTTACGTGCGCCGTTTTGGCGTGTACGGCAGGCAGTCCCGTTCCGACCGCGTCTGCTGCTGAAAAAACGGGGGTGGCGGTGAATGAAGCGAATTTCCCCGATCCGTCCTTTCGCAGATATATATCGGAATTCGCGGATGCAGACGGAAATGCCCTTTTATCCGCTGCCGAAATAAGGTCAGTAAGATCGGTATCCGTAAGCGGAATGGGGATATCAAGCCTCGGGGGAATTGAATATTTTACGGAGCTTACCTCGCTGATATGTCAGAACAATATGCTGACCGAGCTTGATGTTTCCTCTAACAAGGCTCTGGTTTCTCTGTCGGCAAGCGGAAATATGCTTTCCGAAATAGACCTGAGCCGTAATACGCGGCTTGAAAATCTCGATCTGGGCATGACCTCCAAGGACGGAGTTACATACGGAAACAACCTTACGGAGCTTGATCTGAGCAAAAATAAAAATCTTAAGAATCTGAGCTGCGTTTCAAATAAAATAAAAAAGCTTGACCTGAGCGGCTGTCCCCATCTGGAGATCGTCAAATGCAGTGAAAACAGGCTCACCGAGCTTAACGTTGTGGGCTGCGGAAATCTCAGGCAGCTCGAATGCTTCAGCAATAACCTTAAGCAGCTTGACCTGAAAGGCAATCCAGAGCTTATCAGGCTTTATTGCTCAGACAATAAGCTGACATCTCTCGACCTGAGCGGCAATGCGGAACTGAAAACCTTATTCTGCCGATACAACTACATAAAGCGTGAGAGCAAGCTTAAGCTTCACGACAAATCAGCCATGAATACCTGCGACTACAGTCCCCAGTACTACAGCGGCTACAAATCTTACGTTACAGACGTAAGTATGCAGTACGGCAAGGTAGTGACAAACAGTCCCACCGATATTTTCAGCGTCGGGACGGGAATTACCGGCACTCCGTCAAAGGACGTGTTAAGCAAGTCGGGCGGGATCGAATTTGTATGCAGATATACCGACAGCTATGTATTTGCGGTAAGCGGAAGTTCCGATCTGACAATTGACGGGAATAACCTTCTGACTGCCTCTAAAGCGGGAGAATATAAATTCACTCTGACAGTAAAAAAAGGCAATGCGGACGGTACGGACTTTGTTAAGGATTTTACCGTTTCGGCGATAGACCGTTCCGATCACACAAAGCATGAGTATGAATGGAAATGCGACCGCGGAACGGACGGCGGACACTACAGGCAGTGTTTCTGCGGCGAACGCACGGCGTCCGAACCCCATGAATACGGCAGCAAAATATACCAGATAACCGACAGCAGCGGCAGGCTCTGCAATTACCGCGCCTGCAAAGTGTGCAGATATGCGGACAAGCTTGGCGAAAGTACTGTTTTAAAGGACGCGTCAACCGGTATAACAGTCGCTTCTCTTGACGGAACTATCGGCGGGAATTTAAGGCTTGCCGTCAGCACGGCGGATATTTCGGACATCAAAGCCGAAAACGCTGTCTGTGCCTATAACATATACTTCACTGACAGCAGCGCCGGCGGCGCAAGGACAAGCGCAGGCTGCAAATTTAAAGTAACCGTTCCGCTGCCGAAGGGAGTTGACGGTACTAAGGCTGCGGTAATGCGGAAGAAATCCGACGGAAGCTTCCGCGATATGAACGCCGAGTATAACTCCGATAACGGCTCTGTAAGCTTTACGGCAAGCGTTTCGGGAGTGTATGTTATCGTGACAGTGACAGGCAAACCGTCCGACAGCGATACCGATGACGGCAAGGAAACGGAACAAAAATTTGACGTTAACGACCTCATTATTCTCAGAGAGGCTCTCTCGGAGGGCGAAACTGACAATCGCAATGATCTGACAGATATGAACGGAGACGGAAAGATCGACAACAAGGATCTGCTGCTTTTAAAAAAGGATCTTTCCAAAGGCTGAGACTTTACGCTTTTAGGTATACTTTAATTAATAAGTGTAAATTGCTCTCATGGGTAACATACTTCTGTATCGTTACTTGCCTGAATCCCGAAAAAATATATTTATGAATTGGAGTCAGTGAATATGAACAAACAACCGATAGCATGGCTGCTTGCGGCGTCTATGAGCGTTATGCAGGCGGCTCCAGCAGTAGCTGTTACCGTCAGTGCGGAGCAGTCCGCCGAAGCTGTCGTCAAGGCCGGAACCGCCAAGGGCGAACAGGGCGAGACGGTATCTGTGGAGTTGTCTCTTAAAGGCAGCCGCGGTCTTAACGCGATGGCGGTGTGGGTCAGCTACGACACGAACGCTTTGGAGCTTGTGAATATTTCCGACAAGGGCAAATTCGGAACGGACGCTTTCGATCCTCCCAAAACAGTTTCGAAAAATCCCGTAAGGCTCGGTTGGACAAACAGCCAAAAGGTCAACACAAGCGACGGAGTGGTGGCGGTTCTCGAATTCAAGATAAAAGATACCGCTTCGGAAGGTGATTACGAGATACTGCTCTCAACGCGTGAAGGTGAGAATTTTACCGCGGATTTTTCTTCCGATGATCCGTTTACCGATGTTGATCTTGCCTTTGACAGCGGAATTATCACAGTGGGAGACGCGGAGGATCCCGCAGTCGTTTCCCAAAGCCAAACCGCAGCGCCTGTCATTTCAAAGGTCTCCGTTTCGGGATTTACAATAAAGCTCCCAAACGGATACGAGTATGCATATTCGGAAACCAAAGCCGACAGCTTCAGAAGCCTCAAATGGTACAGGAACAAAAATGCGAGAGATCTTAAGCCAAATACGGTCTACTATGTTTATCAGCGTGAGATCGGCTCTTCAAACGTATCTGCGCCGACAGAGATAGTTACCTCAAAGTACAGCATAACCGACGCGATAGAAAGCGTTTCGATAGGCTCGGTCGGAACGGATGGCGCAGTCCTCACCCCGAAGATAACCTATAGGGACGGCTTTAACGCGGAGATCGCGGGAGAGCTTACATACTGCTGGAGCGCAAAGGACTGGGCAGACCCGTCTGTCTCGATGGCTGACAGCTATACTGTCACTGCCGATGATATCGCAAACGGACGGGAGCTTAACGTTACCATTGCCGCCGCAAACTGCAAGGGTCTTATCAAGTCCGACTCGCTTAAAGCGGGAAGATCGGAATATTCGGGAGAGGTAAGGTCTCCCGTGATAAAGGAGACCTCCGCGGACGGATTTGTTATCTCGGCGGAACCCGGATATGAGTACATTGTCTCCGAGGACGGCAGCGTTCCCGAAAACGCCGAATGGGCAAGCCTTGACAGCGGCGCGGTAATAACGGGAAAAGCCGCGGGAAGAACATACTACGTTATTGCAAGGGTGAGGGCCTCCGATGTATCAAACGCCTCCGAGCCGTCCGCGCCTGTCGGAGCAAGAGTTCCGAGTAACGATGCTTCGCTTCTTAAGCTGACTGTCTCGGACGGAAAGCTCATTCCCGAGTTCAGTCCCGAGATAACCGACTATACAGCGGAAGTTCCCTACGGAAGAAGCATTCCGAGGATCATGACCGCCGCGGCTGCGGGACGTTCCGTTGCGGAGACAGAACAGGCGAAAGGCTTTGCAGAGGGTAAAAATACGGCGGTCATCAAGGTCACGGCGGAAAACGGAATTGACTCAAAGCTTTACACCGTAACATTTATAAGGCAGGAAAGTCTTGACGAAGCGGCAGACAGCACGGCAGAGGCGCCCTCTGCGAACGTTCCCGAAAATGAAGCTGACGGAGTTAACGGAGCGGAAGAAAAGCTTCCCAAAATGCCGCCTATCGCTTCAAACGGAAGCATTGAACCGTGCATTGCGAAAGAATCCGAAAAATCGGGCTGGAACGCGATTTGTACTGAGCTTATCGGCGCTGCCGACGGAGGGACGGTCACGGTGAAGATGAACGATACCACCGAGCTGCCAAAGGAGGTCGCGGAGTGTATCCGAAACAGGAACGTGAATCTGGTGCTGAAAATGGCAAACGGCGTATCGTGGACAGTGAACGGCATGGATGTTACAAAGCCGAAAACCGTAAATATGGAGGTCTCAACCGCGCCGAGGAAAAGTCTTGCGGATATGGCTGACAGCCTTAACAGCGAAAAGAAAGCCGTTCCGATAAAGCTATATCAAAGCGGGGAATTCGGCTTCACCGCTTCAATGACATTGGATCTCAACGACCGCTACAACGGCTATTACGCCTCGCTTTACGGCAGGGACAGAAAAACAGGCGACGCAGAGTACTGCTCAGGCGGCAAGGCTGCAAACGGAAGAATATCGGTTGAGTTCTCAAGGTTCGTGAATTCCGCCGAATATGCGGTAATATTTACTTCCGAGCCTGCTGTTGAGGACGTATCCTCAAGCGCGGGAGCGGTATCCGCCTCCGTACCTATGGATACGGACGCTCTTCCCGCAAGCAGTCCGATATTGCCTCAGGCTGCGCCCGCGACGCTCAGGCGCGGCGGCAAAAAGCGCAGATATCGCATTGTCCGCAAAAGACGGCTTGAAGATATGGTATTTGTTTTCTGAAAATAATCGGGGAAACGCTGCGGCAAACGGCGTTTCCCCGAATTTTTATTTGTGTAATTTTTCAGGCGCGAGCCGCTTTCCCATAATCAGCTCATATTCCTCGCCGAAAGGAGTGAAACCGCCAATGTCGCGGTATCCAAGCTTTCGGTAAAAATGCTGTGATGTTTCGTTCGACTGTGTTGAAGTCATGACTGCCTTGCATCCACGCTCCGCCGCAAGCCTTTCCCATTCGCGGACAAGAGCCGTACCGATGCCGCTGCCCCGTTGTTCTTCGGATACGAACAGCATATTCATGAACGGTATTTCGTCCCAGAATAAGCCGTACCTGAGCCATCCCGCAAGGCTTTCTCCGCTCATGGCAATAAGTACAAAACCGTCGGAAATAAGCTTTTCCATGAGTTTGCGCGAGACATGCCTGTCGGCGTTTGCGAGAATGTCAAGATCATCGGGGCGGGCGGGTCTCACAATTACTTCCATAGCTTCAGACCGTCCTTACGGTTTTATTTCTTTTTCAGCGAGCTTTTCAGTCTCTGAACAAGCGTAGGCTTGACACGTTTTCCCTTTCCCGAAGCTGCCGCCGAAGCGTTCTCGTATGCCTCGCGAATAAATGTTGACTGGGAGTCCACAGGCTCTCCCGTCGTCTCCACATGAACGTAGCTGCTGTCTGGGAGCATTATCCTTGCCTTTACGTTGTCCTTTGTCAGAACGCTGAAAATGTGCATTATCCTCTTGCGCACGTGAGTGTCGTATATAGGCACAGCAACCTCAACCCGGCGCAGGGTGTTCCTTGTCATAAAGTCCGCGGAGCTGATATAGAGCTTCATGCGCTCGGGAGTGCCGAAAATATAGATACGGCTGTGTTCAAGGTAACGTCCCACAATGCTGGTTATCTCAATGTTATCGGTGTAACCCTTTATACCCGCCACAAGGCAGCATATTCCGCGTATCACCATACGTATCTTTACGCCCTTTTGGGACGCTTCAACAAGCTTGTCGATAAGTATCTTATCCGTCAGGGAATTCATTTTAAGACCGATAAAAGCGTCCTCGCCCCGTTCTGCTATGGCTATCTCCGCGTCGATCATTTCGATGATCCTGTTTTGCAGACACAGCGGAGCTACAAGCAGCTTGTTGGTGTTCTCCGCAAGTGTGTTTGTGGACAGTGCGTTGAACACCATAAGAGCGTCCGCACCGATGTCCTGATTTGCAGTCATAAGGCTAAGGTCGGTGTACAGCGCAGAGGTCTTTTCGTTGTAGTTGCCCGTACCCATCTGGGTGATGTATTCTATCTTTCCGCTGCCTGTTTTTCTTGTGATAAGCAGCAGCTTCGAGTGTACCTTTAAATTTTCGGGACCGTATATAACGTTGCACCCCGCGTGCTCGAGCCGTTTCGACCAGCCGATGTTGTTTTCCTCGTCGAAGCGGGCGCGCAGCTCAACGAGCACAAGCACGTCCTTGCCGTTTTCGGCGGCGGCGATGAGAGCGTCCACCACCTTTGAGTCGGAGGCAACGCGGTAAAGGGTTATCTTTATGGACACTACGGACGGATCGTTCGCCGCCTCGTGGAGCAGCCTCAGGAACGGCTTTATGGACTCGAACGGATAGGACAGGATAATGTCCCGCTTCTGTATCTGCGATATCATGGACGCGTTCTTGTCCACCTCGCGGGAGGGCTGCGGGTCGGCTCTGCCGTAGAAAAGGGTGGGCAGACTTTCCTCCAGCCGCCCCCTGAGCGGGTACACAAAGGAGAGGTCGAGGGGCGATTTCATGTGGAATATCTGATCGTGCTTAAGCTCCAGCTTTTCGCAGAGGTAGTCCACCGCCGCAGAACCCAGCTTGCGGGAAAGCTCCATACGGACGGGGGAAAGCTTCTTCCGCTTTTTGAGCAGCTCGGACATTACCTCGCGCAGGTCAACATCATGGTCGTAAAGAGCCTCCTCCATGTTGATGTCCGCGTTGCGCGTGATACGCATAAGGGACTTGTCCAGTATCTTGTAGTTCTCGAAAATAAGCGGCATATAGTGCAGGATAAGCTCCTCAACAAGCATGAAGCGGCGTTTGCTTCCGGGCAGGAAAATTATCCGCGAGAAAGCTCCGCTTGCGGGAACAAGACCTATCGTTACCGACGAGGATTTGGATTCAAGGTGTGCAGCCGCGTATATCTCCTTGTTTTTCAGGAACGGAAAAGGGTGTCTTTTGTCGATGACCTGCGGGGAAATAAGGGGCAGTATCTCAGCAGTAAAGTAGGCTTTAAGGTAGACCTCCTCGTCCTTGGAAAGCGCTTTGAAGTCCACCTGCTCGACCCCGTAGCCGCCCAGCTCGGACATTATCCCGCTATACGCCTTGTCCCGCATGGGGGTAAGCTCGGCAACCCGCTTGAAGATAGCGTCAAGCTGTTCGCGGCAGGTCATGTCGGTCTTGTTTTCGCGGTCGTCCGCGTCTACAAGGGTGCGGTCGTAAAGAGAACCTACCCGTATCATGAAGAATTCGTCCAGATTGGACTGGAAAATGGCTGCGAACATGAGCCTTTCGCAGAGCGGGACATTTCTGTCCACAGCCTCTTCAAGAACTCTTTCGTTGAATTTGAGCCATGACAGCTCCCTGTTGTCGTAATATTGTTTCATAGGTATCCCCCTGATTTTTTACTGTTACTATAATTATATTGTCAACGGACGGAAAAGTCAAGGGAATAGGAAAAATCATGCATGAAAAAATAATTATCACGTCGAACACGAAAAAGCTCCGTCCGAAATTTCCTCATTTGAAAGGACGGACAGAGCTTTTTATGCCTGACGCGGTAAAAAAAAACGTACGATAAAATATATCTGATATTTACAGCTCTACAGGCTCGCAGAAAATGCGTACCCTTGGCAGCTTTTTAACTGTATAGTAATAATTCTCCGCCCAGTCGTCACCCTGAGAAGGGTCATTCTCTCCGCTTGCGGGAGGTGCAAACAGCTTTATCGTCATCTCCGCCGCGCCGCTCAAAGGCTTCTCGTAGAACGCGCTCATAAGGTCGATAACCTTTGCTTTCGGGGATTTATAGAACCACCTGCCATTAACTTCTATCATGTAATTACCCTCGTCGTCCTCGTCAAAGTAAAGCTCGCAGAAGTGGGGATTTTTCTCAAATTTCACAGGAATGGCAATGCCCTCCGCGTCCTCCGAGCCGCCCCAGCGGAGAGTTACAGGCAGCGAAATTTCCTCCGACTGATCCAACGCGGGAAGAAAACGCTCGCTGTGAATAATCTCTTTATAAGTATCCATAACAGGCTGGGGAATGCCCACGTCCTCATTGTTGGGATCTTGTATCTCAAGACCGAGACGTCCCCTGTCGCGGAACTGATAGAACGTAAAGCCGCTGAACCAGTCGGCGTTGTCCTCCTCCATGATATCGCAGAATTCCTTTACCATTTCAGCCTGATCGTAAGGACCCGTAACATCGCCGTCCGCGTTGAATTCGGACATTACCATAGGCTTAGCCGTGCCGCCGTTAAGCTCCTTGAAGCGGTTGAAACTAAGCTTTGTCAGGTTGTAAATGTCCCTGACCTTGCTTCTGCTGTGGCTGTTTCCGCCCCGCTCGGCAACGTCGTAGGGCCAGCCCCAGTGGAGAGCCATATACTTATCCACAGACCAGATATCAGCCTCGGGGATGCACTGGGCGAACTCCTTTTCCATTTCGATCTCATTTCCCTTTTCGGGGTGTTCAACTCCACCGATACAAGCTATTGTCTTAACGTTGGGAGCGTACTCATGGATTATCTTGCTGAAATGCACAAAAAAGTCCGCAACGCCCTGATAGGTTGTACGCTTTGTAAATGAGAACCAATCTCCCGTCGCCTCGTGATTGATACGGAGCATCATTCTGCCGAAAGGACGCAGATCCTTTGCTATAGCAATAAGATAGTCGTCCGTAAGGTTGGGGTCGACAGTCAGCGTGAGGATAACGTCCTGACCGTGGCGGCGGACGTCTCTCATGCAGGTGAAAGGCTCGTCGTCGGTAGTTCCGCCAAGACCGCCCTTGTAGGTGAAATAATCGTCATAGGGGTAGTCCCACTGAAAGGACACGTCCGCGTCCTTCATGACCTCGGATATCCTGCCGGGCCACTCCTTGTCAAGAGGGTAGTAGCAGTACATCAGACTGATGCCGCGGTGAGGTCTGCCGAGGGTGTGAAGAATGTAGTCCTGGTTGACATACTCGCCTCTCTCCGAGCCGTCGCCCAAGTCAAGAGAGCATTTTGCCGCACCCATATGTACGCCGTAAATTTTTTCCATGATAAAAAATCCTTTCAAAAGTAATCGTTTCCATATGTAACTAACTTTACCACAGAATTATCCGCTTGTCAATCGTTTTTTGAGGCTTTTTAAAATAAATTTATCTATCACCGAAATATTTTTTTATTTCCTTGTCGGTAAGTTTTTTCACGCCCGTGATATTGCCGTTTTTATCCCGTACTATCTTAATGTCGGCTTTACCATTGGGATTGGTTTCCACCGTTGCAACGGTCGAGGAGGAGCCGCTGCGCTGTATGTCAAGGAAGTACCTTACAGGTTCGCCTTTGTAGTAATAATGACCGTTCTTATATGTAACGCCGTACTTGGCATAATCCGACGAATTTACATAATTCTCATAGTCGTCCCATTTATCGTCGAAATCGTCCCAAGCATCGTCGAACTTATCCCAAGCGTCGTCAAATTCGTCCCATTTATCGTCAAGTTCGTCCCAATAATTGTCAAAAATTGACTCAAATGCTATATTTTTGTCCTTTTTAGTCCTGTTGAACCAAGCCTCGGCGGTATCCCCGTCCATTCTGTCCGCAAGAACAGCAAAGAAAGCTATTTCCCCGTCCGCGTAGGCTTTTTCGGCGTATGTATTTACGACCGCGCCGAAATCCTTATCGTTCAGAGCGTCATCAAGCTTGTCAAGACATTTGGAAAAAATTGCTATATTGTCATCTTTATACGCTTTGTCCAAGTATTTTTTTGAAGTACCGCTGTTATTGACAATTTCAAGAGATACCGAGAAAAACTCCTCGCTGTCATCGTTATAAGCCTTTTTCAGATACGCCTGCCTCGTTTTGACGTCCGCAAACGGCAGTACGGCGGCATAGTACATAATATTTTCATCTTTATAGTATTGCTTTGTCAATTCCTCGGCAGTAGCGTTCCCCGTGTTTTCAATGTTCAGCACTATCGGCTTTGAAAACGAAGCATAGTCCGCTTTGATACGGTTCAGAACCTCCGCAAGGGCGGCTGTAACGTTCTTGTCGGACATATCCTTTTTAAGACCGTCCGCGTACCAAACGTTCATTGCTGCCTTATCCGAAAGAGCGACCTTTTTGCTGCCGTAAGATTTAGCCGTTTTGTCGGAAATATTCCAGGCAATATCAAAAATATAAGGCTTGCCATAATATGCCTGACGGGAGTAGCTGTACCCCGCTCTGTTGTTTTTGTAGGCAGTTGCGCTTGCGGGCATTGCTGTTAATATTATTGCAGCAGAAAAAAGCAGCGCAAAAAATACCGCCGAAAATTTTTTGAACACGGAAGCTTTGTTTGAACTCATAGTAACACGACCTTAAGAATTAGTTTAAAAATTATCTGCCGAAAGCTTTTCACAGCTGACCTCTGAACAGAGCGGAAAGAAATCCCGCCGCAATACAGACGGAGTAAACCGACCCAACCGCCGCAAGAAAAAGCACGGCGGTTTTTAACATGGTATCCTTGTCTAAAGACTTTCTGCGGATGACATGCAGCAGCGTCCATATCACCGCGGCTATAAGAAGCGCAGCCGCGTAGGGCAGCATGAAAAAAGCTCCGATAAGAGCGAACACAATGACGATATGCTTCGGTATCTTTCGCTTGCCGTCTTCGTCTCCGAACAGCGGCTCGCCCGCCCTCAGCTTGCAGACAACCACGGTCACCGCCGTAATAAATGCGATAACAACTGCCACGGCAACGAAAAATCCTCCGATAAATCCCATTGAGTCCACTCCTATGGTGAATAATTTACTATATTATACACCATATATTATGACTTGTCAATAGCTTTTACAGCCGTCATAAAAAAATGCACAATTTTTTATGACGGCAGCTCTGCTGTTTCCCTGAAATTGAAGTGTGCGCTTGTGAAGACCGCTTCTTACAGGTGTATAAACTTCCGACGGTTTGTGACGGACGAAACTCCGCATATATATTACGGATCTTTTCGTGGTTTCCATTTTGGTGTCTTGTGCGTCAGGCTGGGCTGTCTGAAAAAGTCAAAAATCTTTATATGATTTTTATAATAACCCCTTGACAGTAAATCGTTTACAATGTAAAATATAGATATATAAACGGTAAGGATATCAAGCCGCCGTACAACTATGCGGCGTAAATTTATACAAGGAGGAAATTAAAATGAGCGAATTTTTCAAAAACATCGGCAAGATCCCTTTTGAGGGCAAGGGCAGCACCAATCCTCTTGCTTTCAAGTACTACAATCCCGACGAGGTAGTTGCGGGCAAGACAATGCGTGAGCAGCTTAAATTTGCACTTTCATGGTGGCATACAATGGGCGGCGACGGAACAGATATGTTCGGAGTTGGTACAGCCGACAAGACATGGGGCGAGTCAGATCCTACAGCGAGAGCAAAGGCTAAGGTCGACGCTGCTTTTGAAATTATGGAAAAGCTGTCCATCGACTATTTCTGCTTCCATGACCGCGATCTTTCTCCCGAATACGGCACTCTCGCCGAGACAAACGCTAAGCTTGACGAGGTTACGGACTACATTGCCGAAAAAATGAAAGCTAACCCCTCCATTAAGCTTCTTTGGGGTACTGCTAAGTGCTTCGACCACCCCCGCTATATGCACGGCGCAGGAACTTCCCCCTCGGCAGACGTTTTTGCATATGCTGCGGCACAGATCAAAAAGGCTGTTGAAGCTACCGTAAAGCTTGGCGGTAACGGCTACGTATTCTGGGGCGGACGCGAGGGTTACGAAACTCTGCTGAACACCAATATGGGTCTGGAGCTTGACAACATGGCTCGTCTTATGAAGATGACCGTTGATTACGCTCGTTCTATCGGCTACAAGGGCGATTTCTACATCGAACCCAAGCCCAAGGAGCCTACAAAGCACCAGTACGATTTCGACACAGCCACGGTTCTCGGATTCCTCCGCAAGTACGGTCTTGACAAGGATTTCAAGATGAATATTGAAGCAAACCACGCTACTCTCGCTCAGCATACTTTCCAGCATGAACTTAGAGTTGCAAGAGAAAACGGCGCATTCGGCTCTATTGACGCTAATCAGGGCGATACGCTCCTCGGATGGGACACCGATCAGTTCCCCACAAACGTTTACGAAGCTGCTCTTTGTATGTATGAGGTTCTCAAAGCCGGAGGATTCACTAACGGCGGTCTGAATTTCGACTCAAAGGCAAGAAGAGGTTCGTTTACTCCAGAGGATATTTTCCACAGCTATATCGCCGGAATGGACACCTTTGCGCTCGGTCTTAAGATTGCCGACAAGATCATCAACGACGGCAGGATCGACAAGTTTGTTGACGACCGCTACGCTTCATGGACTACCGGTATCGGCGCGGACATCATCAGCGGCAAGGCAACTCTTGCTGACCTTGAAAAGTATGCTCTTGACAAGGGTGAGGTCACAGATTCCCTCACAAGCGGCAGACAGGAAATGCTGGAGTCCATTCTCAACAACATTATGTTCAGCCTTTGATATAGGTTAGAAAATATAGATCGGAGGATAGAACTGCGTTTCTATCCTCTGTCTGTATTATCGGAAATGTTGATGAAGATAAATCGGAATTTATAGGAGAATTATTATGGATACAGAAATGAGAATAATACCGAATTTGGATAACATAATATGCAATGTTCTTAAAGAGCATTTTGATGTAAAGAACTTTGATAAAGGACATTATTGGTTTACTCCTTGGGAAAATCATTGCCGTAAGGTTTTTAATCTGTATCCACTGAAAAGTTCTTTATATCCCTTATATTGGGGATACAATTTTGATTTTATTCCTTGGGAGAAATGCTTTTTAGGTGTTAATTATAAACCTTGGAATATATCAGGCAGGCTTGTATATCACCGCACTGAAAAATCGGTCAATATAGATCTTGGTGGATCCCCTTTTCCATATATCGGATACAACTTTGGGAACCCAAGTGTACACAGCTATGAGGAACATCGTGCTTTCAGAAAAAAATATTTTGTTAAGGCATACGGCATTGATTCACCTGAGAATATAGAACAGATCAGAGCTGTTGTCAGAAGAAATATTCCTTTTATGCTTGACTGGTTTGACCGAATCAAAACGCCTGAAGATATGATAACAAAGCTGACAAAAGACATCAATGAAAGTGAAAATGAACATTGCTTTCCGTATTCTTCATACTGGGTTCGGGGATTTCTAAAAGCTAAGCTGCATGATTTGAAAGGCGCTATGTACGACATAGCTTATGTTTATAAAAGATTTGATCCTCCAATAGATATTCCTGAGAAAGTTATAAAAAAGATTTATGAAATTGATAAATTCTGATTTATTGCAATAAAAATGTTTAGAAGATAAATTGAGATTTATGGTGCAAAGCACACATATTGACTAAGGAGATACCCTTTATGGATATTAAAGAAATTATTGAAAGTGAATTTGGCTTAACAGTCCGCAATATTACCGTTTTAGGTCAGGGACTTGACAGTACTGCATATCTTGTAAACAACGAATATATATTTAAACAGTCAAAGCATGATGACGCAAGAAATAATTTAAAAAAAGAGATACAGGTATTAAATTACATAAAAGGCAAAGTCACATTACAGATACCCGATATTGAATACTATAGCGAAAAATACAGCGTTTGCGGTTATAAGGATATTAAAGGTGATAATCTGACCCCCGATATTTACAAAAACATGAGCGATGATGAAAAGGATAAGTTAGCGCAGGATATTGCGTTGTTTCTAAGAGAAATGCACTCTATTCCTTTACCCGATATTGACGGGTTAGAATGTAATGTAACGGAAGATTATAAAAGCGATCGTGACGCTTTGAGGGAAATGATCTATGATAAAATACCCGATAGCTCAAAAGAATATTTGAATAATTTATATAAAAGAATACTTGATGATGAACGAATTTCTCATTATGTCAAAGCTTTGTGTCATAATGATTTAAGCTGTAAGCATATGATAATCCAAAATAATAATGTTGTTGGTATAATTGATTTTGGAGATGCTGCTGTTACCGACAGGGATAAGGATTTTGTATATCTGCTTGAGAACAGTATTCAGGAGATCGGCAGAGAATTCGGATTAAAGGTCTTGGAATATTATGATCACCCAAACAAAGATACGGCAATTTTGAAAGCAGATTTGAATGATGAATATTACCCTATTGAGCAAGTACTTGGCGGACAAGCAATGGGATTAGATGATATGTATAATAAGGGATTAAATAAAATAATAAACAGCGGTCTGCTGGAGTGACAAATTCCGATTTATTTCAATAAGAGCGGCGGTAATAATTTTAACAACAAAGCAAACTATTCCTGACGTCTCATGGATTTACAAACTAAATTTATATATCAGGAGGTTTAATACAATGGCACTATTCTATCTTGTAAGACACGGAGAACCTGTCTACGACCATATGCTTGAAAACGGATTTTGGGGATTCGGCAGAGATTTTGCTCCTTTATCCGAAAAAGGAAAGGAACAAGCGGAAATAACCGCCAAAGACATTCGTCTTAAAAGCGCGGAATTTATCGTATCATCTCCGTACACAAGAGCATTGCAGACGGCTCAGATAATTTCAAGAGAGACAGGGCTACGGGTCGAGGTGGATATTGACCTGCACGAGTGGATACCCGATGAGGACAATCTTTATACAACTTCCGAGGAAAGCTTTGAGCTTGCACATGAATTTACCCGATTTAACGGCGAGTACCCGCAGGGCAAGAAATTAAAATGGGAATCCCTCAGCCATATGAGACAAAGAATGAGACGTGTTGCAGACAACTATGCAGATCACGACAAGGTTATTTTTGTCGGTCATGGCATGGCTTTTCGGTGTTTGATGTATATTGAAAAAATAAGTCCAGCAGAAATAATTGAATGTACATATCATAAAGGACAGGCGGACTGTGAGTATTCATTTACATAAATGAAATGCAGGTGTTCTATGTTATAATCCGGAAAACATTTGCTGAAAGGGTGAATTATTATGAGCTGGAATTCGGAGCAATACCTAAAATTTAAAAAGGAACGCACTCAGCCCGCTATAGACTTGATAAACAGGATACCCGTCCTTATGCCGCTCAGTATTATCGACATAGGCTGCGGTCCGGGAAACAGCACAGAAAGGCTGAAAATGCGTTACCCAAATGCAGCAGTCGTCGGTGCGGACAATTCGGAAAATATGCTTGAAGCAGCAATAGAAAAATATCCTGACATGGAATTTATTCACTGCGACGCTTCAAAGGATCTAAACAGTATCGGCAGGAAATTTGACATAGTGTTTTCCAATGCTTGTATTCAGTGGGTTCCCGACCACCCTAAGCTTCTGCGGGAAATGATGTCCCTGCTGAAAGAGGGCGGCGCGCTGGCGGTGCAGATACCTATGAATTACGATGAACCGATCCACAGGATAATTGGGGAAGCCGTCAAATCGGAAAAGTGGCGGGACAAGTTTAACGTCCCGAGACATTTTTTCACTCTTTCCTGCGGAGAATATTACGATATTCTTGCGGAAATTTCCTCGGATTTTTCAATGTGGCAGACAACGTATTTTCACCGAATGAAGTTCCATTCGGACATTATGGAGTGGTACAAAAGCACGGGACTTCGTCCCTATTTGGAGGCGCTTTCCACTGACGACAAATCGGAATTTGAAAAGGATATTTTCCGTGAGGTTGAAAAGGCGTACCCCAAACAGGCAAACGGAGAAATTATTTTTAGATTTCCGAGGTTATTTTTTATTTCAATCAAATGATAAAGGAGAAATTTTTTCATGAGTAATCTTGAAACGATAAGCCATGAAACAATGGTGTTTATGCGGGGAAAATACAAGCTTGATGAAATCGGTGACGGAAAAGACGAACTAAAATTCAAGCAAGGTCAGAAAACCATTCTCACAATATATACGCATGAGGACAAGTTTACTTTTTTAATTATCTTTGGGCGAAAAGAGCGTGAGATATTTGAAGCGCAAATTGACAGCTTTTCGGACTATATACGTGATTATTATAACAATTCTAAAACTTATCATGACGGAAAATGGATGTTTATTGATGTAACAACCACGGAACAGCTTGATGAAGTAAAAAAGCTGATAGAAATAAAGAAAAAACCTAACCGCAAGCCGTTTCCCAAAGAAAATGCCGTATATTCAAAATGCGGTCAGCGCTGCGACTTGTGCGTTCATTATGTCGGTACAACGGACGAACAGCGGGCTGTAATGGTTCCCTGCCTTATCAAAATGTGGGGTACCGATGATTGGAGTATGCGGTGCAATGGGTGTTACAGTGAGGATTGTTCCTGCCCCGATTGCAACGCGAAAGGCTGTTACCCTCAAAAGGGTATTTCAGAATGTAAAGAGTGCAGTGAGTTTCCGTGTATAAAAGCTACATCGGCGGACTATCGTTCAATGATACATACAGAGGTTCACTATGCAGATGAAATTACTTGGGGGATACTTCCCTATGTTCCATGGCAATATGAAAAATAATATTTAAAGCAAAATTTTACAATTCATAAAATGCGTTTGATTTGAACAGCAAGTAAAATTTACATATAATTTTTAATATAAAAAGGAGAGATTTTTATGCGTTATGTAATCGGAATCGACGTGGGCACAAGCGGCACGAAAACCGTGCTTTTCGACGAGGTGGGAAAAGTCGTTGCTTCGGCGACGGTGGAGTACCCCATGTATCAGCCCCAAAACGGCTATGCGGAGCAGGAGCCTGAGGACTGGTACAACGCGGCTGTGTCCACAATCAAGACTGTTATCGGCAAGAGCGGTGT
>JAAGKN010000755.1_pt1 | contig 52178 bp, 43 predicted proteins | sample 6206371 | NCBI WGS metagenome assembly JAAGKN01 (sample SAMN11533720, study PRJNA540317) | gut metagenome | isolation source: fecal pellets from male and female animal of same cohort | host: Peromyscus leucopus | place: USA:CA | collected 2017
GGAATCTTAGTATATTTACTTCCTTTTATTACATCATCAATTGATGTTGTTGAATTTGTCAATACATCTTCAACTGAAGTTACTTCTGTTGGAGTTTCTCCTCCTGCTACACCAGTTCCAGTATTGGCACTAGCTGTATATCCACGGTATCCTCCTGAACCACTGTAACCTCCACCTGTATGTTGTGTAGTCTGAGTTGTTCCTGGATTACTTGGTTGTGTTGTTACTACAGTATTATTATTGCCGTTTCCAGTCGATGGTGTTGTAGGTGTCGTTGGAGTACTAGGATTAGTTGGTGTAGTTGGGTTGCTAGGTGTAGTATTAGTTGGATTACTTGGTGTCGTTGTTGTAGGCGTCGTTGGTTTCTTAACTGTTGTGGTTGGAGTAGTTCCTGTACCACTTGGTTTCTTGTCCGAATTACCTGTATCAACTTTTTTAAATTGTTGTGAACTATTACCATTATTTGCTGTTCCACTATTAGTTGGTGTATAACTTCCACCAGTTGAGCTTCCTCCAGAGTATCCACCGCCGCCTCCTGAGCGACTGCTTCCACCATTACTACTATTTCCTCCTGAACTGTTATTTGTATTACCAGATGGATTTGAATTAGTTGCAGGTGTACTCTGGTTATTTGCTGTTTCAATACCATACTTTGATTGATAATCTGGATTTACATTACCTACAACACTACTATTATCGTTCTTTAGTGCTGCTTTAGCAGCTTCATCTTTCTTACTAGCCGCATTACTTTGGCTTGTTACTCTAAATTGTTCTGATGCTTGATGAGCTTTCGACTGTTCATTTACAGCTATTATTGTTCCAAGTCCTTTAGTAATATTTGGATGATTTACTGCTGCATTTCCGGCTTTTGTTGCTAAAGTCTTTCCTCCCTGTACTATTTTACTATTAGATACCGTTGTTACAGCTTTACTATTCTTTATATTATTTGTCTTATTTACTATTGATGTTTTTGCTTGACTAGCTTTACTTGTAACTGCTTCTTTTGCTTTAGTTGCCTTACTAGTAACTGTTTCTTTTGCATGATTGACTTTGCTAGAAAGTGCTTCTTTTGCCTTAGTAACTTTAGAAGAAGAATTTGTTGTTTTTGCTACATCGTCTAGCTTTGAAGTTTGTGATGCTGTCTTTGTTGTTGCATCTTTGCTAGCTGTCTTTCTTACTGCATCTCTGGCTTCTTCTAGCTTTCCTAATTCATCTTTAGAAATTTTACCAGATTTATAGGCCTTATTTCCCTCTTGTAGTCTTGCTTCTGCTCTACTTAAGTCATCCGCATTTTCAAATATTTCTTTAGATTCTTTTTTAATTGCATCCCTTGCTTCTTCTAATTTTCCTAGCTGTTCTTCAGTTATTTTTCCGGCTTTTCTGGCTTCATTTCCCTTTTGTAATGCTTCTTCTGCTTCCTTCAACTTCTTATTCGCTTCTACTATGTCATCTGCTTTATTGCTGACCTTAGCTACATCGTCTACTTTATCAACATTTTTTGTAGCCTTAGCAACATCATCTACTTTATCAACTTTTTTTGCAGCCTTGGCAGCATCATCTGCTTTATCTGCTATTTTTGTTGTATTTAATACATCTTCTGATTTTGCCGCTTTTCTAGCTTGACTTGCTTTATCAAGTTTTTGAAATCCGTAAGTAAGTGCAGCGTCTTTTGTACCTTCAAGCAGACCACTACGTGCTGCAGAATAGAAATCACTTCCTCCTTGAAGTTTTTCTTGTGTTTTTCTACCTGTTCCAGCTAAACCATTTAGAGCAATTGATGCTCCTCCACCTGTTGCAGCATCTAACAATACATAACCTGCAATTGTACCTGCAGTTTTAAAGGCATTAGCTGCTTTACTTTTATGGGAGAAGTTAGACATATCATTCATATCTGCTAAGACACCATTTTCATATTGATCATAGAAGAAATCTCCTACATGGTCTTTTTCAACAAAGTCTGCAATACCATTTTTCCAATCTTCATTTGCCCAACCTACTGTAAAGCCGACAACTGTTGCCGCCCCATCAACAATATTTTCGCCAAGAGTTCCTATACCTTCGAACACCTTTGTAAACGCCATTCCAAGTGAAGATAATCCTTTTTCCCACCATTCAGAGTTATTATATTTTTCTATTGACTCTGTCATATTGTTTACTTGTGCCACGATTTCATCGACAATGCTGTTACAATATTCAGAGGCCTCAGTGATTGAACTACCATCTAGACTACCACCACAATATTTCTGAAAACCATTTGCCGAATTTATGATATTAATTTGTGCATTAATATTTGGAGCAGTATCAGATATTTTACTTTTAGTTTGTTGCAAGTCAGCAAGAGCTGATTGGCATCTACCTGCATCATACTCCAAATCTTTACTAAATATTCCCATTTTTTTCTCCTTTCACTAATTGTTGTTTGAAGCTTGAGCTGCTTCTGCCTCTGCTTGTTGTTTTTCCCAATTCAAAGTTTCTTGTAATCTATCATACTCTTCATTAACTCTAGCTCTTATATCATTTGTCAAACTTTGTATTTGATCGCGATAATCACTTATCATTGATGCTTTTTCTATTATAACGCCATCGAGAGATTCACCTTCTATCGATAATACATCTGCGCTAAATTGTGCACCAGCTTTAGCAACAGCATCTCCCATATCAAAATAATCTTTTGCATAATCATCTATTTGATCACAAGCTGCAAGTATTGTTGCTTTGTCTAAATAATCGGCTGCATTATAACTCTTCATAGTATATACTCACTCTCCCTTTTTTTCTTATGCAATGCATAGGAAAGAGAGAAACAATAAATTTCTCTGCTTCCGATACATTGCATATAGCAATGTATTTATTTTTAACCTTGTTCTTGGTCGTATTGTAATGCTTTTTCAACAGCTAATCTTAAGTTAGTTGCTGATAATTTCATATCTTCCATTGCAGCTGGAACATCAGCACTATAATAAGATTCCCAATTTTCTCTTACTGTTTCAGACCAAGTAGTTTGAATACCAGCAGGAATTGTTTGCTTAATAGCTGTATTTAATGTTTCCATTGATTCTTGCATAGTTTGAACTAGGCTATCGATTTGTGCAGCATCATCTGTAGCTGCACCTGGATTAATTGTAATATTCATAAATAATACTCCTTTCTAAAAAATAAGTTAAAGAGATTAGTGCATTCCTGATTTTAAATCACCGATCATGCTACCAAACTTAGTAGTTTGTAATCCCATGTATCCTTCAGCTTCTTCAATTGTTTGTGTAATTTTATTTAATGTATCTTGTTTTGCTTGGTATTTTGCTAATAAATCATTAGCTGGATCACCTTGGATATCTCCACTTGTGATTTCTTCGATTAAGTTAGTTAATCTAGCTAGACTTTGTTTGTATTCTTGTCCAGCAGTCTCTAATGCATGCTTTAAACTATTTAAAGCAGATTCATCTACATGAATTGTTGACATATTCTTTTTCACCTCCTATTACGATATAAGAATATAGTTCCAATCCTATTACCGAACCCATATCCTATAAATCAATTTTATATTTTTTTTAACTATTAATCAAGTATTTTAAAAAAAATAGTACATTTTTTTACATAATCATATTTTATTATCATATATTAATTCAGATAGGTATTTATAAACACATTATTTATTGTGAAACATATTCTATATTAGAAACAGATATGAGGTGGATATTATGAGTTCTAAAAATTGTATTGGTAATTTGTTGAAATTAATATGTCTATTGCAAGATAATTCTACAGACTCTTGTAGTTTGGAGGCGGGGTGTTCTAAGCCCTACTTAGGACCTAGTTATGATGCAGTTTGTTATAATACTAGGATTATTCAACTATATAGATGTAATGGCACTTTAATGGAGACTACTTATACTTTAGATAGTGGTACTATTCTTACTACTAATTTCTATAGAGTAATGTCTGTTGATGGTAACTGCTGCACACTTTTATTAATTAATTATGATAATTTAAGTGATACTTATAATTCTACTCGTCAATATATAACAGTAGATTTGAATTGTATTGGAGCAGTAAGATGTATTACGGATGTTACTGTTAATAATTTATAGAAAGGAGGTTGAGTATGAATTGTTCAGATACTAATAAATGTTCTTCTTGTATTTTCGATGTACTAAAGAAGATTTTGGTACTTCAAAAACAAGATTTTGATAATGAAAGTTACATAGGATGTGATAAACCTTATTTAGGACCAGTATGTAATAGTATTTGCTATAATACTAGACCTATTCAGTTATATAATTGTTGTACTGGAGCACCATGGAGTTTTACATATACTACTAATGGTGTAACTAGAACTAGTGATGTATTTAGAGTTGAATCATTAGATGACTGTTGTTGTACTTGTCGTATCCTATATTTAGATGAAACAACTAATAGTTATGTTGGTACTAGTGAGTTTGTAACAATAGATTTAAATTGTTGTGGTGCTATTAGATGTTTAAATGATACTTATATAGATTTGTGTTAACAAAAAAACCTTTAGTGATGAGCTAAAGGCTTTTTTTATTATTTAATCTCTAAAGAAAGAATATCCTCTATCTTTATAATTTCATTATCTAGTGTAACTAAATTATTCTTGGTTTTACTTACTAAACTAGTATTATATTCTTTATCTTTAGTCTTAATAGTAACAGGAATATTATAAGAATAACCTATTCCATTAAAGATATTTTCTATCTTTTCTGTTATTGTTTTATCTTCTTTTACATTTTCGTTTTGTAAGTAACAATACTTTTTATTGTTGCTTATATTTTTAGTTATTTCATTTTTATATAATTTAGGTAGTTTTTTCATAATATTTCTCCTTTATACATTTTATGATTTTTATTCATAATAATTCTAACTTTTTGGTATAATATTAAAGAAGGAGGTAACTTGTGAATAGACAAAAAATTAATTTTAAGATATTAGTTCCAATTATTCTTCTTTCTTTCATAAGTGTTGCGACGATATATAGTGCATTAACTTATACTTCTAGTACTTTAGGTAACTTAGCTTTAAAACAAACAGTATGGTATGGGATTGGATGGATTTTAGTTTTTATTTTATTTAAACTTAAAAATGATTATTTGTATCAGCATACTTGGTTCTTATATATATTGGGAAATGTTTTATTAGTAGGTCTACTAATTTTTGGTACACCAATTAATAATAGTAAGTGTTGGTTTACTATTCCTGGTATCGGAAGTATTCAGCCTAGTGAATTTATGAAGATATTTATTATGTTAACTTTGGCTACGATGATTCATAATTTTAGAAACCAATATAAGAATCCTGATATAAAACAAGAATTTATTTTTATATTAAAAACATTTTGTGTTGTTTTATTACCATCAATTTTAACTTTTTTACAGCCTGATACAGGTTCTGTTCTTATCTATTTGATTATTTATTTTTCGATGATGTTTACTTCAGGAATTAGAATGAGATGGTTTGTTATGGCCTTTGGAATTGTTATTGGAATTGTTGGTGGTACTTTAGGACTTTATTTTCTAAAAGAAGATATTTTTATCAAAGTATTTGGCTCTTCTATATATTACAGATTAGATAGAATCTTTAATTGGAGTCAAGGTTCAGGCCTACAGCTAGAAAATGCAATGGCAGCTATAGGCTCTGCTGGATTATTTGGACATGGTTATAATAAAACACCAATTTATTTTCCAGAATCTTCAACGGACTTCATTTTTGCTGTTTTTGCAAGCAATTTTGGTTTAATAGGAGTATTTATATTATTAGGAATTATAATATATTTAGATATAAGCATCGTTGGAATTAGTAGAAAGAAAATAGATGATACTGATAAATTTATTGTATCTGGAATATTAGGAATGTTAATATTTCAGCAAATTCAAAATATTGGCATGACTGTTGGTTTATTACCAATTACAGGAATAACTTTACCCTTTGTTTCTTATGGAGGGTCAAGTTTACTATCTTATATGTTGATTGTTGGTATACTAATTAATATCTCAACAAAAAAAGAAAGAACTTACAAATACTGATTGTAAAGTTCTTTTTTTATTCTTGTCTTGATCCACAAACTCTGCAAAACTCACCTTCTATTTTCGCTCCGCATGTACCACAAAATTTGTTTTTGAATTTTATTTTTTTATTCGATTCAGAAAGTTCTTTTAATTTTACTATTGATATACTGTATAAAAATATTACAAAGAATACAAATGTTACTGCTAAAATTGTATAACCAGACATTAAACAAAAATCATATATTCCATGAAGAAGTGCTGGAACAAGAATACTATAGATAATATATTTCTTTTCTAATTCTTTTCTATCTTTATAGTAAAATTGTTTTGCTAAGTTTAAATAGTATCCCATAAATACGGCATCACAAGCATGTCCTGGTACTGCTGAGACAGCTCTTAGTAAAGCTACTGATAGTTGTTGATTTCCTAAGACATATAGGATGTTCTCAAAAAATGCAAAGCCTAATGATACGAATACGGAATATACTAAGATATCATATAACTCATCAAATTCATCATTCTTGTATCCTTTAAAATATAACATCAGCCACTTGCAAAATTCTTCTACCAAAGCAACTCCAATAAATGAATAAAGTAATGTATCTAAAAAACTTTTATCATCAATATTTCCTCTCATAAAGGGGAATATTTTTTCCATACCAGCAGAAATGGCTAATACTAAAAAGCAGGATAAAATTCCTAGTCCAAATAGTTTCATTAGTAAACCTAATGGCTCTTTAGTTTTATCTTTGTTGTAGACAAATATCAATATTAGTACTACTGGAAGGACTGCAAGAAATAACATTAAACTTAAATTATTATCCATGTAATCACTCCTACTTTAATCAGTATATCATGTTTTTATTTAAATGATTTTTTTTTGAATAATTTAATCTTTTATTGACAGTAAAATAATAAGAGGAAACAAAGTTTTGTATCCTCCTATTACTTTTTTAATTGGAACTAATTTCTTTAGTAACTACATCAGTTATATAAACATCTTCTTCTGGCATTTCAAAACTGTTGCCTTCAATTAGTGTTCCGTTTAATTTGAATGACGTAACTTCATAGTTCTCCAAACTTGGATTTAGTGTGATTATTCCGCCAGCAAGACTTTTTGTTTTCGTTGGAATAATATTAGAACTTTCTGATTCAACTGTTATAGTATACTTTGTTGCTAAGTCTAGACGGTATGGTGAATCAGAGGTTCCATTCCCACCTATTACCAAAGTATCTTTTATTAGTGAGATAGATGGTCTAGCTCCAAACTTATTAATTGCAGAATTATCTGTTAAACCACTTCCTATATGATACACTCTAGTGTAGTTTGTTCCGTAATATGCTGGTGTCATTGTCCATGCATATCCAGAATTCATATACGAACTACCTGGATTACCCGCTAAAACGATTTCATCTGCTGTAACTAATCCAACTGGATATTTTAATGCTCCATTTCCAGTTTTTTCTGATACTGTAAATGAATCATTCTTATTTGAGCATGTAAGACTTAATTTTCTAGGTGTTTCGTCTAATCTCTTCATTCCAGTAAGAAGGGCTAATTCTTCTACATTTCCACCATTTGGATTCCAACCATTAGTAGATTTACTAACCATACTTCTATCATTACACCAAACAGTGTCTTCTAGATAATCTGTATAATCTATCATATTTTGTTCATACCATGTATCTACTAAATCCTTAACTTTTGAGTTTGTTGTATTTGTTTGCATCTCACTAATTGCTTCCTCTACACCATTACCATTTTTTAGACTGATGTAGTATGCCTTATCATCTTCTACATTATGTATATAGCTTAGCGAGTAGCATTCACCACTTTTGTTGAAACAAGTGTAATGTCTATTATTCAGTTCTTCATGACTGTTTGTAAAATCCCAAAATTCTGTTGTATCTTTTAATGTATATTTTCCATTTGAGAAAGTAAAGCTACTACCATATGAATAAACATTGCTTATGTCAGTATAATACATGTCCATATCGGTTACTTTAGAAATTGCCTTTGGATTACTACAAGTTTCTCCATCCTCCAAGCAAGTATAATATCCAACTTTTATATTTTCTCGTTGTTGATGCCAGTCTTTTAACCCTATTGCCATTGGATTTTTTAACGTATATGTACCATCTTCATTCACAACAATATCTGTTCCATATGTATATACTTTATTATAATCTTCTAGTGTTTTTCCATCTTTTATATCTATGTAGTATATGAAACAACTTGTAAAGCCTTTGCTTCCTACTCCAACAACATATTTTATATTAGTACTTGATTTAGTATTATCTGTATCTTCAAATAAATACTTACCTATTAATTCATTTTCTTGCCCCTGAACCATCTTTGTTGTTTCATCAAACTTGTAAACTCCATCTTCATATGTAGGATTACTTCCATAATAGTAATTGTAACCAAACCAATTCCATGAAACCATTCTTTCTTCTGTTGCTAATCTTTTACCATAAGAAATATATCTTGTTCCATACATGTATCCTATACTTGCTAATGTTTGACCACTATCATTGAAATCATCTTTACCTACATTATTATAATCGCTCGAACTTGTACATCCACCATTTTCATTAGGTATACCATTGTATAGTAGTTTTACTCCTCCTGTGGAGGTAGTTCTTACAATTTTCCAGCATGAATTAGCAAAGATGACATTATTATTTGTTACAGAACCTCGATAGTAGTAAATCGGGTTTTCATCATCTTTTGTGCTGGCCATCTCATACAATCCTTTACCGTTAGTATTAGATCCACCATTATCAAAATTTATTCCATTCTCATTTGTAACAAATTCACTTGCTTTATTATCTAAAACTGCATTATCTTTCATAATTTTATTTAGAGTCTGGACTTTTGCAACTTCTCCTTCTAAACTTTTTTCTAATGCTAATTTTGACCATTCAGCACGTATGGTAACATCTTCTTCTGGCATATAGAAATATTCACTATTTACTTTTTGAACATTCTTATTAACGATTTTCCAACCTTTAAATTTATAACCCTGACATTTTGGCGTTGTGTCACTAATCTGAACAACATCAAATACAAAATGATTATTCTCCTTAGGTATTTCCGTTAACTCACATCCATCTGGTTCATTGCCTTCGTAAATAACTTTATATTTATCAGATAATACTGGAGTTTTCGGACTTGTAACATCTTCTACTATGTCACTTGTTTCGCTTTTTATTGTCTCTTTCTCATTGGTTGGATAAAAGCCGCCTTCACCTACATACTCTTCTTTTAACTTTGCCTTGATTGTCATCTTAGCTGTAGCCCCTGTCTTTAAATGAGCTAAATTCCAAATTACTTTTTGGTTCTCTTTATCGAACTCAATTTTACCTCGATTGACTGTTATCGCATTGATATCGTCTACATAAAAATAATTTGTATCAATGTAGTCTGTTATTTCGAAATTATCATAGGTTATTGCAGTTGTAGAAGCTTCAAATAGTATATTTTTAAGGCTTGACATATCTGCAAAGTATTGATTGTCGCTGATTTTTTTTATCGGTTCTAATATGGAATTTCCCATTTCGTATTGAATCCCGTTAATATTAATATATGGATATTGATTTTTTAAATATCCATATTGCCCTACTTCATTCGGAGTTTCAACATTAGGATACCCGTCTGTAAGGAATAAGATTAAACATTCTCTATTACTTAACTTTTGATATTCTTTTAATATAGAATCAACATTAACTAACGCTTGATAATAATTGGTTGTATTTCCAGTTGTTAAATTATTTATCGTTTCTGTTAACTCCTCTTTATCATTTGTTAGATTTGATAGTATTTCTGATCTTTCTTCAAATGTTATTAAAGCTGCTCTATTTTTTTCTTCATCTAGCAAATAGTTAACTAGTTCGACAGCATCTGATTTTACTCTTTCTAGTTTGTCTCCTTCCATAGAACCAGAAACATCTAGAACGAAAATTACATCTGTATATTTATTATTATTTTTCACTGTAGTGTCTAAGTCAAATGTAATCTCAGCTGTTCCTTTGCTTATCCACTTTGCACTTTTGTCTATTTTCCAAGAACCTGGTTCTTTTTTATTATAGTCTAACTTTTCAGAAAGTATCTCTACACTCTTAACTGGTTGTAGTTGAGCAAATATCCTTGGTATAGCAAATTTTCCAATGACTACTGCAAGTATTAGTATTAAACATATAAGTTTATTTTTCAAAATAATATTCTTGATTTTACTAGTAATCACTTTTATTCTTTTCATATATAATCTCCCTCAATTGTATATAAACTCTTTAAACTATCTCTACTATTCTTAATTTTATAATACAATATTATGGCTATTTTTTCAATATATTAATATTATCTATCCTTTATTTATAAACAAAAAAATCGCTGATATACAACGATTTTAATTCATAATGGTGTCCGCGAAATTGCTGAAAGAGTTGGAGATACAGTTGAGGTAATTAGAAGAACATATTATCACATGTTCCCATCAAAAAAAAAGCAATACTGTTAATGCTTTAAATAATCAAAAATAAGAGGTGGATAAGAGGTAAAAAAATAAAAACCCTTGATATACAAGGGTTTAATTCATAATGGTGTCCGCGAGGCGACTCGAACGCCTGACCGATCGCTTAGAAGGCGATTGCTCTATCCAGCTGAGCTACGCAGACATATTCAACTGACAACTAAGATTATACAATAAAAGTACTTGTATTTCAAGTACTTTTTAATCATTTTTTGACTAATTGGTGGTTATTACTACTTTTTTCTACTACTTTGCTAATATTTTCAGTACTAGAAATAATTGCTATTTGTTGATACATCTCTTCCCAATTACTAACTTGAGGAAGATAGATTGGCATTTCATCTTGTTTTTTTATAGAAGAATACGCAGCTTCTTCTTCAGTTAAATCTTCTAAACTACTATTATCAGTACTGTACACTACATCTATTCTTTTATTTAGAATTGTAGAAGTTTTTTCTTTAGAAGATATAAAGAAAATATTATGACCATCTCGTATTAATTTGTCTAAGTAATATGATTTATTTTCTTTAGGAAGATTGTTTTCCTCAGATATTACAATATTTAATGGTTTAAAATTAACACTAGAAAATAACATTTCTAACTGATTTAAATTTTCTTCCCTGTTAACTAAATCTTCTTTAGTGATTTCTGGAAACAAATCATATAAATTACAGCCCATTTTTTTCTCTAGTTTTTCTTTTAACTCTATGGCTTTTTTTAAATGTCTCCTAGAACATGGAAAGACTCCTTTTCGAACTGAAATATCTAAAATTCTTTTTTCTAAAGTTGTAAAACCAGTCTCTAAGCAAAATAAATCACATAATTGAATTATATTATCATAGATACTGCACTCTTTTTCTTTTAAATGTTCTGTAATTATATTATAGAATTCTTCTGTTGGAAATGGACCTGCTGCTAAAGTTATATCATTATTAATAAAAGAATGTGTTAGACAAATTCTTGCTTCTAGTGGATAACCTAATGTCTTCATATAATAGTAACCTTCTACTATATGTCTAGGGTGACTTACTCTTCTCCCAATATCATGAATATATCCTAAAGCCATTGCATAATCAGAATCCAGACCAAGTTTCTTCGCAATTCTTCCAGCAGCAATTCCAGAATATATGCAGTGAAGTATCCATCTATTTTTAGATTCTTTTAAGTCACTTTCTTCTCTTATAATTCTTTCTGTTAGTAATCTATAGGCTTTTTTAGAATCGATTGTTTTGTTGTTTTTCATTTGTATCTCTCCCCTAAATTGACAAAGTAAATTGTACGGCAAATTACCTTCAATGTCAATTTAGGTCATTTACATATCTTTTCTAGAAATATATTTTACTTCTTCATTATTTACTTCAAACATTACCATATTAATGTCATAGTTGGAAAAAGTAGAATAAGCTATAGTATTTAAAACTTTATCGTTTATAGTTTCATTTTTATCTAGTAAATAGTCATTAAAATTTAAGAATAAGACATCTGATTCTTCTTTATAATCTATTAATTTTAGATTATCATCTAAATAACTTATTAAATTTGTAGAAGAACTATTTTTTAACTCATCTATTACAACTTCTATTTTGTCTCTTTTATCATTTAAATATTTTGTTACTGGAACATAGTATAAATTATTGTTTATGTCATTTAGATAATATATTACAACTTTATTTAAATCATTTCTGGAATTTATTAAATATTGATTATTTATTCCAATACTTTTATTTAAAGGCTTTTTATAATTATCTAAATAACTACCTTCAACTAGTATTGTTATATTTTCTATATTATCTAATTCTAGTAGTGAATAAACTATTCCAGTTATAATTTGTTCTTCTTTATCTTTTTGATATTTAGAAAAATCTTTAGTTAAGTCTATTACAAGATTATTATCTTCGTGTAATATATCTAGTACTTTAGTATTTGTTGGTATGTAACCATTTAACCCTGAAGGTACCTTACTATTACTTACTGTTAGATAATCAATGATATTTTTAATTTTATCATCTTCTGTTTTACCTTCAATAAAGACTTCTGTTCTTACTAGTAAATTATTTTCATTTAAGAGATAAACTTTATCAGTTGATAGATTAGTAATATCTTCTATTTCTAAATTTGTTCTTAAAACATTTTTATCTTTTGATGTCATGGGGATAGTAAAGACTGTTAAAATTATAAACATAGTTAAGGTTGTAGTAAATATTTTTCTTATAGCTTTAGTTTTCAACATAAAATCACCTATAAAATAATATGAAAAAACGTACTATTTTAGTACGTTTTAGATAGATAATTCTTTTAATTTTAATAATTCAACTACTGCACTTGCTCTTCCATTTACTCCTAATTTTTGCATTACATTAGAAATATGATTTCTTACTGTTTTCTCACTTATTTTTAATTCATCCGCAATATCTTTGGTACTATAATTATCTATTAATAGTGTAAATATTTCTTTTTCTCTTGGAGTTAAAATATTATTCATTATATCACCTAAAGTATTCTATGAGAAACAGTTATATTGTTGTGTGTAATTTACCTATTATTTTTTTTGAAATTTTACTGTGATATTTATTTTTGTATTGTAGTCTTTTTGGATTGTTCGCATAATGTTGTTTGCTAGAGTTGCATCGTGTTTTGTAGAGATACATATCACTGAGACATTAGAATTATCTATTTTAGTAAAGCAATCTAAGTCATATTCTTTTTTTATTTTTTTTTCGATTGTTTCTTCTTTACCTTGAAGTCCATTTAAATATTTTAGCTCTTCATAGGCATTATTTTTTTCTTCTGTTGTTAGTTTATCGTTTGTTATTTTTCCTTGTAAAGTGTCTATTAATTCTTTTCTTTCTTCTTCTAAACTAACTCTCATTGCAACTAGGGCACTTTCTTCTTTTACTTCTTCTACTACAGCTTTATCTTTTGTTTCTTCTGCTTTTACATTTACTTTGGTTAGTAAATCGTTAGGCATAGTTACATAGTAGATTCCTAGAACTAAGATTAAACTAAATAGTGTCAAAAACCACAAATTCTGTTTATTTATCATATGACTTCCTCCATTCAATACATAATATGCGAAAAAAAAAAGAATATTCTCTTTTTGAATATTCTAATTTACCTTAGTTCCACAGTTTGTACAGAAAGCATCTCCTGGTGCTAACTGATTACCACAGTTTGTGCAATATGCAGCTGCTGGTTGTGGTGTTGGACTAGTAGTTTCATCAAGTATTTCTGTTGACTGACCATCCACCACATTATTTCCAGGTGTGTTTTGTGTTGCCATAGCTGGATTTTCTACATTTGTAGTTTGACTAGCTGTATTGGGAACACTATTGATATTTGATTGATTAGTGTTATTGGTATTTGAAGTTTTATTTTTAAATATTATATCATCCATAGGTTGTGCTCCGATATATTCAGCTTTTCCTAATCCTAAGATTGGATAGAAAATATATGGTACAAAAATTAAGCCAACTGCAAATCCACCGTCTTTTCCAAAACTCTTAGCAATACTCACATTTAATAGTATCTGGAAATATATTGAAGCTGCAAAAGAAACTAGACCAACTAATGGTACTCCAGATAATAGACTTCCTAGCATAACTATAAGTATCCAATATGGATTTACTCCTACTATTTTACATAGTGTGTAGACATTATACACAGGAATAATTGCTTTCCATCCTTCTTCCCCAGCTTTTTTGAACATTTTCCATTGAGCAATTGTTACTATTATAGCGGCTATCAAAACAACTAACATAATAACTACGAATACTCCTATAAACATTCCTACTAGTGCTCCAAGTCCTGAATCATAATACGTAGTATCGTACATCTTTTACTCCTCCTTCTTATCTATTATGAAGCAATCTTTCAACTGCTTTCATCAATCCTAATTTTCCATATGGGTATGTTAATGAACCTTGCATATAAGCAATATATGGCTCTCTAATTGGTCCATCACATGATAATTCAATAGATGAACCTTGAGTGAATGATCCACTTGCCATAACAACTTTATCATCATAGCCTGGCATATCCCAAGCTTCTACTATAGCATTTGAATCAATGGCAGAACCTTGTTGAATTCCACGTGTAAATTCAATTAATTTATTAGAATCCCTAAAAATGATATTCTGAACTATATCTGCTCTATCCTCATTATATTTTGGTTCAACATCATATCCTAAATCTTCTAATACTTTACTGGTTAAGATAGCTGTTTTTAATGATGCGGCTACAACACTTGGAGCCATATATATTCCTTGAAGGATTTGCTTATTGATACCTAAAGTTGGTCCTACTTCTCTTCCTTCACCTGGAAGTGTTAGTCTTTCAGCACATAATTCTATTAAATCATGACGTCCTGCTATATAGGCTCCATTTGGAGCGATTCCTCCTCCTAGATTCTTAATAAGTGAACCTACTATAACATCTGCTCCTACTGAGGTTGGTTCTGTTGCACCTACAAATTCACAGTAACAATTATCTACCATTACAATTATACTACTATCTATTTCTTTTATCAATTTTATAACTTTACCTACTTTTGAAATATCAAGACTTTTTCTTGTAGAATAACCTTTACTTCTTTGAATTTCCACGACTTTTACTTTATTGTTAGTTAGATATTCTTTTATTTTTTCATAATTAAAGTCATCATTGACTAAGTCAATTTGATCATATTTAACACCAAAACTCATAAGTGAACTTGGATTTTCTTTTATACCAATTACCTCATCTAATGTATCATATGGTTTTCCACTGATACTTAGAAGTAAATCTCCTGGTCGAAGAAGTGCAAAGAAGCAAACATTTAAAGCATGGGATCCTGAAATAAATTGACTTCTTACTAGAGCATCTTCTGCTCCTAAAACATCTTTAAATATATTTTCTATTTTATCTCTTCCTAAATCGTTATAACCATAACCAGTTGTTGAGTTAAAACAAGATTCTGTTACTTCATTGGCTTGAAAACTTGATAAGACTTTTAAACTATTTATGGTACAGGCTTCATCTATTTTTGAGAATTCTTCAAAACAAGATAATTCACTCTTGTTTATTAATTCTACTACTTCATCACTTATTCCCATCTTTTGATACATTTTACCACCTAAACTTTCTTCATTTCTGATGCTTTATAATCAGATATTTCTTTTTCTTCAATTAATTCTCTAAATTTATCAAAGGCTCTTTCTCCGCAAAGACTACTCTCATCATAACTATTTAATCCAAATTCATTTTTATCTAGGATGGCTAGTTTAATCCTTCTTAGAACTTTCTTGTTATGACGATACCAGTCGTATTGTCTTTGTGTAATCGCTTCTGGTAGATATACAACACTTGTTTCTGTTGATTCTCCTTGAAATACTAAGCAGCCTATACTCATTAGATATACAGCTAATGTATAACCAGCATCTTTTTTATAGCCTGGATACTCTAGCCCTTTTTTTTCAATATACTCTCTATATCCTTGTGAATGTCTTTCCTCTTCACCATTTTCTTTAATTATTAAATCTCTGCTGAAAATTTCATCATCAGGATTAGGTGGAATTATTTCCACTTTTCTTTTAATCATTCAATCTTCCCCCATCGACTCTAATAATTGAGTCATTTATATAACTTGCTTTACTGCTAGATAAGAACAAGACTATTTTGCTTATTTCCTCTGGTTCAGCAAATCTTCCTAACAGTATTTTCTTCTTCTCTTCATTAATTTGTTCATAACTTAAATCTTTATTCATATCAGTTTTTACCCAACCTGGACAAATACAATTAACACTAATAGTAGGAGCTAATTCCCTAGCAAAATTATGAGTTAGAGAAATAACACCAGCCTTAGAGGCATCATAGTCACAGCTTTCTGGATAATAAGTATCTAAAGCATTGGTTGAAGCAATATTTATAATCTTACCTTTTTTCTGTTCTAGCATAACTTTACCAACATATTTACTCATTAAATAAGTACCAATTAAATTTACATCTAAGATTCTTTTAAACTCTTTAATATTTTTATCTAATAACAGACTATCTCTGCAAACACTGGCATTATTTACTAAAATGTCTATTCCGCCAAAAGTGTCTACTACAGTATTTATCATTGCCTCTACTTCTTCTTCTTTTGATATATCGCATTTTATAGTTAAAACCTCAACTTGATATGTCTCCTTAATATACTTTTCTAATTCTTTGGCTTCTTCTTCATGATGACAGTAATTTATTACTACATTAACACCTGATTTAGCAAACTCTTCAATACAACTTCTACCAATTCCACGATTACTACCTGTTACTAAAGCAACTATTTTTTTCATACTACCAACTCCACATCATTAAAATTATATCTTAATTTGTTTTCTTTTACAACTTATTAAGAAGAGAGACTATTAAAATCAATGAATGAAAGTAACTCTTCATTTTCAGGTTTTATTAATGAAGAATGTAATTCTCCATCTTTTAAGTATATGATACTTGGTGCTTCAATATCTGATTTTGGAATATTTATTCTTTTTAAGATTTCTTCATATTTACTTTCTCTATCTCTATTTATTTTAGTATAGGGAACAGAATTTTCTTTTAAAATATTTTCTGTTTTAGAACAATTTTTACAGTCCTCTTCTACAATGAACAGAACCATTGATTCATCATTGTTTATGTATTCAAGTACTTTAGATGGCTTATCACCAAATTTATTAATAAAAACAAACAGCATGGGAATTGTAAATACTAGTGCTACTCCTAATCCAAATAAAAATCTATTTCTAAGTTCAATCAATTCTTCATTCATTTTGAAGCTCCTCTACTAATCCATAATATATATTTATTTTACTACATTATTTATTATTAAGAAATATTTCTTTAATATTAAAATATCAAAAAGACACATGTATAATTTATAACTTGTGTCTTAAAGTACTTATTTATTTACTTTTTCTACTCTAATAGCAATCTTAGCATCATTCATTTCTTCTAAATCTGTAAGGTTACTATCTTCTATTAATTCATCTCCTAATACTTCTCCCATTATATAATCTTTATGTAATTCAAGCATTTGATTGATAGATTCTGTTCCGTTGTAATAAATTTTAATATGGTCTGTTATAACGAAATCAGCATCTTTTCTAAGAGCTTGAACTTTACGTACAAATTCACGTGCTAATCCCTCAAGAATCAATTCATCAGTTAGTTCTGTATCTAGAACGACAATAGTTCTATTATTGCTTGTTGATGCATATCCTTCTTTTTGTTTAATTGAGATTAAAGTATTTTCTGAAGTTAATTCGAAATCTTCTCCAGCTAGTTTTACTATTAGTCCTTCTTCTGCTATTTTTCCAATTTCATTGCTTGTTAATTTACTTAATAATTCTTGTAATTCTTTGATTTTTGGACCTAAAGTTTTTCCTAAAACTTTGAAGTTTGGTTTTACTAAATATTCTAGGTACTCAGTCATGTCTTCTTTAAACTTTATTTCTTTTACATTAAGTTCTTCTTCAATAACTGGTAATAAATCTCCAATAATCATTTGGTCACTCTTTGGTAAGATTAAACTTGATATTGGTTGACGTACTTTGATATTTACCTCTTCACGAGCAAATCTTCCTAAAGAACAAATATCACGAACTAAATCCATTCTTTCTTCTACTGTCTCATCTATTAAGTTAATGTCCTCAACTGGGAAGTCTGCTAAATGAACAGATTCTTCCTGTGTTAACTTCATATAAATCTCTTCTGTTAAGAATGGTGTAATTGGTGCACATAACTTGGCTAAAGTTACTAAGGCTTCATACATTGTTTGATAAACTGCTTTTTTAGAATCAGTTAATTCACTATCCCAGAATCTTCTTCTATTACTTCTGATGTACCAATTTGACAAATCATCATTTAAGAATGGAATAATTAATTTAGCAGCTTTATTCAAATCATATTCAGAATATGCTTCATTAACTCCTTTGATTAACTTGTTTAATTTTGAAATTAACCATCTATCAATTAGCTCTCTATCCTTTAGTGGTATATCATATGTTCTTGGATCAATATTGTCAGCATTAGCATACATTTCAAAGAATGAATATGCATTTTTGAATGTTGAAATATATTTTGAATAAACTTCTTTTAAGCCATCAACATCAAACTTTAATGGCGTCCATACTGGAGAAACATAAGACATATAGAAACGAATAGTATCTGCTCCATATTGTGTCATTATCTCTACTGGATCAATAATATTGCCCACTGATTTACTCATCTTTTTACCATGAGCATCTAACATCATATCATTTACAACAACATTTTTGAAACTTGATTCACCTGAGATGATTGTTGATATAACTAATAGTACATAGAACCATCCACGTGTTTGATCTACACCTTCAGCAATAAAGTCTGCTGGAAATTGTTCTTCAAATAATTCTTTATTTTCAAATGGATAATGAAATTGAGCATATGGCATGGCTCCAGAATCGAACCAGACATCCATAACATCTTTTACTCTTTCCATAGCTTCTCCACACTCTGGACACTTTAGATGTAATTCATCAACATATGGTCTATGTAATTCTAAGTTGTCTACATCAATTTCTTCAATCAATTTTTCTTTTAATTCTTTTCTAGAACCAATTACTTCTCTATGTCCACAAGAGCATTCCCAAATTGGCATTGGACAACCCCAATATCTATTTCTGGAAACTCCCCAGTCAACCATATTTTCTAACCAGTTACTAAATCTCTTTGTTCCAACAAACTCTGGATACCAATTTACTTTTTTATTAGCTGCGATAATCTTATCCTTATAAGCTGTTGTTTTAACGTACCAAGCTGGTTTTGCATAATAGATTAATGGTTGTTTACATCTCCAACAATGTGGATAGTCGTGAACTAATTTTATCTTTTTGAATAACTTATCATTTTCTTTCAAATATCTAATTATGTCTATTTCTAAGTCCTTGTCTGTTACTACTCTGCCCTTCCATGGTCCTTCTGTATAGCATCCATCTTTTCCAACTGGGTTTACAAATGTTATACCATTTTCACGGCAAGCTCTATTATCATCTTCACCATAAGCTGGAGCAATGTGAACAATACCTGTACCATCAGCAGCAGTAACATAATTATCTGCTATAACTTCAAAAGCTTTTCCTTCTACTTCAACAAATGGTAATAGTTGCTCATATTTCATTCCAACTAAATCTGTTCCTTTGTAAGTTTCAATTACTTTTGCTTCTTCCCCAACAACATTATCTTTCAAGCTCTCAGCTACTATAAATTTGTATCCTTGAGATTCTACTAAAACGTAAGTTAAATCAGGGTTTACACATAGAGCTAGATTAGCCATTAAAGTCCATGGTGTTGTTGTCCAAACTAAGAAATAGATATCTTCATCTTTTTTCTTGAATGGAACAATTACAGTATTTACAGAATCTTCTTGATAGCCTTGAGCAACTTCGTTTGATGATAATTCTGTACCACATCTAGGACAATATGGTAAAACTTTATTTCCATTATAGATAAGACCTTTCTTATCCATTTCTTTAAATATCCACCATTCTGATTCAATATAGTCATTTTCACATGTTATGTATGGATTGTCACAATCAATAAATTGTCCCATCATATCAGTAACTCTTTTTACTTCACTTATATTTGAAGCAGTTTCTTTATTACATTCATGACAGAAATTCTCTATACCAAAGCTCTCTATATCTGATTTTGTTTTGAAGCCTAACTTCTTTTCAACATTAACTTCTATCGGTAGACCATGAGTGTCTAAGCCTATTTTTCTTAAGACACGATAACCCTGCATAGTTTTATATTTACAGAACGTATCTTTAATTGTTTTCGCAAAAACATGGTGAATACCAGGTTTTGCATTTGCATAAATTGGTCCATCATAGAAAACAAAGTTTTCATTATCTTTTCTATTCTCAATAGTACGTTCGAATGTCTTTTCTTTTTTCCAGTGTTCACTGTATTTATTTTCTACTTCATTGATTTTACCTTGTGTTAATTTTTCAAACTTCATAATATTACCTCTACTTTCTTTATTTGTTCATCGATATTTTAACTAATTAGTACGTAACTATAGTAAGCTATGAATACTAGTAAAAACATTATTCCTTCTTTTTTAGTAATTTTGTAGTCATTAAATGAGAACATAAATAGTAGTACTGCAGATACAATCATTACTAATAAATCAATATAACTGAAGGAGATTACTCCAATACCTCCTAGAATAGTTACTGGTAGACCTATTACCATACCTATATTGAAGATGTTACTTCCTACAACATTACCTATGGCAATATCATATTCACCTTTTTTAGTTGCTGTAACACTTGTTACTAATTCTGGTAAGCTAGTTCCGAAAGCAATTATTGTTAATGAGATAATTCTTTCACTTACTCCTAAAGTTTCTGCTAAAAATGTAGCTGAGTCTACAACAAAATTACTTCCTAAAACAATTCCTGCTAAACCTATTAGTGTAAATATTACTGATTTAGACATCGGAAGTATTTCAGTATCATCTTTTTCTACCTTGTTTCTTGCAATTGTAATCAAATAATAGATGAATACTAAGAAGAATAGTAATAAAGCAATTCCATCTCCTCTAGTAAATGAATTAGTTACTCCTTTATCAAAGATACTATCTGATAGTAAGACTGCAAACAATGTAGATATTAGCATTGTTATTGGTAATTCTTTTTTTACAGTATTATTTTTAACATTAAGAGAGTGAACTAAACCACAACAACCTAATATTAATAGAATATTTAAAATATTACTACCAATTACATTACCTAAAACTATATCTCCATTGCCACTTATTAATGATTTTACACTAACAGCAAATTCTGGAGCACTAGTTCCAAAAGAAACAATAGTTAATCCAATTAACATTTTTGATACTTTGAAGTTTCCAGCTACACCACTAGCTCCATCTACAAATAGGTCTGCACCTTTTATTAAAATAACAAAACCTAATACTAATAATATAATATTTATTATCATAAAATCCTCCCTTTCTTAATTCTATGAGTCTGATAAAATAAAAGAACTATCCATCCATAAGGACGAATAGTTCGTGGTACCACCTTAATTTATAAGTATTAAACTTATCTTAAAAAACTATAACGCGTAACCGTATTTATCTTATCCATAAATCGCAACTTGAAAGTGATTTGAATATTCCTTTGTAACTTATTTTCACCAACCATAAGCTCTCTATATACGCTAAAATATTCCGTCTTTCGCACATGCTTTCGAGTTCTAATATAACATATTTTATTAAACTTTACAATTATTTGTTTAATGATTTATGTTATTTAATTTTATTTTAAGTCCAATATCTTATAATTTTTATAGTCTATGGCAATATTTTTAGATGCAAAATTAAATAAGTCAATAATATTTGCTAGAGATATCTCTTTGATGGCTTTATCAAATAGCCTTGTAAATTCAGAGTCATATTCTTCTCCAAAATAATTAATGTCATAATTGATATTATTGGCTAGACAATATAGAATTCTTATTTTTTCTGCGGTTAAATAATAACTATTTATCATGTTCTCAGAAGAATTACTAAACTCTGTAGCTGTTCTTGTTAGTGAGCTTTCTACTACTGTACTGTATGATTTTAAATATTTCTTACTTGTATGATGGTAAGTTGTGGGTAGTTCTTCAGTATATGATACTCTTGATAGTAAATTGTCTAAAATATCTTTTTTGTATTCACTATTTATTGCTAGAAGATAAAGTTTTATGAATTCTTGATCTGGCAATTTTAAATTATAAAATTTTTGGGCATATTCTTTATCTTGATATAGCTTAGAGGCCTTTTGTCCTGATATTTGATTATAACCGTTTTCTTCATGATATTTTTTTCTTATTAAATCAACTATGTTGTAATAAAGATAATTTTTATAAGAATCGTCAGTTACTTCGTTTAGTATGTTTAAGTAACTTTTTATTTTACTTTTATTCTTTAGTTTAGGAATTCTTTTTGGTATATTTAATTGTTCTTTTAAGTAATTATATGATATTTCATCTCCATAAACTAATTCTCCGTTTTGAAATATTGAAATTAATGAAGCATCTTGGCTAAATGCTAATTCTTCCAAATTTTCTAAGATAGCTGAGAAACTTTTTTCGAAGAATTCTATTCTTTTATTATCTATTGTCCTAACTCCTTTATAATTTATATCTTGATAGGTTATTACCAATAAATCTATGTCTGAATTAGTTGTTGCAGTTTCATATTTACTGCTACCATAAAAGATTATTCCTAGGATATCTTTTCTTTGGGAATATTTTTCGTTTTTAATAAACTCATTAATTACTTCAATAGTATTCATATCATCACTCCAAAACTTGCTATATTTTATCAGAAATTATTTTTTTTAGCAAGAAAAAAACTCGGACATATTATCCGAATTTTTTAATTTAATTTTTTAGGATTAGTTGGGATTAGTCTAATTGTAATTATTAAAAATAATGTTGTTGATATAATGGCAAGTATTATATATTTGAATATTTTATCTTCTGTTGCTGGATTTGAGATATTAGCTTGAGTGTTTTCTTCTGGAGTAATATTTGTATCTTCTGATGGCTCTTGTTCAATATTTCCTTCATTAGACTCTCCTATTTTTTGCCATACTGCAATATAGATTATTTCATTATTTTCATTAGCGTCTTTTTCAGAGACTATTTCATTAATTTTCTTTGTCCAACCTAAGAAACGATATCCTTCTCTTACAGGTATGACAGTACCATCTTCTAGAACTTCTGTTAAGCCAGCAGCTTCTTTAAATTTTGGAGTATTTTCTCCTTCAGCTAAAGAGCTAGTTGTCTGATTAGGAAAACTTCCATATTCATCTTTGTAAATTACAGTGTAGGTCTTTTTTGGTGGTTCATTATCGTCTGGTTCCTCTTCTATTACATCATTACATTTTACTTTAAAAACCTCTAATATTGTATCTTTTGGTTCATTGCTTTGCCATGCTTTATCCTTGTAGATAAGAGTTATAATTCTGGTTTGATTTTCATCAATGAGTAATTCATGTAATTCATTGGTATCACTGGAATAGATATCGGCATAGTCATTTCCATCTATAATTATTTCTATTTTCCATGACTTATCAGTTTCATCATAGTAAGGTTCACCTATATGTCCATTTGGTAAATATATCTTCTCTTCATGCAAAGGTATTCCATCTTTTTTAGTTTCATCTATGACCTTAACAGCATTTCCTAAGATTTCTTCTAATTCTTCTACTGTTGGACTACCTATATCTTCTGATAATTTTTTCCATTTTGCTGTATAGGTAATTTCTCCATACTGATCATAGAGAATTTCTTCATACACTTTAGCATCATTCTCTTCTACAATTGGGTTAACCTTTGGAAACCATTTCATTGACTGAGATTCGTTACTACTCAAAATCCAGCCTTCAAATTCATATCCTTCGCGTTTTACTGTGCCAAAATATACAGGTGTACTATCTCCTTCTTTTAGGTACTCATAGGATTGATCTGGAAAAACAATTGTTCCTTCTACACCATCAGTATAAGTAACTGTGTATCTTTTATCAGAATCATCATTGATAGATGTTAATATACTTTTTCTCATTGGAAAGATTAGTATAAGGAACACTATTCCTAATATAAAGATAGTAAAATACATTAAAAATTTATTTTTATTTCTTACTTTAGTCTCCATTAATTATCCCTCGTATTCTGTATTTTTTAATTCTATTTATAATATAACCTTTGTTAAAATGATTTGTCAATGTACGAAAAGCTATTTTTATAAATTTATTATTTAATTAGTTATGTCATTTAATTTTATTTAAAATCCAATATCTTATAATTTTTATAATCAATATCAATACTTTTAGTTGTATAGTTAAAAATGTCTTTTTATAAAAAAACTCGAACATATTATCCGAATTTTTTAATTTAATTTTTAAGGATTGGTTGAGATTAGTCTAATTGTAATTATTAAAAATAGTGTTGTTGATATAATGGCAAGTATTATATATTTGAATATTTTATCTTCTGTTGCTGGATTTGAGATATTATCTTGGTTATTTTCTTCCGGAGTAATATTCGTATCTTCTGATGGCTCTTTTTCAATATTTCCATCATTAGACTCTCCTATTTTTTGCCATACTGCAATATAGATTATTTCATTATTTTCATTAGCGTCTTTTTCAGAGACTATTTCATTAATTTTCTTTGTCCAGCCTAAGAAACGATATCCTTCTCTTACCGGTATAACAGTACCATCTTCTAGAACTTCTGTTAAGCCAGCAGCTTCTTTAAATTTTGGAGTATTTTCTCCTTCAGCTAAAGAGCCAGTTGTCTGATTAGGAAAACTTCCATATTCATCTTTGTAAATTACAGTGTAGGTCTGTTTTGATGGTTCATTATCATCTGGTTCATCTACCTGATATGTTACATATTTCAGAGTAATTACATTTTGATTTTCATCTTCTACAATTACAATTTCGTCCGGTGTAGATGAATCATATTTAAATTCTTTTTTTTCACCATTTATCTTATGTGTTAGCCAACTTGGATTTTTGTTAGCTAATTCGCTGCCCTTTATAATATCTCCAATATTCCCTTGCTGTGGTGTCTCTTTTACAGTAGCAACTTTTTCTTCAAGTACATAGTATTCCCTTAATATAGTATATGTTGTCGTCGGTATATTACTTTCCCAAACAGCATAAAGTGTCGTATTTTTATTGAGTGTTATTTCATCTCCAGCTTCATATATTACTTCTTTTGCCTCTGGATTAGTATCCCATCCCTTAAACTCATATGAACCATGAGTATTAGTGCAATCAATAATTTGAACATTATCACCACTACTATACTTATTTTGAACATATTGAAAAGACCTGTCCATATATGTAAGCGTTACTTTAGGTTCCTCATGAGTAATCCAGACTGTTATCGGATATTCTTCATCGTTAAAATACCAATCTGTTCCATCTGAAACTAATGTTGCTATTATTTTATTATCTGGATTAGCTAAATAATGTTTTCCCTCTTTGCTTTCATAGTTTCTATTCCACATATTTAAATAAAAATTAGTATCAAGTATTATGTCACAAAGCCACGGATAATCTTTTATAGGAGCAACTTCTCCAAAACGTCCATCATTAGCATATACTTCTCCGAATGATAATCCATCTACACTGTTTAAAAGAGATATAAAACCTGAATGTGCTCTTTGTGAATTATAGAGAGGATTAGAGTTAGGATACGTTACACATTTAACATAAACATATCCATTTTGATTTGCACTAGGAAGTTTATCAGTTGTAGGCTTACTTGGAACTTGTTTTCCTTCAGATGTAGATGCATTATCATTAATAGACGTTACTATACTATCTCTCATTGGAAATATTACTACAGATAATACTATTGCTAGTATTACTACTACAAAACACTTTAAGAATTTATTTTTATTTCCTACTTTAGTCTCCATTAATTATCCCTCGTATTCTGTATTTTTTAATTCTATTTATAATATAACCTTTGTTAAAATGATTTGTCAATGTACGAAAAGCTAATTTTATAAATTTATTTTATCCCATTAATTTCTACTAAAATATAATCATGATTTTCTGTGTCATAGGTACTATTACAATAGGCACAAATACCATTATTATTAAAATCAATACTTGCCCCACAACTTGGGCATCTTTTAATAATTTCTTCTTCTGCATTTAGTTTCTTAGTAAATGTTAAAAAGTTTTCTTTAGTAATTCTTCTTTTGTTGTTTCCAGAGATATAATCTCCGTTATTTATATCAGCATGATATTCTAAATATCTTGATGTTAGTAAAACTTTTACTTCTTCATAATTATTATTTTGTTCTTTTGTTAAAATTTTAGTATCTTTAATGTTTGGTTCTTCATACATTTGACGAAGTCCTTTATTTTTTAAAGTTTCTATATAGTTTTTGTAATAGTTATAAATACTAGGACTGACTTTATGTTTTACTCGTTCAATTTTATCTAACATTATGCCGTTAAGAAGCATAATATAGGTATTATTTATTTTAGAAATTATTTCTGCATCTTTTTCTTCCATTTGTTTTCTCCTTTTGGTTTATCTTTGACTTATTGCTTTTTTATTTTTCATAACCCATTTTTCTGATACTCTACTTATAATACTGTTGCAGTATTCACATTTTACTGAGGCGTTATTAGAGATTGGAGCTCCACAACTTGGACATTTACTAATATCATTTTTTAACGCTGTAATATAAGTTAATTCATAGGTCATATGTATTTTTTCTTTATCTGTTCCTCGAGTTATTTTTTCATCTTTTGTGATATAGTCAAAAAAACTGACTGATAATCTTACTCTTATAATTAAATTATCTTTATCACGTGAAACATTACTGATATATGCTGATTCATATGAAAAATCACTCATTACATTCTTTTCGTTTTTCAATTTTAACGTATCTAATTGCATTTCATATTGATTATATAATTCATCTGTTAATAATTCTCTTAGTTTTTCATAATCAAAATCCATCCAAGCAATTTGGACTTCTACAAAATCTCTGTAGCGTTCCTCTATAAATTTCTCTATCTCAATATCTGGCATGTATTTTTTTAACATATCATTATGATTTGCTGCAGTGTTATTAGTCTGAATATCATTCTTCATATTTTTCTTCATAGGTTTTCTTTTTATTAATACTATGACAATAATAAGGAGAAATAATAACAAGAGTAGTTCATCATTTCTGTAAGAATTTGAATTTCCCCTTGAACTACTTTTCGAACTATTATCCCCATAACTATAGCTTGGTGTATCATTAAATGAATAATCTGAACCACCACCAAATGAGTAGTCTGAACCTCCGCTAAAGCCACCAGAATCATAGCTTGAATCAAAACCAGAATCTGTTGCTAGTAAGATTGGATTTATACATTTTATTAATATTAAACTTCCTATTATAGTGAATAAAATAATTGTACATAATTTATAATATTTTTTCATTAAACCATCCTTTAAATTTAAATACAGAAAAAGCCCAAAATATTAGGGCTCTAATTCTAAAACTTCTATTTCTTCAATAACTGCCATTTGTTGTTCCATAATTAACTTTAATTTTCTTTTAAATATCTTCATGTTTTTCTCTAATATTTCTGCATTATTTTCAATTTTTTCTGCTTTTAGTAATGCTTCATTTACAATTCTACTTGCATTATGTTTAGCGTCAGTAACAATCATTTCACTCTCTTCTCGCGCAATTTTTCTGATATTGTCACTATTTTCTTCTGCTTTAATAATCGCGCTTTTTAAAGTACTTTCTAAATTTTTATAATGTTCTAATTCTTTTCTTAATTCATCTATCTCATCATTTTGAGATCTTACTCTAGCTATTATTCCTTCTGTTTCTTTTATAACATCACTAATAAATTGATTTACTTCACTACGATTATATCCATTAGCCTCATAACTAAATTTTTCCATATAATCACCTCAGAAATATGTTAAATTTTAAAAGAAATCTTCTTCATCCTCTTCTTGCTTTTCTGCTTTCTTTCCTCTTGTTGATTTTGTAGGTGTGCTATTTTCTTCACTTATTTTTCCTTCAACGTTGACATTGTTTGGAGTACATAGGAAAATTCCTCCACCTAACTTTTGAAGATCTCCACCAATAGCATAAATTGTTCCATATAGGAAGTCAACTATTCTTTTTGCTTGATCTGGTGTTACTCTCTTTAAATTAACTACTACAGAACTTCTGTTTTTTAAATAGTCAGCAATTTGTTGGCTTTCAGAATAAGCTCTTGGTTCTAAAAGCATCATTTTTGATCCAGCAAGTCCATTTTGTTCGTGAAATTCTTCACGTGATGTTGAGTAATATCCTTCCTCACCTGCTACATCTGTTGTCTCTTCTCCTCCGAAGAACCCTTTTAGTTTATCTTTCATATATTATTCCTCCATATTTGCTATCTATCTTATCTTAACTATAAATCATTTTAACATAACTTTTGAAAAAGAAAAAGTCCAAATTGTGATATTTTCTAGATTTGAACTGATTTTCTTAAATTGACTTACCCTAATATTTCAGTCTGTGGTTGACTCATTACTGGCTGAGGCATAGTTGTCTGTTGTATTTGAGGCTGTGCTACTGGCATGATTTGTTGTTGTATCATTGTAGGCTGAGCTGGTACCGGCTGAGGCTGCTGCATCACTTGTTGTGGTTGCATTATTCTTTGCTGTTGCATAGGTTGTACTTGTACCTGTGCTTGCTGTTGTGGAGCCTGGGCTTGTTGAGCCATAATTCTATTAACATCATTTTTCTGTTCTGTAGCTACCTGTTGAGCTGCTACTATTCCTCTTGATTCATACCAAACACTTTCCAAATCAACGTTATTAGATAATGGTCGTGGATTTGGCAAATCGACGTACATTGATGTTGGTACTTTAAAAGCTGAACCAAAGGCAATACAGTTACCTGGTTTAAGATTCTTTAATTGTAAGACAATCTCTGATGATACATTTGGAACCATTTCTCTGATATATTTTAAATCGACAGGATGAAGCGTTCTTAGTATTACAAAGTTCATACACTGTGATACACAAGTATCAGACAATTCACTTGGTCGTTGTGTAATCAGTGCCAAGAACATACCATACTTACGTCCTTCTTTAGAAATTCTTTCAAAGATATTATATCCCAATAGTTCAATATCATTGTCATGTTGAACATAACGATGAGCTTCCTCTATTATTATGTGATATGCAAGGCTACCACGTGGTTTTGTAGTGCTTGCTTTTAAGAAAAACATTCTTGATAATATTTTAGTAATAACTTTTGCTAAACGATCATCAATGTAGTTTATATTAAAGTTTACTATTTGAACTTTACTTTGAGTTTGAGGGTCCCATAATAACGAATCTACAAATTGGTCTCTAGTAACATATTTTGGATAACTGAAATAATGTCTGTTATCTCCTGTTGCTAGTGTATGTAGACGAACACTCATAACATTGGCTGTATCAAAAACTTTATCACTTTTAAGAATTCCTTCACTGATTAAGGCAAAATCCATAGCAAGTTCTAGGTCTGCTAAAGTATAGAAAGGATTCATTTCGCTTTTGTCTATTTCTAATTCTTCTTCAATAATATATCCTCTTACAAATTCAACAACAAGTTCCATTTCTTGCATTTTACCGGTTTTATCGACAAATAAGCATTGCTTAAAAGTACGGATATAACCAGGCTGAACAATTTGACTTTCAAGGTTTAGAGTTGGTGTATTGAACTTTGTTAAAACACCGATTACTTGGTCTCTTATTTTTGTTGAATCATTACCACTTAAGAGAATATCTTGAAGAGCACGGGCAATGATGTCATTTTTTCTTTTTATAACAGCATCACTACTACCTGTAAGTATAGGTACTAGTTTAAGTGTTTTTTCGATAATTGGTAATTGAGTTGGTGAGTTAGCATCAAGTAATAGTGCCAAATCATCAACATCTAATAACCAGATTGGTATTCTTAAAATTTCACATTCTGGATCTATTATGTTAGTAGTATAAGCTTTGTAGTTAAGTTTAGGATTTTTTTCATGTAGTCCTCCAAAAGCATGTGTATATTCACCATAGGCATCAAAAAAGAATAATGCTGAATTTACTGGTGGTGTTGGACTACTTGTATATAGCTTTTGAAGAATAGAAGCAACGGTACAACTTTTTCCTGCTCCAGAGTTACCTAAAATGGAAAAGTGGGTATTAAAAAATTCATTTATTGGTACATTAATTTTATAGCCTTCATAAACATTACTTGTTCCAAAATTTGTATAACCAAAATCCGTTTCTTGTTTTCCAAATAATAATTCTAGTTCTTCTGTCTCAATGATTCTCACTTTAGACTTAAATGAAGGTTTTGTACTGGCACCTGGTGTGAAAAAGCCATCATTTATTTCACCTACTACATTAGCAAACATTGTTGTTTGATTAACATTTGCGATTTCAGCAACAACTTTTTTACCACTACCATCTTCAAATATAACGTGTAAGTTCACAAGATTTGGTTGTTCATTTATATCGATATCTAATTTTATTTTTACACTATTATCAATTATTTCTTCAATTTTTCCTAGCATCTAATCACCCTTTATTATGAATCAAGTATATCAAAAAAAGGATAAAAAAAAAAGCCACTAATGAGACTTTTTGTCTTATTTGACTTTTTCTTTATTTCTATCAGTAAACATTACAATCAAGTTAGAGGTTATCATCAGTAAACCCGTTACAATTCCTATATAACTTCCATTCATTCCATCATAAATTAGCCAAAGAATTTCAGCTATAATTGCACCTATTACTGCTGTATTTTTACTGTATGAAAGGCTGTAACCATCTATTAAAGAAGAGATTGATGGAAAAAGAGAAATAAAGCCATTAAAATTGAAAATACCATAAATTATATATACTGGTATTGTACCAATAAAAATATATTTATCTAGGTCTGTTTTATAGTATGAAAAATCTCTAAATAGTTCAAATACTACAACAAATACACCTTCTATTGCTCCTAAAAAATAATAATGAAATGCATAAAAGATTCCAGAAATTAGTTGTAAAAATAGTAATTTATCAATGTCTTCACGCCAATAACTTAGTAATAATAAAATCCAACCTATCAATCCTAATATTTGAATTATTATAGTAGTAAGCATCTTGGCACCTCCATCTTATATTGTCAATTATACCAAAAAGATTTTAGGAATGATAGATTAATACTATTTTTATGGAAAAAATAAAACAACTTACTTGAATTGTTCTATTAATAAAGTCCATGTAATTTTTTTCTGTCTTCTTCATTTAGGTCATCAATTGTCCATTTTCCGGCTTCTTTAGTCAAATTAAATGTTAAATCATACTTTGTTTTTTCATTTACTGTTTTTAATTCTTTTATTTTATAATCTATGAAACTAGAAATATTGTCTATTTTATCTTCTACTGCATCTTTTACATCTTCAGCTTTATCGGCAATAGTCTCATTGTCTTTGTCATTATTATTACCTTTGTCATCTTCTTTAAATTCATCTTTATGTTCTGCGTAGTATTCTTTTGATTTATTAATAGAAGATTGGTAGTCTAAGACTTCTATTTCAACATCAACTGTAGCACTATCGCCCTCTATTTCTTCGTTTTTAATTTTATAAGATAAATTTTGATATTGTTTTTCTAAAAGAAGCTGATATTCTTTTCTTTGTTCTTCATTCATAGATTCATCTTTTTTTAGTACTTCACCTAATTCATCTAAAACATTTTTATCTAACTTTTGGTATTTTCCTAAGAATTCTTCAACTTGACTTGTTGGAGTGTTCATTGTATTATCACAACCAACTAGAAGAACCATACTTAAGAAAAGTGCAACTAATATTTTTTTCATTTTATTCCTCCCATTATTATGATGGAAGTTTTATCTAATTTTATACATTTTTAATATAGATTGCTCCACTTGCATTGTCTCTTCCTTTAAATGGAACAATGTAGTTAGCAAGATATTTGTACTTTAATCTTATTGGAACAAATAAGTGTTGATCAACGTTTACTGCTTCATTTATAATTTTTTCTAGTAGTTGCTTTTCTTCTGTCTTTTTTATTAAATATTTGATTTTCTTATCAGTTATTAAATCAGTTACTCCATCTGTAAACAATAGAAGTATTTCATAGTCATTGTCAATAACAGTAGTACTGATTCTACACAACTCATCACAAAGACCAATACATGCATTAATTAAACTATTATTTGAGAAGTATCTTAAATCATCTTTATTTACTGCTCCATATTTATAATAATCCCAAACGTCTGAATTATCTTCTGTTATTTGAATTAATTTTTTATTCTTATAGATATAAGCTCTAGAGTCACCGACATTTATGATAATAGTTTTCTTTTTATTAACTAAAGCTAAGGTTAAAGTAGTTCCTAAATGATTTTTTCCATATTTTTTAATTAATTTTCCATTTAGTTTTATAACATATTCTTCTAACTGTTTGATAATTTTATTGTTATCGTTTAAAACTTTTTCACTCTTTTTTAGAAACCATTCTTTTAGTGAGTCAACTATGTAATTTGAGGCGATTTCTCCATCATCTCTACCACCCATTCCATCAGCCACTATTAAAAGTTTTATATTTTTATTTCTAGGATGCTTAATTGCTAAGACACAATCTTCATTATGTTTACGGATTAAGCCTATATCAGTTTTACATTCAAGTATTTCCATAGATTACTCCATTCAGTAAAATATTATAGCACTCTTACAGAGAAAAAAAAAGAAACTAGACACTTCTATTGTAAAGTCTTTTGTTTCTCATTTTGATTATTTGAACCATATATTTTCGCATCACGTTTTCTATATATTTCAAATGTTTTGTCTAGCTTTTCTTCTAATTCATCAACTGTTATATTAGAATTTTTTATTTTTTCAATATGAATTAAAGCTCTTCTTATTTTATCTTCTGTGATTGGTTCAATATTGATACTTTGAGCTAATTCATAGACTCTATCAATACTATCTATATAATATAAATTAAGAGCTTCGTCATTTGAACATTCTATTTTGAATAGTTCATCATTTTTGAAATACTTAAGAATGATTCCAAGAACGCTTGATAATGCTTTTTTATCTGTTTTTATTATTCTTAAAAATTCATCTTTATCCTCAATATTTAACATTGAATAACCAGCAGAATACATTTGTTGAAGATGCTTGGCATATTTTTCTGGAGTTAACATAAAGTGATTAAATACAAATAAGTCTTTATCACTATGATTATCAAAGGTTGTATCCATTAAATAAACACCATTAATATCATATTTTTCATCCTGTAAGAAAACTAGATTATTATAATGATTATACTCAGTATCCTTTCTAGTATTAGCCTTGTCGCAAGCAAAATTTTCCCAAACATCTAGGGAGTGACGTTTGGCAGTATCTGATAAAAGATAAGAGTAACCGACGCAAACCATTTTATCGGTAAATAATAATTTATTTAAAAATCTAGAAATACGATAATCTTCATCAGTATTTTCAACTTTATATTCGCGATAAGTCGCAACTATATTATATAACCAAAGTAATATTTCAAATGGTGATAATTCATCTTTATGTTTTTCAATTGGTTCTAATATTTCTTTAATTTTATTTTCCACTCTAATATAAGCATTCATATCAGTTGGTTCATCTGTTTCTGTTAAAACTTCTAAATTAGAGTTTTGTTCTTCGTCAGTAAATGTTTTATAATCAAAGGATTTTCTATCTTCTATAGAAATAGTAAGTTTATCCTTCTCTTTTCTATCTTGTTCTAATTCGAATACTTTATCAATAATCATTTTTAAATATTTTGTATCATCAAAGTAGCAAAATTTGATATTACCTTTTGCAGTTCTTCTTTCTAATAATTTACAAATATCTATTGCTTGTTCCTCTGATAGCGGACCATTTATTCTTATTTCATCATCATAGATAATGTTTTTAACACTTAAAAATCTAGTTACTTCTCTTTTCATAACCTGAGACAGTCTTTTATCATAACATTCGCTAAGTTCAGGACTTATAATTGTTGTTTCTATTTCCTGAATACTATCGTTTTCTTTTAAAATATTAAAATCACTTTCAGTTAATTCATAGTTATTAAGCATAATTCGTTCTAGTGATTTATTTTCTTTAAGCAAATTAAAATATTCTTCACTCATATGATATTTAGAATCAAAATAAAGTGTTTTTATCCATTGTCTTTCGTATGTACATAATCTTTTAATAAAATCATCTACTATTTCTTTATTTTCTAAGTAATCCTTTTTTGAAAGTGTAACTGAGTAGCAATCTTCTTTTTCTTGTTGGGAGACATCTCTATCAACTATGGATACTAATAATATATTTTCTAAATCTAATTGTTCTAATTCCTCTTTCAATTCAATATTAATCATATATTCATCCCCTCTTTAATGGGGCATATTATACCATATCTTCTTGTATTTATCAAGTATTCAAGAGGTGTGAATAAATAAAAAAAGAAGATTTCTCTTCTTAATAATCACAATTACCTGGAGTTCTTGGATATGGAATTACATCACGGATATTTTCTACTCCTGTTAGATAGATTAATAATCTTTCAAAGCCCATTCCAAATCCTGAGTGAACGCAGCCACCAAATTTTCTTAGATTTAAGTACCATTCCATGGAATCTTCTTCCATATCTAGTTCCTTCATTCTAGTAACAAGTTTATCATAGTTTTCTTCTCTTTGTGATCCACCCATTAATTCTCCTGCTCCTGGTACTTCAAGGTCAACTGCTGCGACTGTTTTATTATCTGAATTTTGTTTCATGTAGAAAGCTTTAATATCTTTAGGCCAATTTTTAATAAATACTGGCCCATTAAAGTACTCTGTAATATATTTCTCGTGTTCTTTAGCAATATCTTCTCCATATTCTGGTTCAAATTCCCACTTTACATCTGCTTTTTTTAGAATTGAGATTACTTCTTCATGGTCTACTCTTGTGAATTTACTGCTTACTAATTTCTCTAGCTTTTCTTTTAATCCTTTTTCTACGAATGAATCAAAGAAGTTGATTTCATTAGGACATTTTTCTAAAACATAGTTAACTATAAATTTCAACATCTCTTCCATAACATCCATGTCACCTTCTAAGTCACAGAAAGCTATTTCTGGTTCAATCATCCAGAATTCGTTGGCGTGAGTTTTTGTATTAGAGTTTTCAGCGCGGAAAGTTGGTCCGAAAGTATAAACTTTTTTATAAGCCATAGCAAAGGTTTCTGCTTCTAGTTGTCCTGATACTGTAAGATTTGCCTGTCTATTAAAGAAGTCTTTTGAGTAATCTACTTTACCTGACTTTGCGACTTTCTCTAAATCTAATGTTGTTACTTGGAACATCTCACCTGCACCTTCACAATCACTTGCTGTAATTAATGGAGCATGAAAATATACATAGTTATTCCTTTGAAAATATTCATGGATTGCCATAGCAGCAACACTTCTTACTCTAAATACTGCTCCAAATAAATTTGTTCTTGGACGAAGATATGCTTGTTCTCTTAAAAATTCTCTAGTATGTCTTTTGGGTTGAATTGGATAATCTTCCGGACAATCTCCTAATAATTTAAAGCTTTGCATTTGAATTTCAAAATCTTGTCCTTTAGCTGGAGAAGCAACTACTTTTCCTGTTACTTCTATTGCAGAACCAATATGAATCTTTTGAATTTCTTCAAAGTCAGTTAACTTATTGTCATAAACTATTTGTACATTATTAAAGAATGTTCCGTCATTAAAATCAATGAAGCCAAATTCTTTTTGTTTACGATGATTTCTTACCCATCCTTGAAGAGTTACTTCATTATTCATATTTTCATTTAAATTTTCATATAGAACTTTTACATCTATTGTCATATTTTTTCCTTCTTTCTACCCTATATAGTAATAATTAGAATCCATTGTTGCGATTAATTCTTCTTTATCATTATAGATATTGGCTCTTAGTACACAAGTTGTTTTACCATTTTTTATCATTTCTGCTTTACCAAGGAGATATTCTCCTGTTCCTGGTTTTAAGTAATTGATATTAGCATTTAAAGTTACTGCTGGTCTACCTGTTGATCTAGCTAGCATTCCCATTACTACATCTCCTAAACCAAAAATTAATCCGCCATGAGCAATTCCATAAGGATTCATAGAATTTTCTGATAATTCTACTTTTATTATACATTCTTCTGCAGTAGCTTTTTCAACATGATAATTATTATGTTTGAAAAAACCAGCTTTATTTTCCATATCATCTAATAATTTTTTATAATCTTCCATGTTTCTCTCCTTATATATCTAAAATAGATTACTGTAATATTTCCAAGCGATTATTCTTAAAACAGCTTGATTAATAGTCTCTTCTTTGATTGTCCCATTTTCTACTGAATCTAAAATTTCATTATACATTCCTATAAAATCACTAGTTATTATCATGTCATTTCCGGCGTTAACTGCGAGTGTTGCTGCTTTTCCATCTTCAACATAGCTTTTTACGGCATCCATCGCTAAATCATCTGTCATTATAATCCCTGTATGATTTAGAGTTTGGCGTAGTTCTTTTATAACTTTACTGCTTAATGAGGCAGGATGTTCACTATCTAACGCATTAATAATATTATGTGACACTAAAATACTAGGTACTTTTGCTTCTATTCCTGCTTTAAATGGTAAGAAATCATTATTTACAAATTCTTCATAACTACGATTATCTATTGCTATTCCTGTATGTGTATCAACATTATTTCCATAACCAGGGAAATGTTTTAGACAAGAGTTTATTTTATTATTATTGGCATAGCCAACCATAGTTTTAATAAGGTCACTTGTTGTTTTAAAGTCATAACCAAAACTTCTATCATAGATAAAATCATTAGGATTAGTTGATACATCAGCTACTGGTGCTAGATTTAAATTAATGCCTAATTCTTTTAGTAGTTCTGCCTTTTCTTTTTCTGTTTGTTCTAATAATTCTAAACCACCTTCTTCATAATAAGCTTTTGGTGATTTGAAACGCTCGCTTCTAAAATTAGTATATCTACTTACTCTTGTGACTGTACCGCCTTCTTCATCAACGCCTATTATTAAAGGATACTTATTTAATTTTTGATTATTTACTAACTCTTTTTTTAATGTCTCTTTTGTTTGGTCTTTAAAGTCTTTAGCAAATAAGATATATCCTCCTGGGTAAAAGTTACTTAGATATTCAACATCACCTTTATTATATCTTACTAGAAATAATTGTCCTATCTTTTCTTTTATAGTCATTGATGACAAAACTTTATTAGCTTTTTTATAATAGTCTTTAAAGATACTATTTTCTAGTTCATTAATATTATTTTCTTTCGGTTTACTCTTTTCTACTTCATCTACTAAAGGATTTATTTTATATTCATTATAAAATAATATACCTCCACCTACTAAAATAATTATTACTACTAATAATATTATTTTTTTCATATTAGCTCCTTAATTCATTATTTTTTTAAATTCATTAGGTGTTTGTGTTTCAAACAATATTTCTTTTCTAATTTCTGGATAATACATCTTTAATCTATTGGCATGAAGATAAAGTCTAGTTTCCTTATCTCTTATGTCACTATATTTTTTATCACCCACTATTGGATGACGAAGGGTATTGAAGGCTACACGGATTTGGTTTTTACGACCCGTTTCAATATTTATACTAACCATACTGTAATTGTCGTTTTCTTTAACTACATTATAATTAGTTATTGCCTCTTTTCCTTCAGAATCACGGGAAACATAAACTAAATTAGTCTTAGTCTCTTTTAATTTTTGAACAATTCTATCGCTTGGTTTGTTTAATTTACCATGTACAACTGCAACATATTCACGAAGTGTAACATATTCATTCCAGTTCTCTTGAAGTTTATTTTTTGTTTTTTCGTCTTTAGCAAGTACTACTATTCCACTAGTATCTTTATCTAAACGATGAACTATAAAAACACGTGCATTACGATTCTTATTTATAAGATAATCTCTTACAATGTGATATAATGTTTTTTCTTTTTCCTTAGCAGTGGCAATGGTAAGTAAGCCACTGGGCTTGTTGACAACAATTATATGGTCATCTTCAAATAAAATATCAAATGGCAAAGTTTTCTTATTTTTATTTTCTGTATCAATTACAATAGACATTCCTGGTATTACTCTATAATTATATTTTGTAGTCTTATTATTATTTACATAAATTGCTCCATGAGTCAAATATTGTTTGATACGTTTTTTGGGCATATCTAAATTATTATATAAATAATCTAGCAATTCTCCTTCTTTTGTTACTACTAATTTCATGTTACCACTCCTCACATATACATATATAGATTATATACCAAAAATAAATATAAAACAAATGAAAAGCTTAAGAATAATTAGTTCTTAAGCAATATTTTATTTTGTAAAATAGAAATTATTAAAGTCATACTTTAAAACACGATAAACCATGTATTTATTTAGCTTGGCTTTATATTTTCTAATTAAATTTTTATCTTTATCATATTCGGCAAAGATACCTTTAGTTCCAGAATCAATTATTAAGTTATCATTTAATTTTTGAATACTACTAACGATACCAGAGTATTCTACTGCAAGACTGTCTACTAATTCAAATGTTCTTTCATTTTCATTAACTTTGTATACATAATAATATGATTCGTCTCCTTCAAAAGCATTTTTATTATCAACTGATATTTCACTATAATCTAAGTCTGGTCTACTTGTTGAGTTTCCGTAGTTGTTATTATAAAAATGTAGATAATAGACACCATCTTCATCAGTTGCTTCATATCTTATAGAATGTTGACCTGCATGTATTTTAAAATCTCCTACTTTATTATAAATATATTTTGTGAAATTACTTTCTTGCCATAAGAATTCATCAGCTAGAATATATTTTATTTCTGGGTCAGTTTCAAGGTTATTAATTCTAATAATTGAACTTGTTTCTCGACTGCTCAGTATTACATCTCCATCAATATATTCAATTGAGTTTAAGTGAAGCCAATCTAGTCCGTCTTCTCCTTCATCCCTAACTGATTTAGTATCTAAAGTACATTTCTTTACATAAGATGCAAACAAATCTTCAAAGTCTACTACTTCCGTAACTTCTTTTGTTTCAAGGTTTATTTTTATAATACAATCTTCTTCTGTGTCTTTTTTAGTATTATTAGCAAGCACTAATAAGTTTCCATCATTATCAAAAGTATAATCATGATGAAGTTGGTAATTACCAGTTCTGTATATATTAGTTACCTTTCCTAATCTATCTAACTCAACAATCTTTGTTTGAGAAATACTATAATACATTTTGTCATCTTTAAAAAGAATGGCATGAGCTCGATACCCAATAATTGGAGTCTCAATTTTTAAGATACCATTATTATCGTACATAGCCACATAGTCTTGCTCATCACTGTCATTTCCAAGCATAGCAAATAATCCTTCAGTTTGCTGATTTTCACTATCTCCATTTGTAGTTTCTAACTTTACTTCGGCTAAAGCTTCGACATCTTCCATATTAACTTTAATTTTCTTGGTTGTTGTATCACCATCTTTATTTGTAAGTGTTAAGTTTACTTCATTAGTATAACCGGGTACTAACCCAATTAATTGATAGGAATGACTCTTTGTATATTCTTCTTCTGTTCCATTATACAGACTCTTTTCAAAGTCAGAAATCTTTTTATCTGATACTTTGATACTATAACTTAATTTAGTCTCTTCATCACTTTCAAAGTAAATATTTAATCCTAATGAATTAGTTCCATATGGATTTAATATTAGTAATGGTTCTTGTAATGTATATTTTTGATTCTGAAGATATTCTAAGTTTTCATCAATTGCTTGGCGATAAAGATTATTATATATAGAAATATTCTTATTCTTTTCTACTGAATAAATATCTTTGCCATAACCTGAATCTTTTACTAGTTCAACATGCCCTCTTACCCAGTTAATATCTTTCAAGTTTTTTTCTAATTGTTTTTTCCAAACTGTTGTGATTGTTAAAAGAACTAAGAATGCAGTTACTAATGATGCGATTATTATTCCTATTATTTCTGTAATGTTTTTTATTTTATTATTCATATATTTTCTCCTTGTTGAATTGATATTACTAATGTATTGTGAAATTTAAGTGAAGTAGCTTAAATTTTTCTTAAAACTTTTTCTACTCCCTTAGAATCGTTGCTGTTAGTTTTTTTAGTTGCTATCTTCTTTAATATTTGAGGAGAGTTTTTAACAACATAATTATTTGGAATACTTTTTATTAATGGTATATCGGCTTCATTAGCTCCAACTACTATTGTCTCTTCTAGAGAAATCTTATTGTGAGACATTATTTTCTCGATAGCTGTGAAGTTATCTACTAGGCTAGATGTTATCTCAAAATATTTCTGTTTATTGTATGAAAAAACACTTATATTAACATTCAAATTTCTTAGCTCTTCTACATCTATTTTTTTAGAATATTCTAATTCAATTTTATAAATATCTTCGTTTGGTACATCATAAAACATTCCTGTTGTGGTAAAAAAACGTATCTTTTTATCTGAATAATCTCTAATAATTTTTTTTACTATTAGAGTTGATAGTTTCTTTTTCAGAAGATATTTTTCTTTTTTTACATCATAAACACAGCTTCCATTCAAAGAAACTATATAATCTAAGAATGGAAAATCTCTATTATATGATAAAACTTCTGTATAGAGATTATTTGTACAAACTGTAAAAATATCCCCTTGTTTACGAATCCTTTCTATTTCTAACATAGTAGAAAATGGAATTGCTTCTTCACTATCAATTAGTGCATTATAAAAACTACTTACAACCAACTTTTTCATTTATATTCCCCCTAAACTTATCAGATATTGTAATTATTATGATAAGTAAACTGCTTGCTAAAAGATAACCTGCTAAAACATCACTTGGATAATGAACACCAACATAAATTCTACTTAAACCAATTGATATTATTAGAGTAAGCAAAAGTACTGTTAGGACTACTTTTAGACTTTTATTTTTTATATTTTTAATAACTAAGTATAGCAAAATTCCATAGACACAGACTGAAATCATCGAGTGACCACTTGGAAATGAATATCCTCCTTGTGATATCAATCTTAAATTGTTGGGTCTTGGTCTTCTTATGATTAATTTAATAATAGTGTTTACTAGTACCGATGAAATTGTACTAATACCTAAAATTATTCCATCTTCTTTTTTTAGTGTTAGTAAAAGTATTACTACTATGATTAGAATTGATACTGTGTTAGCAAATTTTGTTATATTTATAAAGTAGAAATCAAGTGCATTTGATCTTAATGAGATTAGATAATTATAAATCGTATCATCGAATGGTTTTATATTATTTGTTATGACTAAGATGGTAATTGTTAGAAAACTTAAAAATAAAAGTAATAAAATAATAAATCTTTTTTTCATATTTCACCTATTTATTAAGAGAAGCTCTGACTTCTTTTTTATAAACTTCTACTCCTGGTTGATTAAAGGGATTAATTCCAAATAATAAACCACTCAAAGCTGCACTTAATTGGAAGAAATATATCAATGTTCCAATGTTTTCTAAACTTAATTCATCCATTTCTATTTCTAGACAGGGAACTCCTCCACTGTAATGAGCTTTTAAAACAGATTCTTCAACTATATTGTTAATAACATTTAAATTAGTTCCATTGTAGTCGATAAAGTTATCAGAATTTTTCACTTTTATGAATGTCTCAAAAATAATTTTATTTCCTTCCTGAATAAATTGTCCTAATGAGTGCAAATCTCTTGTATAGATAACAGAAGATGGATATATGCCAAGTTCATTTTTACCTTCTGTTTCACCAAATAATTGTTTTAACCACTCAGTGAAGGCAGACATATTTTCTTCACAAACACAGAAATTTTCAATCCATTTTCCCTTTCTAAAAAGTAAGTTTCTAATGACTGCATATTCATACGCTACATCAATAAGTCTTTTACCATCATAATAACCGTCTATTATTCTATCGATATCATAATTTAGAGCTAATGGTAATAAGTGAGCTGGTGTTATGAATGAATATCTTCCACCAATATCATTAGGAATTTCGAATGACTTACATTTCAAGTTTGTAGCGTCTTCTCTTAGTGTTCCTTTCTCTCTATCAGTTGTTATTATAATGTGATTTGCAAAATCATCTGGATATTTTCTTTTTAGAGAGTCTCCTAGTATCTTATAAGTTATACTTGTTTCTAATGTTGTTCCGCTCTTACTAATAACGTTTAAACAGAAGTTTTTATTGTTTAAGTAGACTAATAATTCATCTAAATATTTACTAGAAAGTGTTGTTCCTGCATAAATTACTTCATAACTTTTATCATTAAAATATGATTTAAACATGTTATTAAATGCATAACTTCCTAGAAATGAACCGCCAATTCCAACAACTACTAGACAATCAAAATTACTCTTTATATATGAAGCGGTTTCTTTTATTTCATTAACTAGATTAGTATCTATTTCTTTAGTCCAACCTGTCATTTCGCAATCTTTTAATCTATCAATATATACTTCTTTTCTTGTATTCATTTTCTGGAATTCTTCTTTATCAATAAAAGAATTTACATATGTTTTAAAATCAAACTTTATCATTTTAATTCTCCTTTTATAATTGTATAGTATTTTTATTCTGAAACATAAGAAACTATTCTATTCTTAAAAAACATTTTTTCTATAATATCTGTATCTTTCTAACAACAGTATAACATTTTTTTATGTAAATAAAAAGAAGTTCATATTTACTTCTTTTTGGATATTTTATTTTATAATTAATAATGTTTATTAGTTTTATTAATATTACTAATACTTGTATTTATTTTAGATAATTTTTCATCTAGTTTTGATCTTTCAAGAGCAAGTAATCTGTTATTTTTTAATTGCTCTTCTAGGTATTTTTTAGGCAAATTGTACTTGTCATATATAGCTTCATAGTAGTCGAAGTAATCTTGCATGTTTAATAAGACTTCTTCAGGGACTTCTTGTCTTAATAGAGTTTTGCTATTTGAAAAATAAGCTGTTAATAACTTCTTAAAGTCAATATTTTTAGTAAGCTCTCTTATAAATTTGTTATCTTCTATATTAAAATAGCCAATTTGATTTTGACGATAGTAATTTTCGAATTCTATTCCACAACTTAGAACTATTAAAAAAGTCAAATATTCAGTAAAAAACTCCTCAAAGGCATAGTAATATCTACTTAGACTATCAGGATGATTTTTAAGTGACATGAAGTGAAATATTTCATGAATTATATAAATTATTTGTGCATTTTCTGAAAGTCTTTCTCCCTTTTGATTATATCTACTTAGATAGATGGTATTGGTTTCTAGGACATACTCTGGACTTATTCCATCTCGACATTCAATAGTTAAATCTTTAACTTTTTGATTGATTCTATTAAAGTCATAGTCAACGTCTTTGTTAAAGATGAAAGTACATATTCTGTTGATGATGATTCCTATTATTTTTTTAAATGATTCAGCTTCTTTAGTATCATTAAAGTTACGAACTTCTATTTCATCTAAGATTTGTTTATTAATAAATTCCATAATTCTTATCCTCCAACTAATTATAACATTTTTATATAAAAAAAGAGGAGATTTTCCTCTTGTAATTAGTTATTTTTTTGATTATTCCCTTCATAAATAATCGCTTCATAAAGTAAATCAACTAAATGATTGCTTGGTTCTAAACTATATTTTTTCATTAATCGGTCAAAGACATCTAGTCCATATTCCAAATTTAAATAATTAAATACTAACTCTTTCTTATTTTTTAGTTCTTTTAAATAATCTAATGTGTATGATTCTTCTATTATTAATAAAGGTAAATTTTTAGCCCATTTCTTGAATTTTTCAATTATAAAGTATTGATTGTCGACATAAGTAAATGCCTTTTTATCGTATTTTATTAGATTAATTAAATCTTGATTTTCAATTAATTTATCATCTACTCTGTAATCAAAACGGTCAATCAATTTAATTCCATTTAATTTTAAGGCACTAAGCTGAGCAATAAATCCCTTATCTGCCTTACTAGAAGTAGGTATTATTTCAACGATAATGTAGTCATCTATTTGTAAATTCATAGTATCATCTCCAGAAAGATATTATAGCAGAAAAATACTTTTATAGCAAAAAACAATACTGAGATTGTCAGTATTGTTCTATCTAATATATAATTTGATTTCATGAGTTTTAGAATCATTAACTAAATCTATTGTATTACTTATTTGACTCTTGCCATCTAACACTAAGTCTTCTTTATCACCTTTTATAACTTCAATCTTATAAGTTGTTTCTAAATAGTTATATGTCATTTTATAACCTTCCCAAGCAATTGGAATTTTTGGAGATAATTTTAACTTAGTACCAGTCTTATAAAGACCTAAAATATCTTGAATGGCAACTCGATAAAACCAACCAGCTGAACCAGTATACCAAGTCCATCCACCATGTCCTGGATAGTTTTCTGCCGAATAAATATCAGCTGCTATTACGTAAGGTTCTACTTGATATTTATTAACATCTTTTTCTTTCTTTGAACGATTAATTGGATTAATCATTTGATAGTAACGATAAGCACGATCATGATAGCCAGCTTTTATTAAAGACATTAAGTACCATGCAACTGAGTGAGTATATTGTCCTCCATTTTCGCGAATACCTTTTGGATAATTCATAATGTATCCAGGATTGTTCAATGTTTTTGAAAAGGCTGGAGTTAATAATTTTATTATTTTATTTTCTTTATCAACTAATTGTTCTTCAACTGCTGTAATTGCTTTTTGTATCCTATCTTTTGGAGCCACTCCACTAATGATAGAGAAGCTTTGAGAAATCAAATCTATTTTACATTCATTATTTTCATGACTTCCTAATTTATCTCCATTGTCAAAGAAGGCTCTTAAATAATATTCTCCATCCCAAGTACGTTTATTAAGATTTTCTTTTAATTTTTCATTAAATTCTTTGTACTCTTCAACATCAATTTTCTTATCATAATTTTTTAAAACTTTTGTAAACTGATCTATAACATTATAAAGGAAGAAACCTAACCAAACACTTTCACCTTTTCCACGTATTCCTACTCTATTCATTCCATCGTTCCAGTCTCCGCCACCCATTAATGGTATTTTGTGTTGACCAAGGGAATTCATTGATAGTTCTAGTGACTTTTGACAGTGAACTAGAAGTGTATCTTGTTCTTCTGAGTAGTTGAATACAATTCCTTTTTCATGTTCATAATCACTTAGGCTTTCTCCTAGTACATATGGAACCTTTTCGTCAAGAATATCATAATCTCCAGTTACTTCAATGTAGTAGCAAGTTGCATAAACTAGCCATAAGAAATCATCTTTAAATCTTGTGCGTAACCCGAAATGATTATGTTCATGCCACCAATGTAGAACATCTCCTTCTTTAAATTGATGTTTTGCATTAGTAAGAATTTGTTTTCTAGTAGCTTCTGGATTTATTAAAGTTATGTTCATGGCATCTTGTAATTGATCACGATAACCAAAGGCACCACTTACTTGGTAGAATCCTGCTTTAGCTAGAATTCTTGATGAGATTGTTTGATATAAATACCAACCATTTACTACAAAATCAAAGCTATTATCTGGTGTATCAACCTGAACTGTGCCTAATGTTTTACGCCAATAATCTTTAACTGCTTTAAGTTCTTTTTGACAGTTTGAAACATCTCTATATTTAGAAATTAAATCTAAATTATCTCTATCACTTTGACTACATCCTAAGACAAAAGCAATTGTTTTTTCTTCTTCTTTTGCTAAATCAATATCAAAACTGATATTCTTAATAAGCATTTTTTCACATTCAGCTGCTGTGATTTTCTCAGATGCTGTCATAAAGACATTGACATCACCATAGTTAATACTATATACATTTCGCATTTTTAGATAATTATCATCACCCATAAATTCAGTAAGTATGTGACGAGATGTTTTTTCTTCAAAATTACCAAAAGTAGGATTTAACCAAAATTCAACATTAATTGTAGCTTTTTTAGATTCTTTGTTTTTGAGTTTCATTAAATAAATTTTGGCTGTATCTTCTAAAGCTACAAATTCAGTAATTTCGTGATGTAGAGTATCTGTATCACTTTCTAGAATACTGTAACCAAAACCATGTGTACATTTGTCTGGATCAAATAATCTGCCATTGAATTTAAATCCTTCACTCTTATCATTAGCAACTGTGTCATTTGTCCAAGAACTAATTTTAAACTCTCCTGAATTGTAAGCATAAGTATAACCGCAACCATTATTTGTTACGATAGTACCAAAGTTTTTATTAGCAATGACGTTACTCCATGGTGTTGGAGTATTTTTGTTATAAATGACATATTCTTTACCATTACTTTTAAATCCACCAAAGCCATTGTCGTATGTTAATTTTTCTTTTGTCTCTAATGGTATATTTTCTTCTAGTGGATATTTTGGATAATCATTAATTGTATTTTTTCCGGCAAGTGCTTCTACGGCTGTCTTAAGATTTATATGATTTTCAATGACAAATTTTAGACGAGGTACCATATCCAATAAACTGCGGTCTTCTCGAGTTATATTATTACTATTGATTACAGTAACAGATCCTGGTGTATGATAAAAACTATTCAATGTATTCATACGATACATCTCATCATCAATTTCTTTTTTAATTAATGGCGCATATCTGCTACTTTCACTATTAATAATTACTAAATCAATGAATATAGACTTATTCTTGTAGTATTCATAGGCTTTAAGCATTTCATTAATAAAACTTATGTCACTTATATCACTAATTTCTACAGAGATAATTGGTCTATCACCACTTATACCGAATTTCCAAAGACCAGATTGTCCTAAAGCATTTTTTCTTAATAAATCCATTCTTTCTTCATTAACTGAAATTCTTGTTGTTTGATAAAGATAATTAAGCATAATATTATAGGTACGCATATTTTCACCTGTAATATTTAAATTTTTAGTATCAATAATGTTCATTAATGTCGAAATATTAAAAGCTCTTTCAATACTAGTTTTATTGTCATAAGATTTAATAATATCTGTAATTTGTTCTTTACTACGACCGAATCCAACTAGTAGATAAACGGTTGTTGAGTCATTAGCAGGAACAACTATTTTGTTTCTAATAGACATTACAGGGTCTAGGTTATCACCAGCATAGTTAGTTAAGTCTTTATCAAGACTAACAGCATTATTTAAAAGTCTATTTCTACCTATAAAATTGCTTCTTTCTGTTTCATAACTGTAGTTTCCAACTGGTTCTTTAACAATTAATCTAGTAACCATATAGCTGTTTATTGTTGAATCTCCTCTGCTCTTACGTTTTGCAATAATACTATTTGTTTTTGAATCATATTCTGTACTAATAAACATATTATTGAAAACTCGGTGACTTACATCATCCATATTTTCTGAAAGAATTGGCTCTGTGTAACTTGTAATCTCTAACTCTTTGTCTATTTCTCCTTCATTTTTGAAAGTAATTTTTCTGATTTCAGCATGATGATCTTTGCAAACCACAATTTCTGTTTTAGTAGAAATAGCGGCATCTCTTCTAGAATATTTAATTTTATCAGCGGCGAAAACCACTTCATATTTGTCTGGTTTAATATTCATTGGAGCATAAGTATTACTCCAAATGTATTTGGTAGTAGTATCCTTAATAAATAGGAAAATACCATAATCTAATTCAGTTACTTTGCGATACCTATTTAGTTGCAATGTACGATATCTTGAAAAACTGTTACCTCGATCATTCATAATTAGAGAATATTTCTTATTTGATAGTACTGACATTTCTGGAAGATAAGAAATATAATCAAATGCCCTAATATCATTCTCGATAACTTCTTTCTCATAATTATATTTTTTATAACCAGCCATTTTCATATCGATGCTAGTCTTTATTTGAATTTTTTCTTTTAATAGTAACTCATAAGTTCTGATATTTACGTTACTGTGGAATAAGTTTTGAATTACTCCTGCCTTTAGATAATTAGTTATTCCAATCAAACTCATGCCTTGATGATGTGCAAAGTAAGATTTAACTATTCCTTTGCTATCATAGTCATATGATTCGTAGAATCCGTATTCGCCATACATTCCCAAATCTTTGAATTTTACAATATTTTCATAGACATCTTCTGGAAACATATCTAGAACCATTAATGATGAGTAAGGAGAAAGAACTATTCTATTTTCTTTATCTTCTTTAGCTTTTAAGTATGGTGTAGAAAAAGCCTGATACTTATAATTTAGTGAATTATCTAGTTCATCATATGCTGATTCAGAAATTCCCCATGGTAGTTTATGAGACACACTATTAATGTAATCTTTTTGACACATAACAGCAAAGTGATATGACTCATCTAATAAGGTGTTTAAGTAATTTTTCATGAATAGATGTGGCATAAAATATTCAAATGCAGTACCATTCCAAGATAACAACCCTTTTCTTCCTTTATAAGTTGTTAGAGATTTATCAAGACAAAACCAATGTTTTGTAGATACATCTCCTAGACAGATTGCTAAATAACTTGTAAGACGTGATTCACTAGCAAACTTGTTGTAGTTATAGATAGATAGTCTACCTTCTATTTCATCATAACCAATACTAAAGACATCTCTTTTAGTATATAGCTTTTTGAAGTTAGTATTTTTAATTAATTTTTCACAAAGTTTAACTAAATCATCCTGTTTTTTCATATTTAAGAATTCTTTAGTTACAACGATACAAGAAACTAGATTTCCTGAGTCAACTGTCGATACAAAGAATGGGTATATTGATTCTTTTGTTTTAGTATTGTACCAGTTATAAAGATGACCATGCCATTTATCAAGAGAATCAATAGATGTTAGAACTTTTTCCAATAACTCTATTGCTTTTTCTTCAGCAATAAATTCTAATTCACAAGCACTAATAATACTTGTTAGGGATAAGCCAATACTTGTCGGAGAAGTACGTATATCTAGTTTTTCTTCTCTATTTTCTTGATAATTATCAGGTATTAAATAGTTGTGCTCTTCATTTAAGTTTTCTTCAAAATATTTCCAAGTTTTGTAAGCTAGTTCTTTTATATCTTCAACTTTGTTGTCTTTTAATTCGATTTGGTGATAATCAATATCTTTACTTACAAGATAAAGAACAAATGGTCCACTTAAGAATACTAGTGCTAATACATATGCAGCATAATTATTAGTTAATAGTCCTATTATTATGAAAATGACACTTGCAATAATATTAATATCAAAACTCTTAAGGTGGTTCTTTAAGCTTCCATCTGATGTCTTTGCAACTTCTTCAGCAGTTACCCAATTTAGTAAATTTTTGTGACTATAAAATAAGCGATATAATGTTCTTATAAATGCATCTAAATATAATTTTGTATAATATGGTATACAAGCAAAGACGATATATGATCTTAGAAGAATACTTTTTCCACCAAAATATAAATTTTTACAGTAAACTTCTTTTCTCTCTTTAGCTTTTTTATACATTTTGCTTCTTAAGAAGAATACTATTGAAATGGCAATTTCTAGAACTACAAATCCTAACCATAATAAAGATGTCTTTTTACTAAATGTAAATGATAATAAAAGTATTAAAAAGAGCATTGGATTTAAAAACATTCTTATTACATTGTCTAATATTTTGTATTTTCCTAATAAGTTAATCGGATTATTGACTTTGTCATTATTTTTGTTAGGTACAATGTTTAAAAGCCAATTAATAATTTGCGTGTCTCCTCTAGCCCAACGATGTTGTCTAGTAGTATCTACTAGGAATTTTGATGGAAAGTCATCAATTAATTCAATGTCAGAAACATAACCACATCTTAGGTAATTTCCTTCTAAAAGATCATGAGATAAAATTAAATTATCTGGAAAGGTATTTTCTAATAAATCATTAAATATCTTAAGGTTATAGATACCTTTTCCAACAAAACTCCCCTCATTAAATAAATCTTGGTAGATATTAGGAACGACAGCTGAATATGTATCAAATCCACCTATTCCTGCAAAAATTTGACTGTATAAACTCTTATTAGTAGCTTCAATATCAACGCTTACACGTGGTTGCATCATACCATAACCACTAACTACCTTTGTACCTTTATTATTCAAAACGGGTTGATTCATTGGATGAGCCATTGCCCCTACTAAGTTAAGCGCAGAGTTTAATACTAATTTAGTATCTGTATCTAGTGTAATAACATATTTTATATCTAAGTTATTATCATGGAGCATATTCACATTAAAATATTTCGTCTCATCAACATATTCTCCTAAAAGGATTTTGTTAAAATGAATAAGTGCCCCTCTTTTTCTTTCATATCCTAAATATGAATTTTCTTTTGCATTCCAAACTCGACGACGATACATAAAATAGAATAAATCTTTTTTATATTTTTTATTTAATTTCTCAGCATATTCTTGTCCGTATTCAGAAATTTCTTTGTCGTAATCTTCAACCTGAACAGTTGAGGCTTTTACATCGCCTAATAATGTAAAATATAGATTATCTGATTTGTTAACCAAGTAAAATGATTCTAAAGTATCAAACATGTCCTTGATTTTTTCTTTATTAGAAATGATTGTTGGAATAACAACCATAGTTTTTGATTCTTTTGGGATTCCTTTAGAGTAATCTAATTTTGGAATAACTTTTGTTGGGGTTGAATGAATAATAAACTCGTTAACCAACTGACTTAATAATTGACTAATTGGAATGAATAAAATTACAAAACCAATTATTCTTGGTTTGATAAAGAAATATGATAAAAAGTATGTAGAGATAGTTGTTAAGAAGAAAAGTATTAGAATATAAAGAATCACTTTAGGAGTATTATTTTCTTCTTTGAATAACTTTGTCCCAATATGAGTTTCTGTATCTTTTATCTTTTCTAGATAATCAAATTCACTACAGTGATTTTTCTTTGCTAGTCTTAATAACTGATTACGGTAAGATTTTTTTGACTCTTGTGTCATCTTTTTATAAATTGAATCACTAAGTAGCAGTTTTTCTGTTTTAGAAACTTTCTCATATAAATCTTCTAAAGAATATTCAAAAAATTCTTTTAAGTTTTTAAAGATGTTTGATACTAAGATGTTACTTTCTATTTTCTTTTGATATTCTTCATTGATTATTTCTTTTAAACTTACTTGATTTTCTTTTAGATATTCATTTAAATTTTTAAATACTTCGTGTTTATTTTTACTTGTTTTTCTTAATTGATTGTTTATTTCAAAAATATAATGTCCATTATTGGCAATATCAAAATTATTTGGAATGAAGTCTTCTAACGTTAAAACTTCTTTTGTCTCTATAATTAATTCCACGTCTTCTTTATCTACTAATTTAGTATATTCTTCTCGGCATAGGTCATTTAATCTTTCTGTATAGATTAAGACAAGTAGCGGAAAAATATTTGATAATTCGCGATATGTAAAAGGTGTTCCAGATTCTTTTTGATAATTTCTAAGTTCTTCTGCTAAGTATTTAAAAGTGATGTTATAATTTTTTTTAGTTATTATACTTTTTATAAAATAGAAATTTTTCTCAAGTATTTTTTTACTTTTTTCTAAATCTCTTTTTGCACCTAAAATGTTGTTTTTATGTTCAACTAGTAAATAGTAATTATCAATTAACCATTCATTAGTGATTTCAACGTATTCATGATTTTTAGTTTTATTGACTAAAAAATTATAATACTCTGTTATATCTTGAAAATTATTAAAAAATTGTTTTAGCATTTTTGTCATATCCATACACTCCTTATTAAAGTATACCATAAATTATAGCGAAGGACTATAAGTAAGCTTAACATTTTGTATTTTTTAGATATAAAAATGCAAACAAAAAACTCGATAAAATCGAGTTAATTTTATAATGGCGGAGTAGGAGAGATTTGAACTCTCGCGCCAGTT
>JAAGKN010000786.1_pt1 | contig 52172 bp, 45 predicted proteins | sample 6206371 | NCBI WGS metagenome assembly JAAGKN01 (sample SAMN11533720, study PRJNA540317) | gut metagenome | isolation source: fecal pellets from male and female animal of same cohort | host: Peromyscus leucopus | place: USA:CA | collected 2017
GCATAGCCGGAAGTATATATACAAACTAAAAAATGAAGTGAAATTTTAATATTCACTTCATTTTTTCTATTTATTCATTGTTTTCGTTGTCAAACTCAATTAATTTTTGAACTATTTGAACAGCATTTGATGCTGCACCTTTTCTAATATTATCTGCTACACACCAGAAGTTAATTCCTGATTCAACACTGAAATCTCTTCTAATTCTTCCAACAAAAGATTCATCATGACCTGTAGCTTTTATTGCTAAAGGATAAATATTGTTTTCTGGATCATCTTCAACAATAACTCCAGGAGCATTTTTTAAAACATTTTTTAATTCTTTTAAGTCAAAATCGTTTTCAAACTCAACATTAATAGATTCACTATGAGAATTTTCTACAGGAACTCTAACTGTTGTAGCAGTTATTTTTAAATCTGGTTTATTTAAAATTTTTCTTGTTTCATTAATCATTTTTTCTTCTTCTTTTGTATATCCATTATCTAAGAATGAATCGATGTGAGGTAGGCAATTATTAACTATAGGATAAGGGAATTTTTTTGGTTCCTCGTCATTTAATCCTCTTTTTAAATCATTAACACCTTCTTGTCCTGCACCAGATACAGCTTGGTATGTAGAATATACAATTCTTTTTATAGTATATTTATCGTCCAAAGCTTTTAATGGTAATACTGCCTGAATTGTTGAACAATTAGGATTTGCAATTATACCATGATGTTCTTTTATTGCTTCTGGATTTACTTCTGGAACAACTAAAGGAACATCTTTATCCATTCTAAAAGCACTACTATTGTCGACAACAATACAACCTTTTTCAGCAGCAATTGGTGCAAAGTATTTTGAAGCTTCGCTTCCAGCTGAGAAAATAGCAAAATCAAATCCTTCATCAAAAGAAGTACTTTTTAATTCTTGCACTAAACATTGTTTTCCTTTGAAAAAGAAATCTGTTCCAGCAGATTTTCTAGTTGCAAAAAAAGAGCATTGAGAAATAGGTAGGTCATATTCTTGAATTACTTCAAGCACTTTTCTACCAACCATTCCCGTAGCTCCAACAATAGCTAATTTATATTCTTTCATAATAAACCTCCTTTAATATTATTTAAGGAATATGTTTTATTATATTCTAAAAAAGTAAATTTGTACATAGAAAATTAAAAAAACCTCATTTATATGAGGTTTTAAAAGTTATAATATAGTTGTACATATAAAGAATATGCTTCTTTAAATTCTGAAAAACTATCAAAAGAATCTTTATATTTTTTATTATAAAGTTCAAGCAACTCGCTATCAGAAAAATAATCATTAATATTAAATTTTTTTTCTGGAGTTTTACTTTTATATTCATAGTTATTTGTTACTGAAGGTTGATTTGTGGATTTATTATAAGTGTGATGATCTTTATATGATTTGTATTGAATTAGTGTTGCAATAAATATTATTAAATAAATTACAAACACAAATAAAATAACAGCAAAATTTGCACCAAGTTTTTTGGAAAATTCATCATATATAATTTCACTTTTATTTGCTTTTTTGAAAGAATTATATTGCTGATTACTTGTGTTTTCAGTACGTTTTGAAGAATATTTACTTTGATAATAATTACTGTAAGATGTATAGGGATCATAATTGTTAGAATATTTTGGAGGCGTATAACTATAATTATTAGTTGAAGTGCTTGAGTATGTTATTGTTGAATCATAATCATCTTTTTTATTTTTATCAGATAATATATCATAAGCAACATTTATTTCCTGGGTTTTCTTTACAGCATAATTTTTGTCTCCCTGATATAAATCTGGATGATATTTTTTAATTAATTTTTTATAAGCACTCTTGATTTCTTCTTGAGAAGCAGTTTTGCTTACACCTAAAATTTCATAGTGTGTCATTTATTTCTCCATTTTTATAAGATAATAATTTAATCAAATATTGGCATTGTTGCTAACATATATATTGCTGGAATAATAAAAAAGATTGCAATTATGGAAAAGAAGACCCAGAAAACAATAAAGTCATCTGATAGTGTTCTTTCCTCATCAGATAAAGAATCATTTTCATCTTCTAGATAAACAATAGGATCATCAGATGTTGGATTAGATTTTTTATATTTATTTTGCGCAATTTCATAATCATTATGAATATGTTCTGATGTATTTGGCTTTTTATAATAAGGTGTATATATATCTGATTTTGATTTGTGAAGAGTTGTATGATTTTCATGTTCTTTATCATATTTTGCTCTCTTTTTAGTATCAGATAATAAGAGATATGCATCACAAACTTCTAATAATCTTTTTTTTGCATAATGAGGGTCACCATTGTAGTTTTCTTCACTATATTTATCTTTTAATCTTTTGTATGCTTCTGTAATATCTTTTGAAGATGCATTTCTTCTTATATTAAGTACATCATAAGGGTTCATATAAAATTCCTCCTAAAATATAAATGCTATGTAAATATTTAAATTATTATAATAATTATAAATATAATAATTTAAAAAATCAACATAAAAAAGGTTATTAACTTTAGAATAAAAGAAAGATATGTTTTTATAAATCTAATTTAAAAATCTTGAAAGTTGAGTAAAAATAGTATAAAATGTAAAAGTTATTAGGAGGAATAGAAGTGCAAGAAAATCAAGAAAAATTTATAAAATTAGTAAACGAAAAAATTGCTGATAAAAATTTAAAATATTCAATTTTAACAATGGGATGCCAATTAAATGAAAACGACTCAGAAAAAATGGCTGGTATGTTAGAAAAGATGGGATATAAAGAAATATCAGATTATAAGCAGGCAGATTTAGTAATATTTAATACTTGCTGTGTTAGAGAAAATGCAGAAGAAAGATTATTTGGTAAAATTGGAGAAATAAAAAAAATAAAAGAATCCAGAAATGTAATTTTAGCAATTGGTGGATGTATGATGCAAGAAGAAGGAATGTTACAAAAAATAAAGAAAAGCTATCCATTTGTTAATGTTATTTTTGGAACTCATACAATGCAAAATCTACCTGAAGATATTTATAAATCAATAATAAATAATGAAAAAGTTAAAGACGTTATAGATATAGATGGTGAGATTTATGAAGGTTTACCAATAAAAAGAAATGATAAGTTTAAAGCATCTGTTACTATAATGTATGGATGTAATAATTTTTGTACATATTGTATTGTTCCTTATGTTAGAGGTCGTGAAAGAAGTAGAGAACCAGAGAAAATTTTAGAAGAAGTAAAAGGTTTAGCAGAAGAGGGATATAAAGAAGTTACTCTTTTAGGTCAAAATGTAAATTCTTATGTTGGAAACGAAAAAATTAAAAATTTTGCCGACCTTTTAAATGAAGTGTGTAAAATAGATGGAATTGAAAGAATTAGATTTATTTCACCACATCCAAAAGATTTTACAGATGATGTAATAGAAGCAATTGCTAATAATGATAAAATTTGCAAAATTATTCATTTACCACTTCAGTCTGGTAATAGTAAAGTTTTAAAAGAAATGAATAGAAAATATACAAAAGAGCAATATTTGGAATTAGTAGATAAAATGAAAAAAAGAATTCCAAATGTTGTACTTTCAACAGATATAATTGTTGGTTTTCCAGGAGAAACTGACGAAGAATTTGAAGATACATTAGATGTTGTAAGAAAAGTTAATTTTGAACAAATATTTATGTTTATATATTCAATAAGAGAAGGAACTGTTGCTGCTAAAATGGAGCAAGTACCAGAAGAAAAGAAACATGAAAGATTTGAAAAATTAAAAGAGTTATATGATTCAAGAGTTGATGAAAATAATGAAAAATATTTAAATACAATTCAAAAGCTTTTAATAGAAGGCGAGAGCAAAAATAACAGTGAAATGTTTGAAGGAAGGACAGATACAAACAAAGTTGTTATTTTTAAGCCAAATTCAGAAAACCAAATTGGTGATATTGTTTCTGTTAAAATTACAGAAACTCATAAATGGTATCTAAAAGGAGAAATTATTTAATAATGAAAAAAGAAAAATTTAAAAATTTATTAGAAGAATTAAAATATGATGAAAATTCTATTAATGATATTTTAGAACTTGTTGATAATGAAAAAGATATAGAATCATTATACAATAAAATAGAATTCTTAAACAAAAATGGTGTAAATCAAGAGGGGATAGACATTATACTATCAGATAATCCACTATTTTTAACAACAGATTTAGATACTGTAAAAAGAAGTGTTAATTTTTTGAAAAACATAAAACTTGAAAATATTGCAAATGTACTTCAAATTAATTCAGAACTATTAAGTACATCAGATCAAACTATGAGCGAAAACTATAAATTATTAAAAATTTTAATGCCAGAAAAAGAAGTACTAAATATGTTAAAAATAGATAGTGAAATTTTATCATTTAATACAAATTATTTAGAAAAAAGATTTGAATTCTTTATCAAGAATGGATTAAAAGATAAAATAAAAAATATTATACTAAATAAAATTGAAGCATTTGAAGATGAAGAAGATGAAATAGATTTAGAAGAACTAAAATTGTTATAAATTAACTAAAGTATTAAGCAAAGAAAAGGAAGTTGAAATTATGGCAGAAGAATATTCACCTATGATGCAAAGCTATTTGCAAACAAAAGAACAATATAAAGACTGTATTTTATTTTATAGATTAGGGGATTTCTATGAGATGTTTTTTGATGATGCTATTGTTGCATCAAGAGAACTAGAAATTACTCTAACTGGAAAAGCTTGTGGCTTAGAAGAAAAAGCTCCAATGTGTGGAGTGCCACATCATGCAGTTGAAATATATTTATCAAGATTAATTGCCAAAGGATATAAAGTTGCAATTTGCGAACAATTAGAAGATCCCAAAAAAGCTAAAGGTATTGTAAAAAGAGATGTTATAAGAGTTGTTACACCAGGTACTGTTATAGAAAACAATATGCTTGAAGAGAAGAAAAATAATTACATTATGAGTATAGTAAAAAAAGGGATTTATTATGGAATTGCAATTTGTGATATTAGTACAGGTGATTTTTATGCAACACAAATAAAACTATCTGAAAATAATTTTGAAAAACTATTGGACGAATATGCAAGATATTCACCAGCAGAATTAGTTGTAAATCCTGCAATGGGAGATTCTGAAAAAGAATTAAACATTATGAAAGATAGAAACAATACTTTTGTTACAGTAAGAGGAAATGAAATATTTGAAGCAGATAGTAAAGTACTTTTAAACTTATATACAATAGTTGATGGATTTGATAAAGAAAAACAAGAATTTCATGATGAAGATTTAATTGTATCTAGTATAAATGGATTAATAAATTACTTTACAGAAACTCAAAAAGTAAAATTAGAACATATAAATAAAATACAAGTATATGAAGTGCAAAAATATATGGCATTAGATATAAATGCTAGAAGAAGTTTAGAATTAACAGAAAGAATGAGAGATAAATCTAAAAAGGGTACTCTTATTTGGGTTTTAGATAAAACATCAACATCAATGGGAGGAAGGCTTTTAAGACGTTGGATAAATGACCCATTACTAGATGTTAACGAGATTAATGAAAGACTAGAAGCTGTTAAAGAATTAAAAGATAATATGATGCTTAGAGGAGATGTTGTAGAATTATTAAAAAAAGTATACGATATTGAAAGATTAGCTGGAAAAATTTCTTATGGTAATGCAAATGCTAGAGACATGATTTCTTTAAAAAATTCTTTAAGTAATTTACCAGAATTAAAACAAGTTTTATCTATGACAAATTCTAAATTACTAAAAAAATTATATGGAAAATTAGATGAGTTAAAAGATATACATGAACTAATAGAAAAATCAATAGTTGATGAACCACCTATTAGTATAAAAGAAGGTGGAATTATAAAAAAAGGATATAATGAATTTATAGATGAATATAGATCAGCATCAACTGAAGGAAAGAATTGGATTGTAGCATTAGAGGCCAAAGAAAAAGAAAGAACAGGAATTAAAAACTTAAAAGTTGGATATACAAAAGTTTTTGGATATTACATAGAAATTACAAGATCATTTTTAGATCAAGTTCCAGAAGATTATATCAGAAAGCAAACATTAACTGGTGCTGAAAGATTTATAACAGATGAGTTAAAATCAATTGAAGATAAAATATTAGGTTCACAAGAAAAAGTTATTAGTTTAGAATATGAAGAATTTTCTAAAATAAGAAGTGAAATTGCAAGTAATATAGAAAGACTTCAAAATTCTGCAAGTAGTATTGCAAATGTAGATGTTCTAACAAGTTTAGCAGTTGTGGCAGAAGATAATAACTATGTTTGTCCAGATGTAAACAATGGAGATATTATAGATATAAAAGAAGGTCGTCATCCAGTTGTTGAAAAAATGGTTGATAGTGGAACTTTTGTTGATAATAATACATATTTAGATTGTGAAGGAACAAGAGTTGCAATTATTACAGGTCCAAATATGGCTGGTAAATCTACGTATATGAGACAAGTTGCAATAATTACTTTAATGGCTCAAATAGGAAGCTTTGTTCCAGCAAGTTCGGCAACAATTGGAATAGTAGATAAAATATTTACTAGAGTTGGTGCATCAGATGATTTAAGTAGTGGACAAAGTACGTTTATGGTTGAAATGAATGAAGTTGCAAATATCTTAAAAGATGCTACACCAAAAAGTTTAGTAATTTTGGATGAAATAGGAAGAGGAACTTCTACTTATGATGGACTTTCTATTGCATGGGCTGTTGCAGAGTATATTGCAGATAAAGAAAAAATAGGTTGTAAAACATTGTTTGCAACACATTATCATGAATTATTAGAGCTAGAAGAAAAAGTTGAAGGAATAAAAAATTATCAAGTTGAAGTAAAAGAAAAAGGCGAAGATATAATTTTCTTGCGAAAAATTATTGAAGGCGGAACCGATGAAAGTTATGGTATTCATGTTGCAAAACTTGCAGGAGTTCCTAAAAATGTAGTAACAAGAGCAAATAAGATATTACGCTCACTTGAAAAAGGTGGAGTAAAAATAAAAGAAGAAAAAGAATCTAAAAAACAAGTAGAAGGTCAATTTGATTTATTTAATCTAAAACTTGCAGATATATCACATGAATTAGACAAAATAAATATAAATGAACTTACACCAATTGATGCATTAAATACTTTAGTAAAATTAAAAGATATGATAAAGTAAATAATTTATAACTTCTTGCATACAATAATCTTAAGAATTGTGTGTAAGGAGTTTTTTTATGTGTGGTTTTACTGGAATAGTAAATTTTGAGAAAGATATTTCTAATCAAACTTCAGTTATTAGAAATATGCTAGAAAAAATATCAAAAAGAGGACCAGATGAAGATGGTTTATACTTTTCTAAACATTCTAATTTAGGTCATAAAAGATTATCAATAATAGATATAGAAAATGGCAAACAACCAATGAGTGTAAGAATAAATGAAGTTACATATACAATAGTGTATAATGGGCAACTATATAATACTGAAGAGATTAGAAATGTTTTGATAGAAAATGGTTTTAAATTTAAAGGACATTCTGATACAGAGGTTTTATTAAAAGCATATATTTTTTATGGTAAAGATGTATGTAATCATTTAAATGGAATTTTTGCGTTTGCAATTTGGAATGATAAAAAAGGTGAATTATTTGTTGCAAGAGATCATTTTGGAATAAAGCCATTATATTATACAATTGTAGATAATAATTTTATTTTTGCTTCTGAAATAAAGGCAATTTTGGAACATCCACTTTGCAGTCCAGTTTTAGATAAACAGGGAATTTGTGAACTTTTTGGCGTTGGACCAAGCCATACCCCAGGAGTTAGTCCTTTTAAAGGAATATTAGAGTTAGAACCAGCTCATTTTATAGTTTACAGCAAAGATTGCTTTAGAAAAGAAGAGTATTGGAAATTAGAAACAAAAGAACATACAGATAATTTAGAACAAACTTGTGAGAAGATAAGATATTTATTAAAAGATTCTGTTGAAAGACAATTAGTTTCAGATGTACCAATAGGAACACTTCTTTCAGGAGGATTAGATTCAAGCATAATTTCAAAATATGCTTCAGATTACTATAAAAATAAATATGGTAAAAAGTTAAAAACATATTCAGTTGACTATGTTGACCAAGAGAAAAATTTTGTGAAAAATGATTTTCAGCCGAATCTAGACAATTATTATATAGATTTAATGGTTAACTTTTTAGGAACAGAACATAAGAAAATAATTTTAGATACACCAGAACTTTTTGAAGGCTTAGAAGATGCAATGATAGCCAGAGATTTTCCAGGAATGGCTGATGTTGATTCTTCATATTTACTATTTTTCAAAAATTTGAAAAAAGATATTACAGTAACACTTTCAGGAGAATGTTCTGATGAAATTTTTGGTGGATATCCATGGTATTTTAGAGAAGATAGTTTAAATAGTAACACTTTCCCATGGTCAATTGCCATTGATGAGAGACAAAAATTATTGAATAAAGATATTTCAAACAATATTTCATTAAGAGACTATATAAGTAATAGATATAATGAATCACTTTCAAAAATCGAATTTTTAAATAGCGATACAGAAGATAATAAAATGCATAGAAAATTGATTTATTTAACATCTAATTGGTTTATGCAAACACTTTTAGACAGAACAGATAGAATGTGTATGTTTAATGGATTTGAGGTAAGAGTTCCATTTTGCGATTATAGAATTGTTGAATATGCATGGAATATTCCATGGGAAATGAAGGCATATAAGGGAAGAGAAAAAGGATTATTAAGATATGCATTTGAAGGAATTCTGCCAGAAGAAGTTGTTTATAGAAAGAAAAGTCCTTATCCAAAAACTCATAATCCAAATTATATGAAAACAGTTAAGTCTGCACTATCTAAAATTATGGAAAATGAAAATGCTCCAATTAATAAAATTTTAAATAGGAAATATATTTTAGAAATTATAGAAACAGAAGGAAAAGCATTTTCAAGACCTTGGTTTGGGCAACTAATGACTGGACCACAACTTATGGCTTATTTAATTCAAGTAAATATGTGGCTTGAAAAATATAATCCTAAAGTTGAATTATAATGAAATTTTGAGATATAGTAAAAGTTCAAGAAGTCACACATTGTGTGACTTCTTTTTTGCAAGATATTCAATTTTGAATGATATGGTACTCTGCTTTTGGCTGTTAGTGGTTAATCATGAATAGAATCATATTGATCAATTAAATTTTTAAAGAAATTCCAGATGTCATCTAAGTTTTCTGCTACAGGAAATTTATCAGTAGTTTTGATATCTGATAAGAATAAACCATGACAGCCTTTTTCTTTACACTCAATAAGATTGCTTTCTTTATCATCAACTAACATACAAGGATAACCTGGATACAGATAATCTGCTTTACTTCTGTCATAAGGGACATATATGATATCACTATAAGCATCAGGAGAAATATTATCATTTGTCCAAAAACTTTTTTCCTGAGTGACACCAATCCGGTTAATTACTTTTGACAGTATTACAACATACGCAATAGCATTTATCCGTACCAATAAATTTGAAATACCAGGTCTTACTGGTATTGTCCGAAAATATCCAGGAGTCCACATATTAACTCTGGCATTTTTATCAGATTCGAATAAATTAAGAACTCCATCCATGTCGATGTAGAAAATAAATTGTTTTTTCAATGCAGTTTTCCTCCAATCGCTTCTGATTAATTAATACATAATTTATATCGCATATATATTAACATAAAATACCTACAATATCAAGCAAAAGAAGGCTATTTTTTTACCTAATATGTGTTGCTTTTTTATATATTTAATGATATAAATTAGGATATAAAAAATATAATCAGGAGGAATTATGGGCTTTTTTGATAAATTAAAGCAAGGCTTGGGAAAAACAAAGAATTCAATTGATGAAAAGATTAATAATGTGTTCAGCGTTTTTAGAAAAGTTGATGAAGAATTATTAGAAGAATTAGAAGAAGTTTTGGTAATGTCAGATATTGGAATGGAAACTTCAGTAAAAATAATAGATGAACTAAGAATTAAAATTAAAAAAGAAAAAATAGAAGATGAAGAGGCTGTAAAAAAAGCATTAAAAGAAATAATGGCAGATATATTAAATATTGCCGAACCTAAACTTAATTTGGAAACAAAACCATCAGTAATTTTAATTGTTGGAGTTAATGGTGTTGGAAAAACTACATCTATAGGAAAAATTGCAAACAATTTAGTTAAAGAAGGAAAAAGAGTTGTTGTTGCGGCAGCAGATACATTTAGAGCAGCAGCAGTTGAACAACTTGAAATATGGGCAGAAAGATCTGGTAGTCAAATTGTAAAAAAAGACGAAGGTGCAGATCCCGCATCAGTTGTTTTTGATGCTATACAAAAAACAAAGGAATCAGGAGCTGATGTATTAATTGTAGATACTGCAGGAAGATTACACAATAAAAAATATTTAATGGACGAGCTATTCAAAATAAAAAAAGTAATAGAAAAAGAAATGCCAGATGCTAGCAAAGAAGTTCTACTAGTTTTGGATGCAGAAACTGGACAAAATGCAATTTCACAAGTTAAGGCATTTAAGGAAACAACAGATATAACAGGCATTGTTTTAACAAAATTAGATGGAACTGCCAAAGGTGGAGTTGTACTTGGAATTGTTTCAGAAAATCAAATACCAGTTAAATTTATTGGTGTTGGTGAACAAATAGACGATATGCAGATATTTAATGCAGAAGATTTTTTAAATGCGATTATTTAATAAAAAATTAAAATTAACGAGTTCAATAGTTAAGAAAGGAAATTGATATGGAAAATAACAATTCAAAAGTTGAAGTCGCAAAAGCAGAAAATAATAAAAAAACTAAAGAAATAAAAAAGAAAACAAGTAAATTCAGAAAAATTGCAGTATTATTAGTTATATTAGCTTTTGCTGTAATTACAGGAATTTCTTTAAGAGCAGAATATTTGAATTATTTGGAAATTGGTGAAGAATATGTTTCAGTACTTTATCAAAAAATTCAAAATAAATATATAGTGCTAGGATTTACATTTGTAGTATCATATATTTTTGTATATATATTAAATAAGTTTATAACTAAAGGGTTAAAAAAATTCTTTGATGAAGAAAAAAAAGAAATGCCAAAACTTCCTAATAAAAGTTTGAGCTTAGTAATTGCTTTACTTGCAGGAATTTTTTCAGCAAGTATGCTTGCAGATAAATTAGCTATTTTTAATAACGCAGGAGAATTTGGACCTACAGGAATAGATCCTATATTTGGACTAGATATTGGATATTTCATGTTTACATTACCATTTATTCAAACATTACTTGTATTTTTAGGTGGTTTCTTTGTTGTTATTCTTGCATATATCGCATTATATTTTGTAATTGCATTAAACACATATTTTGATGGGGTTGATGGAGAAACTCTAAAAAAGAATACATTTGTTAAGTTAGAATTATTTGTTGTAGTATTACTTGTTGCAGTAATTTGTGTTTATATTTTTATAAATTCTCAAAATATTTTAACAGGAAACATGATTGAAATTTCAGATGAAAATGGTACAAGTTTAGTTGGTGCTGGAAAAGCTGATGTAACAATAAAAGTATGGGGATATAGAATATTAAGTTTTGTTATTGCTATTGCTGTTATTAGATTACTTAATTGTGTAAGAAAGGCAAACTTTAAACAAGGAATAATTTCAGCATTAATAGTTCCTGCTTATATAGTAGTATTATTTATAGTGTTAATAGGATTCCAATTTACATATGTTGGAAGAAATGAATTAGATGCTGAAAAAGATTATATTGGTTATAATATTAAAAATACAAAAAAGGCATATGGTATAGATATAGACCAACAAAATATTGATTCTTACTCATCAATAACTTTAGAACAAGTAGAAAATAACGAGGATGTTATAAATAATATTCCATTAATTACTCAAGATGTTACTTTAACAACAGTTGCAGAACATCAAGAAAATAGTGTTTATTATAATTATGAGAATACATTTTTAGCACTATATAAAATTGATGGAAGTGAAGAATTGGTATATATTACACCAAGAGAAATATTAACAGATAATACAATCAGCTATAATAATAAATCGTTAAAATATACACATGGATATTCTGCTGTTGTAAGTTCAGCAACAGACGTTGATGAAAATGGTTATGCAAAATATATTTTATCAGACTTTACTAGTCAAGATGTTTTAAATATTAAAGAACCAAGAATATATTTTGGACTAGAAACAAATAGTACAATAAAAACAAACACATCATTTGGAAAAGAATATGATTATCCTATAACAGCTTCAAAATATGAAGAAAACACATATAATGGTAAAGCCGGATTAAATTTAGGATTTTTAGACAGAATTGTGTTAGCATTTAGTGAAAAAAATCCAAGACTTGCTTTATCAACAGATATAACAGAGAATACAAAAATTGTTTCAAATAGAAATATAATTGAAAGAGCAAAGAAGATATTACCAGATGTATTATATGATGAAAACCCATATTTAGTTATAACAGATGAAGGAAAATTAGTATGGGTATTAGATGGATATACAAGATCTTGTAATTATCCATATTCTCAAATAACAACAATAGATATAAAAGGTTATAGAGAAAGATTAAATTATATTAGAAATTCTGTAAAAGTATTAATTGATGCTTATGATGGAACAACAACATTTTATATTACAGATAAAACAGACCCAATAATAATGACATATAAAAATATGTATCCAGATTTATTTACAGAAAAAGAATTACCAAATGATATAAAAGAACATATAGTATATCCAAAATTCTTATATAATATTCAAGCAGACATGATGAATATGTATCATGACATTAGTGAAGATACTTTATATAGAGCAGATGATATTTGGCAAATAACAATAAAATCAAGCTCAACAAATTCAAAAGTAGCTGGTGTAAGAATGGAACCATATTACACAATGCTTAAAACTATAGATAGTGATAAAGCAGAGTTAGGATTAGTTTTAACTTATAACAAATTAGAAAAACAGAATATTACTTCTTATTTAGTAGGTACTGTTGAAAATGGAAAAGCTGAACTTTCTTTATATAAATTCAATTCAGAAAGTAATGTTGTTGGTATAATGCAACTTAATAATCAAATTGAACAAGATGAGAGAATTTCTAAAGAATTAGAAGCAATAAATACAAGTGGAACAAAACTTATTAAAAATATGATAATTGTTCCAATAAATAAATCATTATTATATGTTGAACCTGTATATCAAGTAATGCTTAATGAAAGTGAAATTCCTGTCCTTAGAAAAGTTATTGTGGCATCTGGAAATACAGTAGCAATAGGAGATACTTTAGATGCGGCAATTACAAATTTATTTAATGATGCTTATGCAGTAGATTTAGAATTTGTAAATGTTGAAGATATAAATGCTTTAATAGATTCTGTTATAAAAGCAAATAATAATTTAAAAAGTTCTATAGATTCTAAAGACTTAGAAATGGTTGGAAAAGATGTGTCAAGTCTACAAGCTATAATCAATCAATTGGAAACTGCTAGAAAAAATGAGCTTGAAAAAGAAGCTGAACAAAATAAATTAAATAATGAATCAAATACATTAGAAGGAAATACAGTAAGCAATGTACAAAATTCAATAGATAGAAATGTAACAAATCAAAATATATTAAATACAGTAAATAATTAATAATTTTAGAAAATACTATGGGAAAGTTTTTTGAAAATATTAAAAACTTTCCTAGTTATATAAAATTTGAAAGGTAAGTAGTAATATGAATTTAGCAAATAAATTAACTATTTTTAGAGTAATTTTAGTTCCTATTTTTGTAATAGTAGGATATTTAGGTGTATTAGGAGTAATTTCAGGAGAGTGGCTTGGAATACCAACATTTTTCTGGATAATGAATTTAATATTTGTTATAGCATCTATAACAGATAAATTAGATGGTTACATAGCACGTTCAAGAAATCAAGTTACTACATTTGGTAAGTTTTTAGATCCATTAGCAGATAAGATATTAGTTTTATCTGCTCTTGTTATGCTTGTAGAATTTGGTAAAATTCCAGCTTGGATACCAATAATAGTTTTAACTAGAGAGTTTTTGGTAAGTGGATATAGACTTTTAGCAGTAGAAAATGGAGGAAAAGTTATTGCAGCATCTATTTGGGGAAAATTAAAAACAGTTACTCAAATGATTGCAATAATTTTAGTATTTGTAGATAAATATAATTTCTTTGATTTTGTAAGAGGAACAACAAACCAAGCACAAGCATTAAGTAGTAGTTTTCAAATATATATGTCTCAAGGAAGTATGGTTTTAAATGTACTAACATCAGTTCTTATGCTAGTATCTGTAGTAGCTACTATTTTTTCAGGATATGATTATCTAAAAAATGGAAAAGATTTATTTAAAGATGCTAAATAAAATAATTATTTGTTAAAATAAGTAAAAGAGGAAAACTAATGAGTAAAGAAGACGCAAAAAAGAGAATTAAAGAACTTAAAGATATTACTTCATATCATGCAAAAAAATACTATGATGAAGATGAACCAGAAATTAGTGATTTTGAATATGATATGCTTATGCTTGAACTTAGAAACTTAGAAAAACAGTATCCGGATTTAATAACATCAGATTCTTTAACACAACACGTTGGAGGAACTGTAAAAGAGGGATTTGAAAAGGTTGAGCATGAAGTACCACTTCAAAGCTTACAAGATATATTTGATTTTGATGAATTATATGCTTTTGATGAAAGAGTTAAAAAGACAATAGATACAGTAGAAGATGATGGTATGGAACAAATTCAATTTGAAATGCCAGAAGAACCAATTAATCAAAGCAAAATAAAATATGTTGTTGAAACAAAAATTGATGGATTAGCTGTAAGCTTAGAGTATAAAAATGGAATTTTTATAAGAGGAGCAACTAGGGGTGATGGACTTATTGGAGAAGATATAACAGATAACTTAAAAACAATAAAAAATATTCCAAAAAAATTGAAAGAACCTATAGATATTATTGTTAGAGGCGAAGTATTTATTGGAAAAAAAGAATTTGAAAAAATGAATCAAGAAAGAGAAGAGAATGAAGAGACTTTATTTGCAAATGCTAGAAATGCTGCTGCAGGTTCTCTAAGACAGCTAGATTCAAAAATTGCTGCATCAAGACCATTAGACATATATATTTTTAATGTTCAAAAATCAGAAACAAAAAAATTTACTTCTCATATTGAATCATTGGAATACTTAGAAAAAATAGGATTTAATGTAAACCCTGTAAAAGTTTTATGTAATAATATCTCAGAAGTAATTGAAGAAATAAATAATATAGGTGATAATAGAGATAGATTAACATTTGGAATTGATGGTGCAGTTATTAAAGTTGATGATTTGAACTATAGAGAGATTTTAGGTTCAAATTATAAAACACCAAAGTGGGCAATTGCCTATAAATATCCACCAGAGCAAAAAGAAACAATTCTTAAAGATATAATATTTCAAGTTGGTAGAACTGGAGCTATTACACCAATGGCAATTCTAGAACCAGTAAAAGTGGCAGGTTCTACAATATCTAAAACAACACTTCATAATGAAGATTTTATAAAAGAAAAAGATTTAAGAATTGGAGACACTGTTGTAATTCAAAAAGCAGGAGACGTTATACCAGAGGTTGTAGATGTTCTTAAAGAAAAAAGAAATGGAACAGAAAAAGAATTTGTAATGCCAACTAAATGCCCTGTATGTGGAGCTGATGCTATAAGAGAAGAGGGAGAATCAGCAGTTAGATGTATAGGCGTAGAATGCCCTGCAAAGCAATATAGAAATATTCTTCATTTTGCATCACGTGAAGCGATGAACATAAAAGGTCTTGGAGATAGTATAATTGAAGAATTTTTAAATAGAAATTTAATTTCTGGAATTGCAGATTTATATACTTTGAAATTAGAAGATATTGCATCATTAAAGAAAAATGGACAAAAGTTTGCTCAAAACTTAATAGATAGTATAAATGAAAGCAAAAACAACGAATTATATAGATTAATAAATGGTTTAGGAATCAGACACATAGGTGCTAAAGCTGCTAAGCAATTAGCCAAAAAATATAATAATATGGACAACCTTCAAAATGCATCTTTAGAAAGTTTAATTAATATTGATGATATGGGCGAAATAATGGCAGAAAGTGTATTTGAATTTTTTGCTCAAGATCAAACTAAAGATTTAATTCAAAAATTAAAAGATGCTGGTTTAAATATGAAATCTGAAGAAACTTCAAGTGGAGATGGAAGATTTGATGGTATGACTTTTGTATTAACTGGAGGGTTAGAAAATTATTCAAGAAAAGAAGCAGAAGAAATAATAGAAAGTTTTGGTGGTAAAACATCATCATCAGTTTCTAAAAAAACTACTTATGTTTTAGCAGGAGAAGATGGCGGAAGTAAATTAACAAAAGCTCAAAGTCTAGGAATACCAATAATAACAGAAGAAAAATTTATAAATATGATAAGTGAGTAAAAAATGAAAAAGTTTTATAATCATGTTAAAAGAAATATAAAAATAACAAAGGAAAGAGGTAAAGAAATGAACGAACAAACAAATGAAAAGTATGGATTTTATAATACTATTGTAGCTTGGGCTTGTATTATATGGGCGGTAGCCTCAATTGGATTAATGATTTATTTTACAGGATTAAATCAAGTAACATTTGCAATTATGACTGTAGGACAACTATTTGTAATAATGGGAATTATTTTATTAAATAGAAAGAAATTATCTGGAGCTATTGCAACACTTGCTGGATTAAGTTGTGTAATAATCCCAGCAGTAAATGAATGGGGAGGAATGTTTTTTGGTAATGTACAAGGAAGCAAGATTTTCCCTTCATTATTATCAACAGCAATTGGATTAATTGGATTAGCAATGATGATAGTACCTGGAGTTTTAGAGGATATTGCAAAATCTAAATGTAAAAAGATAGTAACTGGAGAATGTGTAGATTTTGATCAAAATACATTACAAGATGGTTCTACTGTATATGCTCCAATTTATCAATATGAATATAATGGAAATTTGTACACAAAATGTACTAATAAGTATAGAAAAACAGGATTACCAGATATAGGACATAAAATGGAATTGAAAATTAATGAATTTAATCCTCAAGAAGTTTATTTTGAAGCATCAAGTGCCTCAAAGATGATTATATATATTTTAGGAGCAAGCTTCTTTATTATGGGATTAGGAATGATTTTAACTATATTCGGCATTTAAAACAGAAAGGATACCAGCAGTGAAAGATAAATATACATTTGAGATGTTTTGGGAAGACCTAGATAATGGCTATAGAATATACTATAGCTATTTAGGTTGTAGATATTTAGTTTACAAAATGACTAAAAATTGCTATAAAAATGAACTTATACAGGCTCCAGAAAAGTGTCCACATCCAAAGAATGCAATGTATACACTAAAAAGAGTCAAAGAATTATTTCCTTTTATGGAAGAATTGGAATATGATACAGGCTTAAATTTAGATTAGAACTTGGGGGAGTTTACTTATAAATGGAAGATAATATACTAGATCCAAATTTAATAGATGAAGAAGACTATCAAGAAGTTTCTTTAAGACCTAAAAAATTAAATGAATACATAGGTCAAAATAAAGTTAAAGAAAGCATGAGAGTATATATTGAAGCAGCAAAGAAAAGAGGCGAAGCTTTAGACCATGTACTTTTATATGGACCTCCAGGACTTGGAAAAACTACTCTTTCTAATATTATTGCAAATGAGCTTGAAAGTAATATAAAAATTACTTCAGGACCAGCCATAGAAAGACCAGGAGATTTAGCTGCTCTACTTACAAACTTATCAGAAAATGATGTTTTATTTATTGATGAAATACATAGAATGAATAAAAATATAGAAGAAATATTATATCCTGCATTAGAAGACTATTGCTTAGATATAATAATTGGAAAAGGACCTACAGCAAAGTCTATAAGATTAGATTTACCTAAATTTACTCTAGTTGGTGCTACAACAAGAGTTGGCTCTTTATCAACACCACTTAGAGATAGATTTGGAATTGTAGCAAAATTAGAATTGTATTCTGTAAAAGATTTAACAACAATAATAGAACGCTCTAGTGAGCTTTTAGGAATACAAATAGAAAGAGAAGCAGCAATAGAACTTGCAAAACGTTCTAGAGGAACTCCTAGAATTGCAAATAGATTGTTAAAAAGAATTAGAGATTATGCAATGGTTTTAGGAGATGGCACATTAACTTTAGATATTACAAAAATGGCACTAGAAAAATTAGATATAGATGATTTAGGGTTAGATAATACAGATAGAAAAATACTAGAAACAATAATTTACAAATATAATGGAAAAGCTGTTGGAGTAGAAACATTAGCTGCAACTTTGAATGAAGAAGTTGAAACAATAGAAGATGTTTATGAACCATACTTAATGCAAATAGGATTTTTAGCAAGAACTCCAAGAGGAAGAGTTGTTACTGCTACAGGATATGAACATTTGGGAATAGAATATAAAAATTAGAGGATTAATGAATGAAAAAAGTTATAGTAATTGGAGCTGGACCAGCTGGTTTAACAGCAGCATATAAATTATTAGAAGATAAAAATAATGAGTATGAAGTTATTATTTTGGAAGAGTCTGATGATATTGGAGGAATTTCAAAAACAGTAAAATATAATGGAAATAGAATGGATATAGGTGGGCATAGGTTCTTTTCTAAAGATCAAGAAGTTATGGATTTTTGGGAAAATTTAATGCCTATTCAAGGAGAAAATTCTTTTGATGATGAGAAATTAGGAAGAGAAAAACCACTAAAACAGGGTGGACCTAATCCTCAAGAACAAGATAATGTTATGCTTGTAAGAACTAGAGTGTCAAGAATATATTATCTAAAAAAATTCTTTGATTATCCTATTAGTTTAAAATTGCAAACATTTACTAATATGGGATTTATTCGTACACTTAAAGCTGGTTTTAGTTATTTAAAATCAATTTTTATAAAGAAAAAAGAAGATTCTTTAGAAAATTTTTATATAAATCGTTTTGGAAAAGTTTTATATAGTATGTTTTTTGAAAAATATACTGAAAAACTTTGGGGAAGACACCCTAAAGAAATTTCAGCAGATTGGGGAGCACAAAGGGTTAAAGGTGTTTCTATAAGTGCTGTAGTTAAAGATGCTTTTTCAAAAATATTTAAATCTAAAAAGAAGAAAGAAGAAGTTGAAACTTCTTTAATAGAACAATTTTGGTATCCTAAATATGGACCAGGACAATTATGGGAAACTTTGGCAGAAAAAATAGAAAAAAATGGTGGAAAAATATTAAAAGGATATTCAGTAAAAAAATTAAAAATAGAAAACAACACTGTAAAAAGTGTAGTTTGTGATATAAAAGGAGTAGAAGTAATTTTAGAGGCAGATATATTTATTTCTACAATGCCAGTTAAAGATTTAGTGGCAGGATTCACTGGAATAGAAGTTCCTCAAAATATGAAAGATATTGCACAAGGACTTCCTTATGTAGATTTCCAAACTGTTGGTGTTTTAGTTAAAAAAGTTAAATTAGAAAACAAAACAAAAATGAAAACATTAGGAAATATTGTTCCAGATTGCTGGATTTATGTTCAAGAGCCAGAAGTCAAAATGTTACGACTTCAAATATTTAATAACTGGTCTCCATACCTCGTAAAAGATGCTGAAAATACTGTATGGATTGGACTAGAATATACTTGTATAGAAAATGATAAATATTGGAACATGAGTGATAAAGAATTTTCAGAATTTGCTATTAATGAACTTGCAAGTATGAATCTTATAGATAAGGAAGATGTTTTAGATTCACATAGAGAAAAAATAAAAAAAGCTTATCCAGCTTATTTTGATACTTACGAAAACATGGATAAACTTATTGAATATTTAAATACATTTAATAACTTATATTGTATTGGTAGAAATGGTCAACATAGGTATAACAATATGGATCATTCAATGGCAACAGCATTTGAAGCAGTAAAAAATATAAAAGAAGGAATTACAACAAGAGATAATATTTGGAATGTAAACACTGAAAAAGAATATCATGAAACAAAGTCAAATTAATTTTGTTGTAAAAAGTTATAGATGAAAAGAAATTATTCAAAACTTTTAACTAAATTAATAATAGCGCTATTTTTAGAAGTAATTGTTTTTAACATTACTTCTTATCGCGCTTTATTGGGAAATTTTGAAAGAATAGAATTTAATCAATTTGAATTTGTAAAATATCAAGGATCAAAAGCAATATTAAAAATAGATAATATAAATAAAGAAATTGCAACTGTAAAAATAAATTTTACAGAAGATATAGATGATGTAAGAGAATATCAAATATATTTTTCTGATGAAACAAGCTCAGAGTTTAGAGGGCTAAATTCCAAAATTTATGTTCCAGAAAATGAAAAATCAAAATATATACCATTATATTTATCTGGAAAAGTTAATAGACTTGAAATTGCAATAGATAAAGATATATATAACAATAACAATTTAGAAAGTATTGTTATAAATGAGAAAATTCCTTTTGAATTCAATATAGTAAGATTTCTAATTGTTTTGGGAATATTAATTTCTATGTATTTCTTAAAATATGAAGAAAATATAAATAAAGAATACTCACCAAAAAACTTAACTCAAGAGCTAGTTCTACTTTTTGTTCTTGCAATATTTTTTACAATTTCAATATTTATAAATCAAAATTCAATAGAACCAGATGAGCATAAAATATACAATGAAAAATTTGTAAATGCAGTATATAATGGATCATTTGCTTTGCTAGAAGAACCAAGTGAAGCTTTTATGGAACTTGAAAATCCTTATGATGATTTAGAAAGAAGTAAATTGGAAAGAGGAAAAGATTACTTGTGGGATACTGCATATTATAATGGAAAATATTATGTATATTTTGGAATATTACCACTACTAGTTTTCTTTTTACCTTATTATGCTATATTCAAAAAATATTTAGATATGGGAATTGTAATATTTATATTATCTATGATGATATTTATTCTATTAAAGGAAATTTTACTAAAAATCGTAAATAGATATTTTAAAGATATATCATTTAAATTTGTACTATATTCATTAATAACTCTTTGTGCAGGTTCATTAATATTATATGCAGATGGAATGTCAAGATTTTACGAATTAGCAGTTTTGTCTGGGCTTACTTGTGTTCTTTTGGGAATATATTTTATATTAAAATCATTAGAAACTGATGAAAAAAAGTATATTAATATATTTTGGGGAGGCCTTTTCCTAGCATTATCTGTTGCTTGTAGGCCAACAGATTTACTTGCATCACTATTAATACTACCTTATCTAATAAAATTATTAGTAGAAAATCTAAAAAAAGCAAAATCAGATAAAAAGCCTTTATTAAAGCTAATAGTATCTAGCGGAATTCCTTATATCACAATTGGAATTATATTAATGATATATAATTATATAAGATTTGAAAATCCATTTGAATTTGGAGCAAAATATCAATTAACTGTAATAAATATGGGAGCGTTAAAAAGCAGAATATTTGCAATTCCTACAGGATTAATTGCGAATATATTTAGTATACCAAACTTTATACCTGATTTTCCATTTATAACAAATCACAATAAACTATTAGAATTTTATGGATATTATTACATAGAAAACATGATAGGCGGATTATTTATGATTGCCCCAATTTGCTTTATGAACTTTTTAGTAATAAAAGCAAATAAGAAAACAGAAAATAAAGAATTAAAAACTATAATAAATTCCTTAATAATTGTAGGAACTTTAATTGCAATATTAAGTATTATGATGGCAGGAAGTAATCAAAGGTATTTAATTGATTATGCATGGATGTTTATTATGTCTGGTATATTAATATTTATTGTTTTATTTAATAGCTTTAAAAGTGATGAAACTAAAAATATATTAAAAAAAGTTTTTGGAACAATTACAGTATTTACTTTACTAATAGGAATAATTTCAGGGATTGTTTCAGAAAAAGAAAATATGAAAAATTATTCATCAAAAACATATTATCAAACTAAGTATATGATATGTTTTTGGGAATAGAAGAGGGAGAAATAAATGAAGTTATTAATGCATACTTGTTGTGCTCCTTGTAGTGTATACTGTATAGATTCTTTAAGAGCAGAAGGAATTGAACCTGTTTCATATTGGTTTAATCCAAATATTCATCCATATATAGAATACAAAACAAGAAGAGATACATTAATTGATTATGCAAAAAGTATTAATCTTGAATTAATTATTGATGAAAATTACGGATTAAGAGAATTTTGTAAAGAAGTAATAGATGATTTAGATAATAGATGTGTTAAATATTGTTATAGAGTTCGTATAGAGCAAACTGCAAAATATGCCAAAGAAAATGGTTACGATTGTTTTACAAGTACACTTTTTGTTAGTCCATATCAAAATCATGATGAACTAAAAAAAGTTTGTGAAGAAATGGCAAACAAATATGATATAGAATTTTTATATAGAGATTTTAGAATAGGTTTCAGAGAAGGACAAAATAAAGCTCGTGAATTAGGTTTATATATGCAAAAATATTGTGGTTGTGTTTTTTCCGAAGAAGATAGATATTCACAAAAAATTGAAAAAGATAAGAAAAAATATAGCTAGATTAACAAAAGTCTTGCAATTTGGGCAATTGCTGTGATATAATACAAAAACGTTTCATAACCCAAGGAGGTATTATTATGGCATCTAAAACTCAAAATCGGAAAACACTAAATTTCACAACTATTCACAAACGTATTTCTGAGCAAGGCAAAACCATTTCAGAAATAGCTCCTGAATACAGCATGACAGAAGAAGCATTTATTCAGGAAATGAAGAGTGGTTTAGGACCCAAAGTTTTTTCAAGTTTGAAAAAAACGAGTGAAAAAAATGAAAAAGCTCGGGAAAGAATGAAATCTTCTGCAGAAAGAAAGAGAAAGAATTTTCAAAAGCAATTGGAAAGCAAGCAAAGTGCTGCAAGTAAACAAGTAGCAAATGAAAGTTTGGCAGATGTAGCTATGCAAAATACATCTGATGTTATACCTCAACATGATACTACCCAAGAAACAGAAACAAATAACATTTTCAGAATTGAAAACTTATTAAGCTTGAAAAGAGAGCTTGAAAGTACAATTCAGTCTTGGAATATTGCTATAAAATCTTCTCAAGAACGTTGTAGAGAAAAAGAAAATGAGGTAAAGCGAGTAGAAGAAGAATTAAACAGATTAAAAAACCAACTGCAACAGGCACAGAAAGATTTATTAGATAGTGAAAATGCATATCAAAATAATGTAAGAATGTGCAAAATGCAGGAAGAAAAACTGCTTGAAATAGATTGTCAAATTGAGCAAATTAGGCAGAGTTCTATTTATTTGGTTGCACCAGGATATCATGGAACTGTTCCTAAGTATGGCCGTTTTATTTCTACAGAACCAATTTCAGGAATAGAAAATGTAGAAATTCAAAGTGGAGAAGTTCTGTTTAATGATGAAAGTTTGAGCGCTATGATGGAGTGTGGGTATTTTGATGTAAGAGAATACATGAGAGCAATTGAATTTGCCAAAATGTGTATTGCTTTTATTGCAGAAAATAACCAGTATAAGATTTTGATTGATGATGAAAGAATTTTAAAAGTACTTAAAACTCAGGAAATTGAAGTTTAAGATTACTGTAAATGGAAGCATAATTATGTTTAGAAATTATTTGGAAAAGGCAAGCTATATAGCTTGCCTTTTTTCATAGTTTTATGGTACAATCAGCATAAGATTTTAATGGAAGATTATAATATAAATAAATAATTATAATCAGGAGGTAATATTGGAAAAATTAGTTGTTATAGATGGAAATAGTATACTAAATAGAGCATTTTATGGAATTATGAGTAGTAAAATGTTACAAACTGCAGATGGAACATATACAAATGCTGTATATGGTTTTTTAGCTATAATGTTTAAATTAGTTGAAGACATAAATCCAGATTATATGGTTGTAGCATTTGATGTAAAACATCCAACTAAAAGACATGAAATGTATGCAGAATATAAAGGAACAAGACATGGAATGCCAGATGAACTTGCAGCTCAAATGCCTATAATAAAAGAAGTTTTAACAGCAATGAATATAAAAATTATAGAACTTGCAGGATATGAGGCTGACGATATTTTAGGAACACTTGCTAAATATTCTGAGAAGAAAGGTGTAGATGTAACACTACTTACAGGAGATAGAGATTCATTCCAATTAGCCTCAGATAGAACAACAATAAGAATACCAAGAACTAAAAATGGAAAAACAGAAACAGAGAATTTTGATAGAAATAAAGTATTAGAAGTATATGGGATAGAGCCAGAAGAACTTATAGAAGTAAAAGGATTAATGGGAGATAAATCAGATAATATTCCAGGTGTTCCAGGAGTAGGAGAAAAAACAGCTTTAAATTTAATTAAAGAATTCCATTCAGTGGATACTATTTATGAAAAATTAGAAGCAGGTGAACCAATTGCTAAAGGAAAATTAAAAGAAAATTTAGAAGCAAATAAAGATTTGGCAATTCTTTCAAGAGAATTAGGAAGAATTGATGTAAATGCTCCTATTGAAAAAGAACTAGAATTATTTAAAGTAAGAGAGTGGGATAACAAAAAGGTTTTAGAATTATTTAAGAATTTAAGATTTAATAGATATATTGATAGATTTAATTTAGAACAACTTCAAGCTGATAATAAGGAAGAAAGAGAAGTAAAAGATCTTTTTGAATATATTGAACTAAAAGAAAATAAAGATCTAGAAGAACTAATTTTTAAAATTGAAAAAGAAAAGATAATTTATTATTACTTTGAGAAAATAAATAAAAATGATGAAAATTTAATTATAAAAAAAGAAATTAAATATATAAATATATATAATGAAGATAAAGTTTACAATTTAGAATTTTCACAAGAGATATTAAAAAGAATTTTTGAAAATGAAGAAATTTTAAAATGTGGTCATAATTTAAAAGAAGATTATATAATATTAAAACAAAGCAATATAAATTCAAAAAACATGATGTATGATGCCAAAGTTGCTAGTTACATTTTAAACTCAGTGTCTAATGCATATTCTATTCAAGATATAGCTAGACAATATCTTGATTTGGATATATCTGATTATGAAGAAAAGCAAGAAAAAAGTGAGGTTCAAACAAGTTTATTTGATGAAATGCAAGATACACAAAATGTTGAAAAAGCTAATTATATAAATGCTTTAAATGCGTATGTAATCGGAAAAACTAGACAAATAATATTATCTGAATTAGAAAAAATTAATTCTACTGATTTGTTTAATAATATCGAGATGCCAATTGTAGCAATATTAGCAGATATGCAATATGAAGGTATGTATGTTGACGAAAAGGAATTAATAAAATATGGAGAAAATTTAAAAAAACATATTGAAGAATTAAGAATTGATATATATGAAATGGCTGGCGAAGAATTTAATATTAATTCTCCAAAACAATTAGGTGTAATTTTATTTGAAAAATTAGAATTAAAACCATGTAAGAAAACAAAAAGTGGATATTCAACAGATGTAGATGCTTTAGATAAAGTTAAAGATGAGCACCCTATTGTAGAAAAAATATTAGAATATAGACAATTAATGAAATTAAATTCTACCTATGTAGAAGGAATGATTCCGTTTATAAATCCTAAAACTGGAAGAATTCATACATTCTTTCATCAAACAGTTACAGCAACAGGTAGATTAAGTAGTACAGATCCAAATTTACAAAATATACCAACTAGAAGTGAAATTGGAAAAAAACTAAGAAAAGTATTTAAGCCAGAAGAAGGAAAAATATTTGTTGATGCGGATTATTCTCAAGTAGAATTAAGAGTATTGGCTCATATGTCAAATGATGAAACAATGATAGAAGCATTTAATGCTGATAGCGATATTCATACTATATGTGCATCACAAGTGTTTAAAGTTCCAGTAGAAGAAGTTTCAAAACAATTAAGAAGTAAAGCTAAAGCTGTTAATTTTGGAATTGTTTATGGTATAAGTGAATTTGGTTTAGCAGAACAAATTGATATAAAGAGAAACGAAGCCAAAGAATATATTGAAAAATACTTAGATACGTATCATGGAATAAGAGATTACATGAATAATATTGTTGAAGAGGCAAAGAAAAATGGATATGTATCAACATTATTTGGAAGAAGAAGATATATTCCAGAACTTAATTCTAAAAATTATATGATAAGAAAATTTGGAGATAGGGCTGCTATGAACACTCCAATACAAGGAACAGCAGCAGATATCATGAAACTAGCAATGATAAAAGTTTACAATGAATTAAAAAATAGAAACATGAAATCTAGAATAGTATTACAAATTCATGACGAACTTTTAATAGAAGCAGTTTTAGAAGAAAAAGAAGAAGTAGAAAAATTATTAAAAGAATGTATGGAAACAAGTTGCAAACTTTCTGTACCACTTACTGTTGATGTAGAAGAAGGAAATAGTTGGTATCAAGCCAAATAAGCCCAAAGATACATTTTCAATTTAATAAAAAGATAGAAGGAAAAAAATATGAAAAAATTTAAAAAAAAGAAAAAAGAAGATTTGTTTGAAAATTATTCTAAAAAAAATATAACAGTATATTTAATTCTTAGAGCTTTAGTTATTATAACACTAATAAGACAAGTTTTTTTAGGAAATTGGAACAACGTATTTTTATGTGCATTAACATTAGGATTATTTTTAGTTCCTGTATTAATAGATAAAAAATTTAATATTCAACTTCCAGATGCTTTGCAAATTATAATCTTATTATTTATATATTCAGCTGAAATTTTGGGAGAAATAAATGAGTATTATATAGTAATAAAACATTGGGATACAATGCTCCACACATTAAATGGATTTTTATGTGCTGCTATTGGTTTTTCACTTATAGATATATTAAATCGTAAAGAATTTTTTCATGCAACAATGTCAGCAGCGTTTGTTGCATTAGTAGCTTTTTGTTTTTCAATGACAATCGGTGTTTTATGGGAATTTTTTGAATTTGGAATGGATACAGTATTTTTAACAGATATGCAAAAAGACAGAATAGTTACTACAGTTTCGACAGTAAATCTTCATCCTGATGGAAAAAATAAACCAGTAGTTATAAAAAATATAAATAAAACAATTATTGAATCTATAGATGAAAATGGAAATAAAATAGAAAATGTTATAGATAATGGATATTTAGATATAGGAATAAATGATACAATGAAAGATTTAATAGTTAATTTTGTTGGTGCAGTGACATTTTCAATTATAGGATTGCTTTATATTAAAAATAAAGATGAATATAAATTTGCTGCAAATTTTATTCCAGTAATGAGAAAAAGTAGTAAAAGTTAAAATGGCTAAATTTGAAAATTCTTGTATAGAAAACTATGTGTATAATTGCATAGTCTAGAGTCTTTTGACATTATGCTACAAGAATTGATAAAACAAATTTACATAATTATTGACAAATGTAAAATTATGTTGTAAAATATGTGTTGTAAAAATATTATCAAGAGTGGACGAGAGAATCGGCTTTTAGACTCCACAGCAACCTATTCATTTAGGTGCTAATACCGACAGAGCGCAAAAAGATGCTTTGAGTGATGATTATGGTAATAACATGAATTATTCAGAGAACTCTATTTGTGCGTAGAGTTCTTTTTTGTGCGTTATAAATAGAAATGGAGGAAAATTATGAAAAGATTATTTACATCAGAAAGTGTTACAGAGGGGCATCCAGATAAATTATGTGATTATATATCAGATAGTGTTTTAGATGCTTATTTTGAAAAAGACCCATATTCAAGAGTAGCTTGTGAAACAGTTGCTGGAAAAGGCCAAATTTTAGTTACAGGAGAAATTACTTCAAATGCAGAAGTTGATATTGAACAAATAGTAAGAAATGCAATAAAAGAAGTTGGTTTCGATAATTCTGAAACAGATATAGATTATAGAACTTGCAAAGTATTACTAAATATATCAAAACAATCAGCAGATATAGCTTTAGGAGTTGATAAATCTTTAGAAAATAAAGAAGGATTAGTAGAAGAATCAGAAGGTGCAGGAGATCAAGGTATGATGTTTGGCTTTGCAACAGATGAAACAGAAGACTATATGCCAATGCCAATATACTTAGCTCACAAATTAGCTAAAAGATTAACTCAAGTTAGAAAAGAAAAAATAATTGATTACATAAGACCTGATGGAAAAGTTCAAGTTACTGTTGAATATGAGAAGGACAAGCCTTCAAGAATAGATACAATAGTTGTATCTACACAACATAATAGTGATATTGATTTAGATAAATTAAAATCAGATATTAAAGAATTCGTAATAAAACCAATAGTTCCAAGCGAACTATTAGATGATCAAACAAAATATTACATAAATCCAACAGGAAGATTTGTAATTGGAGGACCATTAGGAGATAGTGGGCTAACAGGAAGAAAAATAATTGTAGATACTTATGGTGGATATAGTCGTCATGGTGGTGGAGCATTTTCTGGAAAAGATCCAACAAAAGTTGATAGATCAGCTGCATATATGGCAAGATTTATTGCTAAAAATATTGTTGCAAATGGTTTTGCAAAAAAATGTGAAATTCAACTTTCTTATGCAATTGGAGTTGCTGAACCACTTTCTATTTATGTTGATACATTTGGAACAGGAACAATTCCAGATGGTGAAATTGTAAAGAAAATTAGAAAAACATTTAAATTAACACCAAGAGGTATTATTGAGAGCTTAGATTTAAGAAGACCAATATACAAGAAAACAACTAATTATGGACACTTTGGAAAAAAAGATTTGCCATGGGAGCAATTAATTAAATTATATTAAAAGACATAGAATAAAAAAACAGAGAGTTAATATATATTTTTTAAAATTTTTGCCCAATCTTTGCTGAATTCTCAGCAAAATTGGTGCCCGCCATTTAGGCCCAGAATTTTAAAATAATATATATTAACTCTCTATTTATAGTTATAATTTATAAATTTTAATTTAATTAAATTAATCGTTTCCATATGCAATCTAATTGTAACATAGGAATTATTGACTTTTTGTATGATTATTTATATAATTTAACTGAAAAATATTAGGTTTTTTGCAATAATAATTAAAAAATTATTGATTTATACATAAGAGGTGATAAATTGAAATATAAAAGATTAGTAATAGTTATAGTAGTAATAATGTTAATTTCATATTTAGCAATGGGATTTATACCTGTAACTTCAAACAAAGCTTATGCGGCCAAAGTTCCTGCTGGAACTTTAAGCAGAGATATAGAAGGACTAGATGAAAATTTATATCCAGGATATAAGCAATTAATAAAAAATGTACAATCAAAACATGGAAATTATACATTTTTGCTTTATTATACTGGAATGAATTGGAATGAAGTTTTAGTAACAGAATATCAAGGGCATGGAAGAAGCCCATTAAATTTATTTCAAATAGGAACAAATTATAATGGAATGTGGATTTGCCCAATATGTGGTAATAAAGCTTATGATAATGGTTCTTGGTGCTGTGCTTCATTAGAAGCTTTAGCTTATATGATGGATCCAAGAGCATCAATTAATGAAAATGATGTTTTCCAATTTAAAGATTTAGAAGGCGGAGATGTTACATATAATGATATTGCTAGAGTAGTTGCTAATTATGGATCTTATTTAAATAATGGTGAAGCAATTCAGGCTATTGTTGATGCAAGTAATCAATATAATATAAATGGATATTTCTTAGTTGCTAAAATAATAAATGAACATGGAAAAAATGGTTCAACATTAAGTAATGGAAATGGTTATAATGGAAATTATAGAGGATGTTACAATTATTTTAATATTGGTTCTACTGGTAATGGAAGTGCAAATATAATAAATAATGGACTATCTTATGCACAAAGTCATGGATGGACTTCAATTAGAGCATCAATATTAGGAGGCTCTGCTGTTGTAAAAGAAAGTTACATAACAAAATACAGTCAAAATACATTATATTATCAAAAATTTAATGTATCTGGAAAATCACCTTTAGCATCACACCAATATCAACAAAATATAATGGCAGCTCAGAGTCAAGGAACAAGTTTGAAAAATTATTATAGTGATTTAAACGTGAATAATCATGTTTTTATAATACCAGTATATGAAAATATGCCTAAAACGGTTGCAACAAGACCAAACCAAGGAAAAGCAAATACAATATCTTATGAAGATGGAGTTATACAAAATATTGCAACTTCATTAAAAGTAAGAGCATCAGCAAATGGTACAGCAATAGGAGCTTTAAACAATGGAGAAAATGTAAAAATATTACAAAGAGCTACAAGTCAAGTTGGTGGATATTATTGGGACTTAATTGTTTCTGAAAAAAATGGAACTTATGGATACGCAGCTAGAATAATTGGAGGAGATACGTGTATTGCTTCAAAAGGTTCAACAGGAAGTTCTGGAGGTTCGGCATCAACAGTTCAACCAGAACCAACACCTACGCCAGAAGAACCAGAGACACCTGCTAAGCCAAAACCTGTAAAACCAGAAAAGAATTTAGAAACAGATATAGTAATGACTGAAGATAATGTAAAATTGTTACCAGATATAACTTATGAAGATTTAAAAACAAAATATGAAAATATTACTGTAGAAGATTCTAAAGGAAACGAAGTAACATCTGGAGAACTTGGAACAGGTTATAAAGTAACAATAGAAGAAAAAACATATCCAATTGTAAAAATGGGAGATGTTAATGGAGATGGAAAAATATCTATATTAGATACAGTACTTATGATTAATGTTATAAAAGGAAGTACAAAAGTAGAAAATGAATTTAAAGAAGCTGCTTGCATAAAAGGTGAAAGTAATTTCAATGTAACAGATATTGTTTATTTAATAAATTGTATAAAAGGTGATGCTTTTTTACAGTTCTAATATATTAAAAGTATCAATTTAAAGGAGGAAAAAATGAATTGTTCTAATTGTGGGAAAGAAATTCCTGAAGGAGAAAATAAACTTTGCGAAGAATGTCAAAGTAAACTTTTAGAAGAACTTTCAAAAGAAGAAACAAATAATGTTGAGGTAACTAAGGAAGAGAAAAAAGAAAAAGGAAAAAAGAAAAACAAAAAAGATTCTAAAGAAGAAACAAAAGAAGTAGAAAATAAAGAAAATGATGAGCCAAAAAGCGAAGACAAAAAAGAAGAAGTAAAAGAACAAGATGAAGAAAGCAAAAAAGAAGGAAGTAAATTTAAAATATCAAAAGATAATAATCAAGACAACAAAAACATTGTAATAGCATCAGTTATAATTATTGCTATAGTTGTTATAGGTATATTACTTATATTAAGCTTTTTAGGTGTTTTCCCTTCAAATAAAATTGGAAGTGCTATAGGAAATATCAGAAATTATGGTTATGCTACAACAGATGGAAAATGGATTTACTTTTTATCACCAAGTGAAGATACTGAACAAGTTGGAATTTGCAAAGTTAGAATGAATGGTGAAAATAAAGAAGAATTACTAATGGACGATTTTGATATTCTTTCTATAAATGTATACAAAAATTATATCTATTTTATTGGTGTTGGATTAGATGCATATAGTGATACAGATGAAGTTGATAATAAAATATATAGAATGAAAACTGATGGTACAGATTTAGAAGTTATTAATGACAACGAATTTAATAATGATTGCTATGAAATATATGTTGTAAATAATTCAATTTATTATATTGGAGTTGATGAAAATATTTATAAAATGAATTTAAATGGAACTGAAAGAACACTAGTAAGTAACAATGAAACTGGATATATTGGAATTACAAATAAATATATTATATATAATCTTGAAAATGAAGCTGGTGATAATTACGTAACATATATTATGAACTTGGATGGTACAAATCCAAGACCAATTTTAGAAGATACAAGATTATATAGTGTAGATATTTATGGAGATTACGTATATTATACAAATACAGATAAACAAATATATAGAACTAAAATTGATTCTGGAGTAGAAGAATTAATCTTAGATGATACAGCATATAACTTAAATTTAGGTGGGGATTATTTATACTTCTTAAATTATTTAGATGCTGAAAATGAAGATTATACAGTTGCTTTATTTAGAGTAAAAGCAGATGGTTCTGAAGAACAAGCTGAAAACATAAAAACTTTATCATCATATTCTACATTTATTAATGTAGTTGGAGATTGGGTAATGTATATGGATAATGATTCTACATCTGGATTTATTAATTTAGTTAATAGAAAAGGTACAGGTGAAGAAAAGAAAATATATGAATTAGATTATGCATCATATTATGAATCTATTATTGGTGAAGAAGGAACTGAACAATCAGTAGAAAATATAGATGAAACAAATACAGAAGTTCAGGAAGATGCTAATACTGTTGCTCCAGAAACAAATTCAACTGAAAATGTAGTTCAATAGTTTAAGAAAAAACTCGTTACAATAATTGTAACGAGTTTTTTTGGAGCTTATAGCCAGAATCGAACTGGCGACCTACAGGTTACGAATCTGTTGCTCTACCAACTGAGCTATATAAGCATAATGATATTATATATATTAGTTTTATAAAAAACAAGCTTATTATTGAAATTTGTTTTTTATACATATATAATTACGTATAGAAAAAGGAGATAAAAATATATGGATTATTTAAAAAATATAAATTGGATAGTATTTGTTATAGGTACATTATATGTAGTAATTCTTCGGAATTACTTATTATCTTGTTTTTCATAAACACCACAAAAGAAATAATATAGATTTTGATGAATTAATTTCATTAGTTACTAGATTTTATGTAAGAACTACAATAGCTCTAATTTTTGTGATTGTTGGAATATATATTATTATAACTGCAAATGAATATAAAGAAAATAGATCAGAAGTAATAGCATATTTATTATTTGGAATTATACTATTAAGTGTAACAATAATAAACTATATATTTTATATAAAAGCTTCATTAAAAGATCCAAATCCAGTTGTTAGAAGTGAAAATAAGAAAGCAGCTATAAAAATGGGTGAAATATTAGAATTTATAATATTTACAATTTTCATATTAATGCCAATTTGGTGTATTCCACATTTTATAACTTTAGTTCCTGAAAGAAGAGTGTTAATAAAAGAGCTAATAATAGTTTTTCTAATTTCATTTGCATCATTGTTTTTAATGTTTTCGTTAAATCCATTGAACATAAAAGAAAAATTAAAAAATTTGAATATAAAAAAAAATAATTTTTTACGATAAATGTGAAAAAACTTTTCAACTTTTCTATTGACAAAGAATAAAGTAATATATATACTTATTATAGTTGAATAAGCACTCAACTAACATTAAATAAATGAAAGGAGATTTATGTCTAAAAACGAATTTGCGTGTGATTGCAATATAATACATGAAAACCTTGTTAGTGATACTATTAGTAAAATGAAAGATGATGATACAATAAATAGAGTGGCAGAATTTTTTAAAATTTTGGGAGATACTACAAGAGTAAAAATATTATTTGCACTAGATCAAAACGAATTATGTGTATGTGATATTGCAAACATTTTAAATATGAGTAAGTCATCAATATCGCATCAATTAGGAACACTTAGAAGAAGTGGTATTGTCAAATGCAAAAAAATTGGAAAAGAAGTCTTTTATATGCTAGATGATGAGCACGTAAAAGAGGTGTTCGAAGTTGGTATGGAACACGTTGAACATAAAAAGTAAATTTGGAGGTATATATTATGAAATATAATTTTGAAATAAAAGGAATAGATTGCGCAAATTGTGCAGCTGAATTAGAAAGAGAAATAAACAAAGTAGATGGAGTAAAAGAAGCTATTATTAATTTCATGGGTGAAAAAATGATAATAGAGTGTGAAGAATCTGAAAAAGATGAAGTTATCAAAAAGGTAAAAAAAGTAATAAAAAGAGAAGAACCAGATTGTACTGTAAAAGAAATTTAGGAGGACACAAATGAAAAAAAGAACTATAAAAATAATAATAGCATTTGTGTTATTTATTTTAGCAATATCTATAAACTTTCCATCTGTTTGGATAAATAATATATTGTACATAATTTCATATTTGATTGTAGGATTAAATATTTTAAAAAAAGCTATTAGAAATATTTTTAGAGGAAAAGTATTTGATGAAAATTTTCTTATGGCAGTTGCAACAGTTGGTGCTTTTGCAATAGGAGAACTTTCAGAAGCTGTTGCTGTAATGCTTTTTTATCAAGTAGGAGAATTATTTCAGAGTTTTGCTGTTGATAAATCAAGAAAATCTATTTCAAGTTTAATGAATATAAGACCAGATTATGCAAATGTAATAAGAAATGGTGAAATTGAAAATGTAAATCCAGATGATGTAAAGATTGGTGAAACAATTATTATAAAACCAGGAGAAAAAATACCATTAGATGGAATTATAATAGAAGGTAAATCTAGTTTAGATACAAAAGCTTTAACTGGAGAGTCTGTTCCAAGAGAAGTAGGAGAAAACGATGAAATCTTAAGTGGATGTATTAATTTAAATGGTGTAATAAAAGTAAATGTCTCAAAGGAATTTGGTGAATCTACAGTTAGTAAAATATTAAATTTAGTTGAAAATGCAAGTAGTAGAAAATCAAAGTCTGAAAATTTTATAACAAAATTTGCAAGATATTATACACCAATAGTTGTAATAATTGCATTATTTATTGCAATTTTACCACCAATGTTAATTAAAGATGCAACATTTGCAGACTGGATTTATAGAGCTTTATCATTTTTAGTTGTATCTTGCCCATGTGCATTAGTAATATCAATTCCTTTAAGTTTTTTTGGTGGAATTGGCGGAGCTTCAAAAATGGGAATTCTAATAAAAGGAAGTAATTACCTAGAAGCACTATCAAATACTGAAATTGTTGTTTTTGATAAAACAGGAACTTTAACAGAAGGAGTATTTGAAGTTCAAAAAATAAATGCAATTGGAATTTCAGAGGAAGAATTACTAAAAATAGCAGTACATAGCGAAAATTATTCAAATCATCCAATTTCAAAATCACTAAAATGTGCATATAAAAAGGATATTAATGAAGAAATAATTACAAAAACAGAAGAATTGTCTGGAAGAGGAATTTCTGCTATTGTTGAAGGAAAAAACGTTTTAATTGGTAATGAGAAATTAATGAATGAAAATAAAATTAATTTTGAAGTATGTAAAGATGTTGGAACAATTTTATATATTGCAATAGATAAAAAATACTCAGGATATATACTAATATCAGATAAGATAAAAAAAGATTCAGCAAATACAATAAGACAACTAAAATCCAGAAAAGTAAAAACAATAATGCTTACTGGTGATAAAAAAGAGGTTGGAGAAAATGTGGCATCTATTCTTGAAATGGATAATGTTTATACAGAATTATTACCAGATGGAAAAGTAGAAAAAGTAGAAAAATTAATGAAACAAAAAAGTCCAAAAGGAAAGCTTGCTTTTGCTGGAGATGGAATAAATGATGCTCCTGTACTTGCTTTAGCAGATATTGGAATTGCAATGGGAGGTTTGGGCGCAGATTCTGCAATTGAAGCTGCAGATATTGTAATAATGACAGATGAACCTTCTAAAATATCAGATGCAATAAAATTATCTAAGAAAAATATGAGAATTGTTAAAGAAAATATAATTTTTGCAATTTCTATTAAAATATTAGTTTTAGTTTTGAGTGCATTTGGAGTTTCTACAATGTGGGAAGCTGTTTTTGCAGATGTAGGTGTTGCAATAATAGCAATTTTAAATGCTTTAAGAATGCTAAGAGTAAACAATAAATAATATAATGAACAGGTATAAATAAAATGTAGGAAATTTATTTTTTACATAAGATTGATACCTGTTCTTTTTTATGCTAAAATAAAAGAATATGTTGATACTTTAAGCATATATTTAGTAAAAATAGTGATAGGGAGAGAGTATATAGTGATTTTATCAGCAATTTTTATTATTATAGGATTTATATTTTTGGTTAAAGGTGCAGATTTCTTAGTAGATGGAGCAAGTAGTGTGGCAAAAAAATTTCATATACCAGAAATTATTATTGGATTAACAATTATATCAATAGGAACATCAATGCCAGAACTATTTGTTAGTATTACATCAAGCTTAGATGGCTATTCAGATATGGCAATTGGAAATGTAGTAGGAAGTAATATTGTTAATTTACTTTTTATTTTAGGAGTTTCAGCATGGCTTAATCCAATAGAAGTGAAAAAAGAAACAAAATTTATAGAGATACCAATATGTTTGGCAATTACTATTATTTTTATGATAATTTGCAATATAAAACATCAAATTTCTAGAATAGAAGGGACATTTTTAATATTACTATTTGCATTATTTATTGCATATACAATACTTATGGCATTTAGAGAAAAAAAGGAAGAAGCAGTAGAAGAGGAAAAAGAAGAAACTTCTCTTTTTAAAGACGTTTTTTCAATTATTTTAGGAATTGTTGCATTAAAAATAGGAGGAGACTTAACTGTTCATAATGCAGTTAATGTAGCAGAATTTTTTAATTTAAGTGAAAAAATAATTAGTGTAACAATACTAGCAATTGGAACAAGTTTACCAGAACTAGTTACAAGTGTGTCTGCATCAATAAAAGGAAAAAGTGATATTGCAATTGGAAATATATTAGGCTCAAATATCTTTAATATGTTATTAATAATAGGAACTTCATCAATAATAAGACCAATTATTTATAATGTAAGCTATAATAGAGATTTAACTATTTTAATTGGTGCAACAGCATTACTTGCAATATTTACTTTCATTCCACCAAAAAATAAAATGAGTAGAGTAAATGGGGCAATATATACCTTTATATATGTAGAATATATGTTATTATTATTTATGTCATAAAATAAAAAAAGCAACTTAATTAAATTTATAAGTTGCTTTTTTATATTGATTTTGATTTAAAGTGAAATCTATTAAAGAAATTTTGTAACTTTTCTAATATCTTTGAAAAAATATTTTGAGAATAAATAACAAGAGATTGATTTTCTACAGTAGGCTCTTGGTCAGAAGAAATAGTAGATTCTTCTTCTTTTTGTTCATTACTTTCAAAAGGATTTGAATAAAAATTGTTTTCAAAAATTTTATCAGGATTATATTTTTCTCTTAATAAATCATCAAATAGTTTTTGATTATGCCTCAATAATTCATCATATTCTTCACGTTTTTCTGGGGTACACCAATAATTACGATAAATCATTGCGAGCAATCCTTTAGTTTCAGGTTTTAAATTTAAATCTTTAATTTCTTTATTTTTATCATAAGTAAATTTATATGTAGTAGAAGCATTTTTCTCGAAAAATAATATCAATTTTTTAGGAATTTTATCACGATCTGATTTGCTTGTATGTTTTAAAATTTCTAAAACTTCAACCAATGCTTCTCTATAGTCAGAAACAAGCATAATTTTCTCCTTAAAGTTTAATTAAATAGTATAATCATCATCTTTATCAGGTTCTGATGATTCTGGTTTTTCTATATCAATATTACATTTTTCAAGTTCTTTTTCTGTATACCACATAAAATGAGTATAAATTCCTAAACTTGGTATTCTTTCTAATACTTTTTTACTAAATCCTGGTCTAATGTCTTTACCAGAAGTAATATTTTCTTTTAAATCTATACCATTTCTTCTTGCTTGAACAATAGCGTATCTCATTTCGCCTTGAATTCCAGAAGTTCTTACACCTTGTAATCTATCAATTTCATCATAAATATCACCAGAAATATCAGCATTTCTTTCACCAGTTAGAAGATATTTTCTAATTAGTGGCATAGGAATTTTACTTTCAATTTCTTTTAAACCATCTTGAAATTCTTTAACCTTTCTCCATGTAGACATTGCATATCCAACTTTTCTTGCTCTATCCATATTTAACACCTTTCTTTTAAAGTAATTTATCTATCACCAATTTTGTCACTATCAGGAACTGTGACAAAACTATTAGTTGCATTTTCAATTCCAGCTTCTTTTTGATGTTTTTCATTAATTAAGCCTTCACGAGTTAACTTTGTAGAAGCTTCATAAGAAGTAGTATTTATTTCGTTATCTTCTTGAGAAAATTCATAAACCTCATTTGGAATATCATGCTCTATTTCACGAGAAAATGCTCTTTCCATAGCTTCTCTACCGTCTTTATCTTGATCATGAAATTTCATTTTTGCTTGAAGTTCTGCTGCTTTTTTAATTTCCTCTTTAGAAATTAAAGAAATATCAACATTTGAAAGAGCTCCTATTTTATCTGTATGGTGGACTAAAAAATCCACTTCAGATTCATATCTAATTGAAGGGTCTAATTTTGGGGAATTTTCTTCTTCAAATTCAAAATATCCTTCTTTATTAAGTCTAAAACCTAGAGAACCGTAGGCATCAGGCTCTGGATTTTTATTAACTTCAATTTCATTAGAATGTTCTTGGAAGAATTGCTGTAATTCTGTATCAATTTTAGCTTTCCAAGGAACTTTTGAAACTTCTGAAAACATTTTAACAGGATCATAACCTAATTGTGCAATTTCTTTACCAAGCATTAAAACTGAGGCTTTAGCAACTTCAGGTTCAAATTGGGTTCCTGCGTGATCCCAAAAGTCTCTGAATGTATCTAATATATGTTTTGGATTATTATAAGCTCTTTGAGATATCATGGCATCAAGACAATCGGCAGCAGCTATTATTGTTGCATATTTTCCAATACGCTCATGATTAATAGGATCAATTTCATCAGTAGATTTATCATGTCTACCATCCCAGTCTTTATGATGATATTTAATTCCTTTCATTACTTCTGGATTCAATATTTTTGCAAGTTCACTATCATGTGCTGCAAGTGCTTCTAAAAGTTGAGCTCCACCTAATGAATGATAGTCCATTTGCTTACGTTCATTTCTATTAAGGGCACTTGATGATGCTAGTATTTCATCTGGAGTTAATAATTTTCCAATATCATGCAAAGCAGAAGAGATTACAATATCTTGCACTTCTTTTTCTGTACAACCCATTTGTATTGCTAATGCTTTAGCAAATTTAGAAACTCTATAAACATGACCAGCTGTATAATCATGTTTAAATTCAAGAGAGTCTTTTACAATATCAAGAAGTGTTTTAACTTTTTGCTCTGTTTGTTTTTCAATTGGACCTACAAACTTAAAATAGGGAACCATAGAAAGAGATATCATACTTTCAGTTACAGCTCTCATATCTTGTGCAGTACGAACATTAGCAGGTGATACATGAATTTCTGCATCTGGAAATTCACCTTTTACATAAGATTGAAGACGTTCTGTTTCTTCAACTTGTTGTGCTTCTGTTACAGGTTCGTGAGATAGTGCAAAAAGATTAAAATCATTAATATCTAATTGTGAATTTAAAAGTGTTTTAAATGTTTCAACATTATCTGAATCATGTATGTTTGTAAAGTACATAGCACCATGAAAAGAACCTTCGTCATAAATTTCTTCTTCGTTTTTTCCAGTTATATCTACAAATTCAACAGCATATTTTCCACTTTTTGCAAGTCGTTGTTCTAATTGTTTTTTTGCAACTTCAAAATATGCATTATCTTTAGTATCTCCTATTGTGGCAATTATAAAAGTTGTAGCCATTTTTTTCTGTTGTCCTTTCTATCTAAATATCCACGTATATTTTATATCAAAGAAATTTTGTTATCAATAAATGTATAATATATATAACCAAAATGAAATATAAATGAAACATAAGATTTTGCCTGAATTTAAATGAATACAATTAATGATATTTAGACACAGATATTAAATTTTATGAATATTATATACAGGTGATAACATGAATTTTTTTAAAGAATTGTATGATGATGCAAAAAATATTAAAGAAAAAGATCCTGCTTCTAAAAATATTTTAGAAGTAATTATTTTGTATCCAGGATTTCATATATTAATATTTTATAAAATTGCTCATTTCCTATATAAAATAAAACTCTTTTTTATTGCTAGACTAATTTCACAATTAGGTAGATTTTTTACAGGAATAGAAATACATCCAGGTGCCAAAATAGGAAGAAGATTATTTATAGATCATGGAATGGGAATTGTAATAGGAGAAACAGCAACCATTGGAAATGACTGTACAATATATCATCAAGCTACATTAGGAGGGACTGGAAAAGATAAATACAAAAGGCATCCAGATATTGGAAATAATGTTATGGTAGGATGTGGTTCAAAAATTTTAGGTCCCATAAAAATTGGTAATAATGTAAAAATAGGAGCAAATAGCATTGTTTTAAAAGATATTCCAGATAATGTTACTGTTATAAAATGCAATCAAATTGTAAATAAACAAAATAATAAAACTTAGATAGCATTATTAAACTTAAAAAATAAATTTAAAACTCTTAAGTGAAGTATATACTTAAGAGTTTTTTATTAAATATTATTTGGGGATAAAAAATACAGGAATTCCACTAGAATATGGTGCTATATCATATTGTTGAAAATAAATAACAATATTTTCAGGAGTTACATAGAAACTTTCAGGATTAAATGTTTCTAAAACAAGTTCACAGTAATTATCAAAATAGTAATTATTACCAGATTCAATTTGAGATTTTATTTGAGAATTAATACTTTTTAAAATATTAATTAGATAATATGGATTGTTTGGATAAAACATAGAAAGTGGAATAAAATTTGCTGTTTGCAAATTCCAGTTTTGAGATGTTCTTATAGTATTTCCGTGAGCCCCACCTGTAAATTCATATTTATCTTCGTATAAACTAACAATAAAATCATTATTATAAGTAATATTGAATTCTGAAATTACTTCAAAAATCATTATAGGATAACCATTGCTTAGATTATAATTATAAGTATTTATTGCATCAGTGTATAATTTAGTTTTCACATAATTTTCTAACATAAGTGCTTTTTCTTTATTGTATTTATTAAAAGTGTTTTTTCCATAACAATAATTTGAAGATGTTATTTTAGGGTATTCAATTTTATAAGTTAAAATAACTGTATCATTATATTTTAATTCATTTTTTATTTCACATTTTTCAATAGTATTCATTTGATAAACCTCCTATAACAGTATATGAAAATTAGATATAAATGGTTAGTAAAATGTAAAATTTAAGATATGTAGTCAAACTTTGTTTTATTTCTTAAGAATTAATTAATGTCACTTACTTGTCACTTTAAATCAGATATAATGAAAATGTAAATTAAAATAAGTTATGTGCAAACAAATAAATTTGTTATATAAAGAAAGGAGTACTCTATGGAAATTTTAAGAGTAGAGAATTTAAGCAAAATTTATGGAAAGGATACATCAAAAGTTGTAGCACTTGATAATGTTTCATTTAAAGTAGATAAAGGAGAATTTGTTGCAATAGTTGGAGCTTCACGGAAGTGGAAAATCAACACTTTTGCATTTAATTGGTGGTGTAGATAGACCAACAAGTGGTAAAGTTTTTATTGATGGAAAAGATATATATAAATTTAATGATGATGAACTTGCAATTTTTAGAAGAAGGCAGGTAGGTCTTATATATCAATTTTACAATTTAATTCCGATATTGAATGTAGAGGAAAATATAACATTACCACTTAATTTAGATAATAGAGATGTTAACAAAAAAAGGTTAGATGAACTAATTAAACTATTAGGATTAGAAGGAAGAAGAAATCATCTTCCAAATGAATTATCTGGTGGACAACAACAGAGAACGTCAATTGGAAGAAGTATGATAACAAATCCAGCAATTATTTTAGCAGATGAGCCAACAGGAAATTTGGATTCAAAATCTAGTAATGAAATTGTAGAATTATTAAGAAAATCTAATAAAGAATATAATCAAACAATAATAATGATTACTCATAACATGGAAATTGCACAAATTGCGGATAGGATTATTAAAATCGAAGATGGAAAGATTGTATAATTTTTATTAAAATTGTAGAAGGGAAGAATGAGATGAACATATTAAAAAAATTGTCTATTAGAAATTTAAAATTAAATAAAAAAAGAACTATTAGTACTGTAATTGGAATAATTTTATCTGTTGCCCTTATTTGTGCAGTAGCTACAATGGTTTCTAGTTTTCAAGCAACTTTAATAGAAAATGCAGTAAATGAAACTGGATATTATCATTTAAAAATAGAAAATCTTAAAAGTGATGATTTATATAAATTAAAAAATAATAGAGATATAAAAAATATATATATGCTAAATGAAATTGGTTATGGAAAATTAGAAAATGGAAAAAATGATACAAAACCATATTTAAAATTATATTCCATGGATAAACCAATATTTGAAAATTTAAAATTTGAATTAATTGAAGGAAAATTTCCAGAAAATAATAATGAAATAATTATTAGTAAGCATATTAGTACTAATGGAATGGTAGATTATAAATTAGGAGATAAAATAAGCATTAATATTGGAAAACGAATGACTTTAGATAATTCGGAATTATTTCCTAGAAATCCATATAACGAAGATGATGAACAAATTGTAGATTCTAATAATTATGAATTAACAATTGTTGGAATTATAGAAAGACCAAGTTATGATTTTGAGAATTATAGTGATCCAGGTTATACAATAATTACAACAAATAGAAATGAGGGAAAGCAAAATGCTTTTATATCTTTAAAAAATCCAAAAGATTACCAGACAGCTATTGCTAGTATGTTAGGAGCTCCAGATTATAATAGTCTTTGGAAAGATAGTGAATTTAATAAAAAATTAAATTATGAATCTTTTTCTATAAATAGTGAATTATTAAGATGGGAAGCATTTGCGTTTAGTGATGAAACAGTACTAATGCTTTATACAGTTGTAGGAATAGTAATATTTATAATTATTTTTACAAGTATATTTTGTATTAGAAATTCATTTGCTATTGCAACTACTGAGAAAATGAAAATGTATGGAATGCTTGCAAGCATTGGAGCAACAAAAAAACAAATAAAGAAAACTGTTATTGCAGAAGCTATAACACTTGGAATAGTGGGAGTGCCAATAGGTATTTTGTCTGGTATTTTCGCAGTATTTTTATTAATCAAAATTGTAAATTCTCTTCTAGGGCAATATTTACTTTCTCACGTAGATGGAATATCTGTAAAACTTTCTGGAGTAGCTATAATACTATCAGTTGTTTTAGGATTTTTAACAATTTATTTATCTGCTAATTCTTCTGCAAGAAAGGCAAGCAAAGTAAGCCCAATTGATTTGCTTAAGAATTCAGATAATATAAAAATAAAAGCCAAAAAATTAAGAGTTCCAAAAATTATTTCAAAGATATTTAAGACTGGTGGGGAACTTGCTTATAAAAATTTGAAAAGAAGTAAGAAAAAATATAGAACAACTGTAATCTCTTTAGCAATAAGTATATTTATTTTTATAACAATGAACAATTTTCTAGTAAATGCATTTGATTTATCTAGTAATTATTATGAAGATTTTGAATATAATTTTAGAATATATACTAGAGAAAATAATCTAGAAGATATAGAAAAAATTAAGAAATTAAATAATGTAGATGAGTATTTTGCAATGTATCAATTAGATGAATATCTAAAAATTTTTGATATGAGTAAAATAGTTGAAAATCCAGACTTACCACTTGCAAATGATGGACATTATGATGAAAAACAAGATAAATATATAGAAACTGGAAGAGGAAAAGTTGCTAATCTTCATATTGTAGGTTATGATACAGAAACATTTAATAAATATTTAAAAAAACTTAAGCTAAATCCAAATAAGGTAAAAGGTAAAGGAATTTTGTGTGATGAATGTTTTTATTATGAAGAAAACTCATCAAAACAAATAGAAACAAGAAGATATAATTATCAAGTTGGTGATACAATTGTAGGTGAATTTGATGCAGGAGAAAAAAGTTTTGAAATTGCAGAAATAAGTACTATTAAACCTTATGGAATTGAGAAATCATATTATGGTGGTGGATATTTTATTGTGAATATAGATGATTTTAAAGATTTAGAATTCGAAGTTACAAATATTATGATACAATCAGGCAATACAGAAGCTTTAGAAAAAGAAATAAAAGATGCGAAAATAAATGTTAATATTTCAAATTTAGAAGAAAGTGTAAAAAAAGAAAAAGCAATGGTTTTAGTTATAAAAATATTCTTATATGGATTTATAGCTGTAATAACATTAATTGGTGTTACAAATATATTTAATACAATTACTTCAAATATGGAATTAAGACAAAAAGAATTTGCAATGCTAAAAAGTATTGGAATGACTAAAAATGAGTTTAATAGGATGATAAATTTAGAAACAATATTTTATTCAAGCAAAGCTTTAATTTATGGAAGCTTTTTAGGACTTTTGGGAAGCTTGCTATTGGATAAAGCTTTTGAAATCAAGCTTGAAAGTGGAATGTATATTCCAATAAAACCTATTATAATTTCAATAGTTGCTGTATTTGCTTTAGTGTTTGTAATTATGAAGTATTCAATGGCAAAAATTAATAAGCAAAATACAATTGAAACAATTAGAAATGAAAATATATAATTGTAATTATAAAATAAATTTTATATAATATTTCACAAAAGGAGGAGAAATGGATATTTTACTTGTTGAAGATAGTATTATGGTTGCAAAAGGATTAATATATTCGCTCAATCAAAATGGATATAATGTAATTCATAAAATAAATAAAAAAGAAACTATTAAATTTCTTGAAAACGAAAAAGTAAATTTAGTAATATTAGATATTTCTCTTCCAGATGGAAATGGATTTGAAATTTATGAAGATGAAATAAAATCTAAAAATATACCAACAATATTTTTAACTGCAAAAGACGAAGAAGACGATATAGTAAAGGGATTAGAAAGTGGAGCAGATGACTATATGACAAAACCATTTTCTACAAGAGAATTAGTTGCTAGAATAAATAAAATATTAGTTAAAGGAAAAAAGAATTCAGTAATTAGAGTAAAAGATATAAAATTTGATATAGATAAAATGATTGTTTATAAGGATAATAATGAGGTTTTTCTTTCAAGTTTAGAACTAAAAATTTTACATTTACTATTCATAAATATAAATAAAGTTGTTACAAGAGAAGAGTTAATAGATAAAATTTGGGAATGGACAGGAAATGATGTAAATGACAATACTGTAACTGTATATTTAAAAAGAATAAGAGAAAAAATTTCAAGTGACATAATTTATACTGTAAAGGGAATCGGATATAGAATTGATGAAAAATAAAATTGAATTAAAAAAATCAATAATTTATAGTTTTTTGGTAATAGTTGTTGTTAATTTAATATTTTTGGCTTTAAGTTTTTATCAATACAAAATATATAAATATTCATTTAATCAAAAAATTAATCAAATTGTTTTAAATTTAAATGAGAAGTATCCTAAAATTGACAAAACAGAAATTGTTGAAATCTTAAATAATAATAGCGAAAAAAGTGAATTTTTATTTACTGAATATGGAATAGATTTAAATAAAGATTCGTTAGTTTTAGAAAATGATAACTATTTTATAAAATTTCTAGTATTAAATATATGTTTAATTTGTTCTTTAGCACTTCTATTATTATTTATATTTGCCAAGTATAATAGTTCAAAAGACAGAGAATTAAAGAAAATAACCAAATATATTGAAGAAATAAATAATAGAAATTACAAGTTAGATATAGATGAAAATACAGAAGATGAATTATCAATACTCAAAAATGAGATATATAAAACAACAGTGATGTTAAAAGAAGTAGCAGAAAGTTCAATACAAGATAAAATAAATTTAAAAGATTCGTTATCAGATATTTCACATCAATTAAAAACACCATTAACATCTATTACAATTATGTTAGATAATATTTTAGAAACTCCGAATATGGACGAATCAATAAGAACTGAATTTATAAAAGATATAAAAAGACAAATAATAAATATTAATTTTCTTGTATCATCAATATTAAAGTTGTCAAAGCTAGATGCTTGTAGTATAAATTTTATAAATAAAGATGAAAATATAAAAAGAATATTAAATAGTAGTATAGATAATGTAAGTGCATTAGGAGACTTGAAAAATGTTAAAATAAATATATATGGAAATAATGAAAGTAAAATATACTGTGATTTTAAATGGCAAGTCGAAGCCATAACAAATATTTTGAAAAATTGTATAGAATATTCTAATGAAAATTCATTAATAGATATATTTTATGAACAAAATAAAATGTATTCCAAAATAGAAATAAAAGACTATGGAAAAGGAATAGATAAACAGGATTTGCCACATATATTTGAAAGATTTTATAAAGGGAAAAATTCATCAAGTGAAAGTGTTGGAATTGGACTCGCACTTGCTAAATCTATTATCGAAAAAAACAATGGATATATTATTGTAAATTCAGAAATAAATAAAGGGACAACATTTACAATAAAATATAATGTTTAAAAATATTTTATAAAATAGTTGATTTTTAAATTCTATTATGTTAAACTTAAATAGTTAATAACGGAAGAAAATTGGAGGTTATACAGAAAATGGAAATATTAAGATATGTATTAATGGGAATATATGCAGTAGTTTGTTTAGCATTAATAGTTTTAGTAATGAAACAAAATAAAGAAGAAAGTGGAGCTTCAGGAACTATTGTTGGTGCCTCTGCAAATAATTTTTATGAAAAAAATAAAGGAAAAACAACTGAAGGAAGAATAAAAACAGCTACATTAGTTTTAATGGTTGTATTTGCTGTTTTAACAATTGCATTAGGAATTGTATATGTTGTTTAAAAAATAAAAAATTAGGGGCAGTGCATTTGTTGTGCTGCCTTTTTTGTTGTATGGAGAGAATATGAGTAAAAAGAAAAAACAAAAAATAGAAGGTATTTTTAGAGCTAATGAAAAAGGATTTGGATTTGTTGAAGTAGAAGGACTAGAAGAGGATTTATTTATACCACCAAATAGTGTAAATAAAGCATTAGACGGAGATACTGTAGAAGTAAATATATATAAGAAAAAAGAAGGAACTAAAAGAGCTGAAGCTAAAATTGTTAGAATTGTAAAAAGGGAAAGAGAAACTATTGTTGGTATTTTTCAAAAATCTAAAAATTTTGGTTTTGTAGTTCCAGATGATAAAAAATTTGGTACAGACATTTTTATATCTAAAAGTAAATGTAAAGAAGCAAAAAGTAATGATAAAGTAATTGCCAAAATTTTAAAATATCCAGAAAGAGGCAAAAATGCTGAAGGAGAAATTATTGAAGTTCTTGGAAACATTAATCAAGCTGGTGTAGATATGCTTTCTGTAATAAAAGAATTTGATCTTCCAAATGAATTTCCATCTTTTGTATTAGATGAAGCCAAAAGTATACCTCAAGAGATAAATAAACAAGATATAAAAAATAGAAAAGATTTAAGAAATAATATTATTTTTACAATAGATGGTGAAGATGCAAAAGATTTAGATGATGCAGTAGCAGTTACTAAAAATGAAGATGGTAATTATGTTTTAGATGTTCATATTGCAGATGTTAGCTACTATGTAAGAGATGGAAGTAAACTAGATAAAGAAGCTGTAAAAAGAGGGACAAGTGTATATATGTTTGATAGAGTTATACCAATGTTACCTTTTGAGCTTTCAAACGGAATTTGTAGTTTAAATGCTGGAAAAGATAGATTTGCATTATCTTGCAGTATGGAAATTGATGGCAAAGGAAATGTTATTTCAAGCGATGTATATAAATCTGTAATAAGAGTAACAGAAAGAATGACATATACAAACGTAAATAAAATCATAAATGGATTAGATGAGGAAGTTACAAAAAGATATGAAAAATATATAACTAACTTTAAATTAATGGAAGAGCTTGCTTTAATATTAAAAAACAGAAGACTTTCTCAAGGTTATTTGAATTTAGATATTCCAGAAAGTAAAATTATTTTAGATGAAAATGGACGAGCAATAGAAGTAAAAAAATATGAAACAACATTTGCTAATGAAATTATTGAACAATTTATGCTAACAGCAAATGAATCTATTGCAGAAAAATTTTACTGGTTAGAAGCTCCATTTATTTATAGAGTTCATGAAGAACCAGATTATGATAAAATACAAGAAACAAATAAATTTTTATTTAATATTGGCGAAAAAATCAAAGTAAGTAAAGACAATATAAAACCAAAGGCATTTGCAGAAGTTCTAGATAAGTTAAAAGGAACTGAATATGAAAAAGTTATCTCAACATTAATTTTAAGAACCTTAAAACTTGCACGTTATGAAAGTGAAAACAAAGGACATTTTGGAATTGCTAGTAAATATTATTGCCATTTTACATCTCCAATAAGAAGATATCCAGATTTATTTATTCATAGAGTAATTTCAGAATATATTGAAAATAATTATATGTTATCAGAAGATAGAATGGCAGAATTAGAATCTAAATCAGAAAAATATGCTGAAAGTTCAACAGAAGCAGAAAAAAATGCAACTAAAGCTGAAAGAGATGCTGAAGATATTAAAAAAGCTGAATTTATGGAAGACAAAATTGGCGAAGAATATTTTGGAATTGTATCTTCAATAACTGGTTTTGGAATGTTTGTTGAACTTGAAAGTACAGTTGAAGGACTAATTAGATTTGAAAACATGGGAAATGAATATTTTATTTATGATGAAAATAGAAAAACATTAACAGGTGAAAGAACAAATAGAAAATTTAAAATTGGTGATCAAGTTAAAATAAGAGTTATTGAAGCTAATAAATTGTTAAGAAAAATAGCATTTGAACTTGTAGCAGATAAAAATGAAGTAGAATATAAATTCGCATTTAAAGATTACGGTGATGCTGAGCCTGTTAAGCTTTAGCTGTTACAGGTTCAGTACTTAGTAATTTATGAAATAAATTACTAAGGTCCTTAGAAAAATAAGAGTTATTAGAGGAAAAAAATATGAAAAAAGATTTATTAAAATCTAATTCTTTAATTAATAAAATACAAAAAAAGAAAAAAAGCAAAGAAGAATTAAAAAAGTTAAAAGAAATTAAGAAAAAAATAAATAAAATTGAGAATATAGAGGAATTCGAAAAATTTGTTTCTGAATTAGAAGAAGAAAAAATAGTTGATCCAAAATATTTTGAAAAATTAAAGAAAAAGAAGAAAAGAAAATTAGAAAAACAATCATTTGAAGATAGAATTAAATGTGACAATGAAACTTTAAATAGAATTGCTAATGTATTAAAAAATTTTAAAGAACAAGCAAGACAAAAAGAAGAAAAAGATTTAATTTTAAATAGAGATGAACGTGAAAGAAATGGCGGAGTAAAGGATAAGGAAAAAGAAAAAAATAAAGCAAGAGAAGAAAGAACAAGGGAATCTGGTGGAAGAACAAGAGGAAGTAGATAGAGAAACGAGGAAAATATGATTTTAAAAAATGAAGAATATATTGTAGATATAATAGATAATGGATTTCAAGGAGAAGGCATTGCTAAAATAGATGGGATGGCAGTATTTATTCCAAGTGCAATTAAAGGAGAAAAAATAAAGGTAAAAATTTTAAAAGTTACCACTTCTTTAGCATATGGAAAAATAATTGAAATTATTGAGAAATCTGAACATAGAGAAGAGTCTGATTGTAATACATTTTCAAGATGTGGAGGATGTAATTTAAGACATATTAATTATGATTATACATTAGATATGAAGAAAAATGCAGTTGAATCAACATTAAGAAAAGCATTAGGAAGAGAAATTAAAGTTGAAAATGTTTTAAAAATGGATGAGCCTTATAATTATAGAAATAAATTACAATATCCAGTAGGAATAGATAATAATGGAAATCCTGTAATGGGAGTTTATGCAGAAAGAACTCATTCAATAATTTCAACTAAAGAATGTGCAATTCAAGATACTTTAAGTCAAAACATAGCAAATGACATATTCGAATTTTTGGTAAAAAACAACATTAAAGTTTATGATGAAAGAAATTTAATTGGAAGTATTCGTCATATAGTAATTAGAATTGGCAAAAAAACAAATCAAGTAATGGTAACATTAGTAACAAACACAGAAAAAATAGAAAAAGAAAATGAACTAGTAGAATATATTACTTCAAAATATCCAGAAATAAAAACAGTAGTGAAAAATATAAATAATAAAAATACCAATGTAATTTTAGGACAAGAAAATAAAGTACTTTATGGGGATGGACATATATATGATTATTTAGGTAATTTTAAATTCAAAATTTCTCCAATGTCATTTTATCAAGTAAATCCAATTCAAACAGAAAAATTATATAGTAAAGCAGTAGAATATGCTGGACTTACAGGAGAAGAAACAGTATTTGATTTATATTGTGGAATTGGTACAATAGGAATTTTTGCATCACCTAAAATAAAAAAACTATATGGAATAGAAACAATTCCACAAGCTATTGAAGATGCAAAAGGAAATGCTAAATTAAATAATATAGAAAATTCAGAATTCTTTGTAGGAGATGTAGAAAAAACATTACCAGAATTTATAAAGCAAAGAAACATAATTCCGGATGTTGTTTTTGTTGATCCCCCTAGAAAAGGTTGTGATAAAACAGCACTAGAAACACTTATTCAAATAAAACCAAAAAGAATTGTATATGTTAGCTGTAATCCAGCAACACTTGCAAGAGATTTAAAAATACTAGAAGAAATATATGAGTTAAAAGAAGTGTCTATTTGTGATATGTTTCCATTTACACATCATGTTGAAAGCATAGCACTATTAAAAATAAAGTAATTTTTCTATATATCTAATTACAGGAACAACTGATAAATAAAGGAGGATGAATATAATGAAATATTTTAAAAAATTAATAGGAGAAAGAATTTATTTATCTCCACGAAATAGTGAAGATGTTGAAAAATTTACAGAATGGTTGAATGATTTTGAAACAACAGATTATCTTGGAAGAAGTGCATATATAACAACAGTGGATGCAGAAAAACAATATTTTGAAGAAAATATAAATAATAGTTATAATTTTTTTATAATAACATTAAAAGAAGATAAACTAATTGGTACAGTGAGCTTAGAAAAATATGATTTTATTAATAGAACTGCTACTTTAGGAATATTTATAGGAGATAAAGAATATAGAAGCGAAGGATATGGAACAGAAGCAATAAAGTTAATACTAGACTATGGATTTAATTACTTAAATTTAAATAATATAAAGCTTGATCTAATGAGTTTTAATGAAAGAGCATTAAAATGTTACCAAAAATGTGGATTCAAAGAATATGGTAGAAGAAGAAATTGCAAATACATTAATGGTAAATACTATGATAGTATTGAAATGGATATATTAGCCAATGAGTTTGAAGGTAATTACATAAAAAATAAGAATATATAATTACATAATAAAGGAGCTATTAAATGAAAAAATTAAATGTAATAATAGTATACAATAAAGAAGATAGTAAAATCCTTATGTGTAAAAGAGAAAAAGAACCATATAAAGGAAAATTTAATCTAGTAGGCGGAAAAGTAGAACCTAATGAACAAGAATTAAATGCAGCATACAGAGAATTACAAGAAGAAACAGGAATAACAAATAGTGATATTACATTAACTCATCTTATGAATTTCCAGTATAAGCTTTTAGATATGGAATTAGAAGTTTATGTAGGAAAATTAAACAAAAATGTGAATTTAGTTGAAGAGGTCAATAAACTATACTGGATGGATAAGAATGAAAATTTCTTTGATATAAATAAATTTGCTGGAGAAGGTAATATAGGTCATATGCTTAAACAAGTAGAAATTTATAAAGATAAATTATTTTAGAGGTGAAATATGGAATTAATATGTAAAATAACGGACTCAGATATAGGAGAAAAATCTCTAGAACTTGAAAATCCTAGAGTAAGATTAGCT